>Ga0307511_10005135_pt1 | contig 13339 bp, 5 predicted proteins | sample 13_EM_MG_FD_200266 | JGI IMG/M metagenome (GOLD analysis project Ga0307511, IMG submission 200266) | Populus trichocarpa ectomycorrhiza microbial communities from riparian zone in the Pacific Northwest, United States - 13_EM | ecosystem: Host-associated > Plants > Roots > Unclassified | place...
AAAATAAACACTCCTTTAATTATATATATATATATATATATATATATATATATATATGAAGATAAGTTTGATAATTTTATATCGGAGTTTAATGAGTGAATAGACTCGTTATTATTTTTTTGGTTCTATTTTTTTTTTAACTTTCCTTTAGCTTAGATTCATTTTCCTGTTTGTTTAGTTTTATTATTCTTTGTCCTAAATCCTGCCTTAGATCTTTTCTAATTAACAAAAGTTAAAAGAGATTGTGAATTTAATGTGCTCTCATTCTCATAAAGTATTGTTTATTAGAATGATATTTTTTTAATTTTATTATTTAATATTAGATTTATTGAACATTGAGTTTTATAATTTGTTTCAATTTAATTTCTATGAAATTATCTTGATCCCATAACCTAGATCGCATGTTTGGCAGATTAACTCGAGTTAATTCTAGTCTTTTTGTAATAATTTTTTTTTTCAATTTCATCCTTCAACATTGGATTGATTAAAAATTGAAATTCATAACTTATTTTAATTTGCTTTTTATGGGGTTATCCTAGTTTCATGACCCGAATCACGAGTTTAGCAGGTTAACCCGTGTTGACTTGAGTTATTTTTTTTTATAATTTTTTTTTCAATTTCATCCTTCAATATTGGGTTAATTAGAAATTGAGTTTCATAATTAGTTTCAATTTACATTTTATAGGGTTATCAATATCTCATAACTTGGATCACGAATTTAGCAACATAACCTGAGTCGATCCAATATTTTACTGTATCAATATTTTAAAAAAAACATGTCGTCTTAATTTTTTTAATTCAAAGTATGTTTTTATAGGTTGTTTGAGTTGCATTTAAACCTTCCAAGTCAACAGAGTTACATAGGGTTAACTCTTTTATATTATTTAATATTTTTTTACTATAAAACATGCATGTTAATAACGCTTAGACATTTTTTATATGTTAAAAACAATTCAATTGACTTGCAACGTGTCACATGCCATTGATCTAGTACTAACACTAAAGAGCTACTTGTTAGTTATTTATTTAATTCCTAAAAGATAGGGATGCGTTTTATATTTTATTGATATCATTTTAATTTTTAATTCTTTATTCTTTATTCTTTTTTTTCATTTTACTGTTTTATTAACAAAAGTTAATTGGGAAGGGAAAATATTGTTTATTATGAGAGAATTCACTGTTAATTAACAACAATGTAATGATCATTTTACCCTTCCTAAAAAATCAGTGAACTAGAAATTGAGGGTAGTACAATCTTTTTATAGGGTCCATTAGTCATTAACAGATTAATCAGGGACAACTCGATCTTTCTATATTTCTAAAGCACAACTAAATGACTGAATTATTATTCAAAGAAAAAACTTCTTTAATTGGCGTTCAGAGACTTTTTTGTATTTTTATCCTGGTTTTTTTAACTATAATCAAGTTGACTTAGAAAAAATTTAGTATTTTAATTAATATAAAATATAATTTAAAAACTAAAGTTGGCTAGCACATTCATTGCATGCACTAGTGCTAGTAGGTGGAAGGTGTTTGCGGTCTTCTGACGATGTGCGGGGCAGCGCGCGTCATCATTTACGGGATGGCATGTTGTAGGCGACCTCTTCTTTTTTCTTTTCCTCTTCTTTCTTCTCCTCTCGAAATTCACGCTGACCATTCAAACTTTCATAATTGTCCTCTCATTTACTGATATTTTAACTTTGGTCCTTATCTTTTTATTTCTAATTTTTGTTCTCGATTCTTTTGTCAAATTTCGATTTGTTTACAATATTTATCCTTGATCATTCGTTGGCCCGTCCTCATAACCTGAGTTGTGAGTTTGTAATGCTAGTTCGGGTTGACTCAAGATGCTTTGTTTTATCATTTTTTTTTCAATTTCATCCTTTAATATTAAGTTATCTTGGAATTCAATTTTGTAATTTTTTCCCTTTTGATAGGCATTCTTTTTATTCTGGTCATTGTTATCACATTTTCTTTTAAAATTCAATCTATTTTATGTTGTTGTTTTTCTATCATATAATTAAATTATAATCATTTTATTGAACCCAATTGAGTCTATAAATCGAGTTGTGATATTTTTTTTTAAAAAAAAATAAGGTAGAAGCATCTAAACATCATTTTTCTATGTGATTAAAAAATTGATCCAGCCCGCAACGTTGCATACGACATCTTTCTAGTTTCCACTAAAATCCTCCATTGGACTGCAAGAAAAAATAGAATATAATAATATCTTGATTTGTTTTTAAGAATACCTTGCTTCTATTATTTGTTTTTATATTTCCTCTAATAACAAGATAAAAAAAAATTATTTCAACTCCAGATTGGAATTAAACAGGAAAAGAAAGTATTTTTTTAGTAATCTAGAACATAAAATAAAAATTAATTAAAAACAAATTATTTATATGAATATTGTATTATGCTGGCCCTGATCAGCTCAGAGGGAAGGAAACTTCTTTATTTACCGGTAATCACTATCCTAATTGTTGCAACATATTTCTAAGAAAGTAAATTTAAATTGCATATAATATTTTTTCGAAATTGATGTTTAGAATAATGGCTAATAATATGATAAAAAATCAATGAACGATTTAATATTTTTATTACAAGAAAGTTAAAATACATTATACTAGTCTAATCGAATAACACTGTAGAATATTATGTGTACATGATACGTGATAAACTCTTAACGTTAAATAAATAAATTAAACCCCCCATTGGTTATGATGATATATTTTATATATGATTTGTATATAAATATTATTTAACCTACTAATTAATTAAAGAATTTATCAAAAGTTGTGTATTTGAGGTAAATGATGAAATATCATCTAATAAAAATAATAAAGTGAATAAAGGAAATAAGTGACTGATTATATAACAAAGTTGAAAAAGTTAATTACATATACAATTGGCTATGATGATCAATTAATTATGTAAATAAAGGGTACAAAAACTTTAAAGAAAAAGAAAATCATGACTAAGAACATATTAGTTTTCCTTCATGCTAATTATTTATTTACAACTCAATATATAAAAGATTTTTTTCTAATTCGAACCTTAAAATAAGATAGATTTATTTAGTTTATTTTTTTAAAAAATGATTTATTTACATTTAGTTCATGAGGGCTTATTTTATTTGATAAATAATTTATGTATTAGTCAATTCTTCACATCATAAATTTATCTAAGACTTAATTTTTTGTGTTCATGTAATTAAATGTAGAGGCTACGCTGAAGTATATTAAGTAATTTCAATACCTAATTTTGCCATGTATGTGCGTGTGTTTGTAAACTATCCATTTAATTTGTGAAAAATAAATTAGTGTTTGTATTGTAAAATCCTATTTAAAAAGTACATTATATATTTTTTGTATTCGAGACTAAAACATCCATTACCATAATTTGTAAGATAAGTAGTCTACAAAAACTACTTAGCTTAACCAGAATAAAGTATAAATTATTAATTTAAAAAATATAAAAATCACTGGGAGAAGTTATTTACTAATATTATATAAAATATAAAACTAAGCTATGCTTTCTTTTAAATAATGTTTTTTATATAATTACTTCACATAAAAATAAATTAATAATGAAGTTAAATTAAACTCCAATTTAAAATTAATCTACAACTTAGATGGGTAAAGATAAAATACAGAGTTTATCTTAGAAAAAGACTTTCATATGAATTTATATTTCATTTGATTTTTAACTCAAGATTTTTCTAAAAAAAATTATTTATCTTAAAAAACATAATTTTGTGTTTGTCTTAAGAAAAAGATTTTCTACTGATAATTATAGAAAGGTAGTGATATTAAAGCATGATTTAACTATATATATATATATATATATTGTAAATGCGGAAAATTAATTTCTAATGGTAGTTATCGAAAGATAATAATAGCAATGGAGTGATAATTAAGAATGATAAGAAGTGGGGTGGTAACAATAAAGATAAAGATAGATGATGATTTACCATTCATAAACTACCCAATAAAAAATTAAGAAGCAAGATGATTAACTATATTAGTTTCTAGCAATACAATTAAAAGGTAGGATTATAAACATATTAATGAAATAATTAGTAGGAAAATACTATTATATTTCATCATGCATGAATAATGTTTATTCTTTTCAATTCTTTACATGCATGACATTGACTTTGAATTATTTTTATTTTAAGTTCTATATTTAGCTCTAGACTTTAGAAACTTGAATTAATCGTATATATGATGTGTCAAAAACTACATTATATATATAATAAAACAAAATAAATCGTGCATGGATCGCGCGTGCATTGCACCACATCTAATTAATAAATACAACAAAATAAGACTAAAAATAGAGCACTCATCATAGAATTCGAGTCTTTTGAATGAATCTAAACCCAACTATAAATTAAGTTTAATATGAGAGGTTCAATAACTCATGAACAAAGATCCTGAAACCCAAATCACCTGACAATATAAAATAACAAGTTGCAAATTAATGAGAAAGTGTTGAAGAATATGTATATATATCTCATATTCTTGATGAGTATAAAGAAAGTAAAATAATATATAAGATTAAAAATAAACCATTCATCTTAAGACTTAAATCTTTTGAAAGCAATCCAAAATCAACCATGATATTTAATAAGGCAAATCATACGTTATATATATATATGGTGAGTTTCATAGCAAGCCTTCTACCTCGATCCATTCTCCAAATATCACTCAACTGGGGGGGAATAATAATTTCTAGCAATCTTTTCAACACAAATTAAGAACCATTACTTTCCTTCTTGAGGATTTTAAGGTTACAAGACTGACTCTTTTCATCTTTTTCACCCTTTCATATTGATTCATCCAAACAAATCTTTTGTGTTAGAAGGTATTGAAGTAATAGTCTTCAAGAGAGAACGGGTTGAAGCTTTTTCAAAGTGAAAACAAGTGGAGCTAGAGATCTCACAAGGTTAAGTTATGAAGGTCCTCCTGTCTTTATAATGAGAGTATCTACATAGAGAGAGCAGCGAAAATGTTTATTAGTTTTCTGTAACAAACGAAATCTTCATATATTTTGTTCACCTTTTTTGTGTTATTTAATCAAGAAATTTCTCTGTATAAGGCTAGATGTTATTACTGTTGGACTTTTAGCTAGCAACCTGCTATGTTTCTCAAACACTTTCAAGAAGTTAGATTTTATGGATAATGCTGGATGTGTTACATATGACGTAAGTAAATTGATGAAAGCAGGAGCAATTATATTGCTGTTGTCAATGGTCCAAAATTATGCACACACTTGAAGGATCATGACTGAAACAAAACTAGTACTTTACTAAGTACTGGGAACTTAGAGAATACAAAATCCAAAGAGCAACGACTAGGAGACTCAGTATCCCGAGAGATTCTGTCCTCTAACAATCCCTTCCTACTAGTGTCCTTCTTGAAGACGATACTGCAAAGATATAATATACACTCCAGTTTAAGTTGTAACGACAAATAAGAAAGAGGATAAAGCCATGAAGAGAGTTCAGTTGTTAACATCAATCCTTGTTTAAAGCAATTCAGTATAAAGGTGAACTACCACTTTGTACCACGTACTTGTCTTGCAATTCAGTGTTTAAAGCAAGAACCGAGCATATAGAGGTGAACTACCACTTTTTCAGGGACAAGTTGCTCAAGGTCTAATGCCTTGTTGCTTACATTTCACACAAATTCCGTTTGAAGGGGCTGTTAGTGAAGTACATATAAGTTATCTCTTTGTAACATATACTAGGTTTTCAAACATGATACAACTTAAGTGTCTTAAGCAGTTAATGAAAACAAGTAAGCATGAATTCAACAAAAGTTACTCGGATTTGGATCCTGTCATGTTCCTATGAGAACATATATAGCTAGTCATGCATGTTTCAAATCTGTGATTGTTCAACATAAAGTTTGCTAGCTTCTGTGATTGTTTCTTGAGCCCTCAGGGTGATGTATGTGTTTGTGTGTGTCACTTCTTGTCTTTTCTCACACAGCAATAATTATAAAGTGTCCTTCTGTTCACTTTACCATACGCGCGCGCGCGCATATATATGCATACCTAGGGCTGTATATATGCAAAAGATTTACATGCTTGGTCGACCTTGTCTATTGGATCAAACAAGTTTTAATTAGGAGGTGCAATGGATTCCGGTGTCTGTAATTGGTTGTTGTGCAGTTAATTCTACTGGTCTAGCAACTTAGTGCCGTAAATTATGACAGTACAATCGGTTTAACCAGTAGACCAAGTTCATCTAATCAAGCACCAGAATACTATCTTTATACACCTAAAGTTCAGTTCTAGCACAAGCATGCACAATGTCCACATGGGGTTGGGTTCAAAAACCTAACTGTCAATCAATACTAACATTTTTGGGATAGGAGCAGGTTGTTGTTGTTGTTGTTCATGGTGAATGTGACCAGTGATTTTATTAATAAGTATAAAGGTCTTGCAAAAGAAGCTACCATGGAGAAGGCTATGCAAGCAAACAATTACCCAGAGAAAGTAGGGCACCTCAAGATCTTGGAGAACAAAATACACGCTATAGTGGAGAGTGACAGGCTGCTCCCCTCTCAAACTACTTGCAAAGTTTGTATTCAAATACCCCAAAAAACACCTGACCAATTGAACAGTGGATCCTAGATTCTAGTACTGATTATTCTATAATTAGAAGGGTGAATGACCAAATGTTGCGTAGCAGATCCAAGATGTAGATTCTTGAAGTCTGTTTACTTTGATGCAGGCTTATACATGTACTCATCCCTCTAATTTTACTGTACGTAGATTTGCTATTGCTTTCAATTTTCTGTATTGTCAGTTACATACAACGATGCCTAAGATTTTCCTTTAATTTTCTAAAAACCGCGTGTGGTAAAGGCTAGATTATACATATATTACATAAAAAAATTGAATGTTTATGATGATAAAATCAGGCAGATATTTAGGAAGAAGAACATAATGATTCTATAAACCTAGCTTTGACACAGTACTGTCATTTGCATTTCCTGAATAGGAATGCCAGTACATATCAAGAACACTACTCAAATCAAGAATTTATTAGATGGGAATTAAGAAATGATCTTATATCAACTCATTTATACACTCCTTCAAGTAAAATTGTTTAAACTTTCTCGAACTTAATCGAGGCTTCCATCATTTTATATTATCTAAATATTACTTATAGTATTAGCTCTACGAATGCGATAGTAAAACGCAAAGGTATGATGTGCTTTTTTGGAGCACAAGCTCACCTCCAATCATAAAAAAAAGGTTCACTTCCACGCAAATGAACAAATGCATAATAAAAAGCATATATTGGCATGCAAGATGGAATAAAATAATGTCCCACAAAATCTGAAATCGGACAACATGCAAATCTATGAAGGTACAAAGGGCAGGATACCATTGTTCAAGATTGCCCTTGCAAGATCTGCTGCTGTATAGAAAAGTAATTTGTGGGGCATGGCTTGAAGTCTGTGTTGTTAAATTAACAAAACCATGATAAAATATATTAGCCTATCTATCACTATTATCTCTCTTACATCATGGAGATTAACCATTGTAACAACCGCGACATTGTTTTTAAGAAATATAAACAAGAAAAAGTCCGACAGAAAGCGTGCATGGAACACTAATTTATTGTTTAGGGAGATTTGCATGAAACCTTAAACTTTGATTAATTACTAGTAAAATCGAAAATCGTATCATATCTCACTTGGTTATTCATGGGGGCAGAAAATCTTCAGAATCTTAAAAGAGCAAAACTAAGGAAAAGTGACATGCAAGTAAATGATATTAAATTTAGAAACCACAAATTGAGTTCTTTTGCATGATGTTCGTTTTGAGTGCGGGTGTAAGAGAGAGAGAGAGAGAGTTCTTCCTATGAGATGCAGCTAGACAAACTACACTAATCTCACCAATGTTATTGCTGTTTTGTTTTACGAATTCTTGCCGGTGTAATACTATCTCTTAGAGTAAGGAAAACAGATTAACTAATTCATAAAAAAAAAAAAACAACAAAACAACAAAAAAGATAGTTTCATATCTGAAACTTCATTAATCACACACTTTTTGTGAATATGCGAATAAGGTTCTTAAATTTCTGTTGAAAGAAGTGAGATCTCTCTTTAAATCTATCTGTTTTAGAGGGATCAGCAAAAAAAAAGAGAGAAAAAGAAGAACTATGTGCATTCCTATATGGTACTGTAGTTGTTCAATCATTAAGAATTTCAATATTACTAAATTAATCATCTTCTTAGTTGTGAAATATGGGTTCAAAAAATTGAGTTTGTCAAGGGGTAAATCAAGCTAGATAGATTAGTATGATTAAAACAAGCAATGAATCATATACAAAATGTCAAAAAACAAATGTGGTAAGGGTTTGATTAATTACCATATATAGTGCTCAGATCCTGGAAAGCCAAGTGGAATTTTAAGAAAACTGCATCGCAGAGCTGGATTCATCATTCCCTTTGCTTGAAATCTGCTGCTTCTTTTTCTTCTTGTGTGGGATCCCTCTTGCCTTTGCTTGATAGTCCCTTACTTCTCTAAGGTAAACCCGAATAGAAGCATTAGCAAAAGGATTCGTCTCTGGTGTGCCTCCGTTCTCTTCATAGGCTGCTCGAAGCCTCCCAATAAGAGCATCAAGGCTGCCCCAAGCTTGTCTAAGAGGGCAAGTACAAGGAGCAGGGGGCTCAGGCTGTCCATAAAACATGCAACCTTGTAGATGAACCTTAGTCTTGCCAAACTGATCAAGATATCGAAGAAAATCTAGGACATGGTTGCTATTGCACTGAGAAAGAGGCACTGGAGGCCTCTGGTTCTTCAAGTACTGCCCAAAAGTGTTCCAGTCCCTTCTCTTCTGTGACTCATAACGACTAGGAGTTGCTGGCTGTTGATTCTCGCTAGATCCTTCAGCTATGTCCTTTCCTCTTTCTCTGGACATCGTTGTTACGGATGAAGATTAATGGGAATGATCTCTAATTTACTAAATATGGTAAGAAAAAAAGAGCACAGGCCCGGAGGGGTAAAATAATAGAGGATGGGAGTGGGGAGGAAGATGAAGTTCACATCATAGATGCTGGTGAGTAGACATACCATGGGCCAACTTCGTTGCTTTTGTTTTCTCTTTTATTTGTTTTAATTTTTATGTTTTCTCTTCTTTTTTTGTTTTTATTAGCGCCCATTATATCATTTAACAATGCCTTTTTACCTTAATTTTTTTTATTTGAATTTAATTAATAAATTAAATTAAATTTATATTTTAAAAAAAATAAAATTCAGTTTATTTTTTTATATTATTCTCATTATTTTCATCTTATTTCAACTTAAAAAAATATTAGAAAGGTATTTTAAAAAAAATATTTTTAATATTAAATTTTTATTTTTTGAAATTGTAAATTAGAAGGTTGATCTCTTATTTATTTATGTAGTGTTTTTAGAGATTGAAATCCATTTAAAATTTAATTTTAGATTTAAGATTTCATTAAAATCTTTAAATATTAAATTCAATTCAGAAAGTTGCTGAAAATAAATCACAAAATAATTGTATATATATTTGCAAATAATTAAGCCTCTATCATTTGATCGTCATTAGACACAATTGCCCTGTTTGCCCTTTTATGTTTTCTTTTTGACAATAAAGAGTGTCTTTAGATTACCTAAGCATCAACCGAGATTAATTTTTTTTCTCAGATAATATTAAGAACGTACATTTTATATCAACCTGATACATTAAAAAAATATTTAATAAATTTTATTATAATGTTGAAATTTGAAGCTAGAAACTCTTTAACTTTTACTAAATTTGAGACTTATAGACAAGTTGATGCGAACTCATTTTTTTTTATATTGAAATGGAAGTTATAGTTGTAAGTTTTTTTTATATATATATAATTGTAGGTGTTTGGACCAGCTTATACATATCTTAATTAATCCTTTAAAATTTTAAAGTTAATGAACAGATAAATTTTTAATAGTCCTGAAATTTGTGGTACTCGAATTAATAATTTATATAGAGTAAATTCAATGGCTGATTAATTTATAAATTGTGAGCAGAGAAGCAGGTGTTGATGGATTTAATGTTGACTTTTAAATGTTCTCAAATTGTGATAATTGTAACCTCAAGCATGGTGGATAAGGATATATATTTGCTTAATCTCCTTATTCTATGAATTAGAATTAAATATTCTGAAGATAATATTTAAAAAGAATTATTTTCATGAACTATAAAATTAATATCGAAAATGCATCCTTAAGATCAATTAAAAATAAGATTTATTCTCTAAACTGATTCGGAAATATTTTTTATTAAAATACATTAAGATATAATTTGACTTCAGATAAAAAAAAAGTAATTTTTTAGAATCTCTACTTCAAATATATTGATTAATACTATTATAAAACTACCAGGGGATGATCAAATAATCTACCATGTCTTCTTACATATTCAGATTTTCTTTCATAAAATAGTTTTTCAATGCTTTCAGAAAAACTTGAAAGCCTAGAAAAAAAACTACAAAGTATGAAAACATTTAAAAGCCTAGAAAAAAAAAACTAACTTGGAAGAAATAAAAAATGAAAAACAAAAACCATCTCCGTCCGTGAAGGCTTGTAAGAAAGAAATATGCCTATCATAAAGGAATAAGTATTGCAGAACATATATAGATAGGTATATATATCCTCTAATTAATTTTTTTCATTAGTTTCCTATGTTAGTTTATATATATCGTATTTTTGGTATGTTCCAAGTTTTTTTTTTTTTTTTGTTAAGTTCTTAAAAGTTAATTTTTTATTTTTTTATGGTTTGAAATAGCATTTCTTGGTGTTGTTTTGAAGTGGCTTATTTGCGTAGAAATAGAAAATGACAAAACCACACACACATATATGAATACAAAAGGGAAGATGGGAATAAAATTAAAGTTTTGAAAAATGAATGGTTCTTAATAATTGGAATGGATACATTATCCCTAAGATTTCTAATAATTCAAATCTCCATCTCACTTGTTTGTAATTTATATATAATTTATGCTAATATTAAAGTTAGTTTGATGAAAATGTTACCAGCTAATCTTTTTTTATTTTTAAAATGTGGATGTTCGGACCAGTTTTCGCATACCTTAACTAATCTTGCAAACCTGAAGTTAATAATTATATAAGCTTTCAATAATTCTGAGATTTATAGAACTCGAATTAGTAATTTTTAAAAACCAAATCTAAGAACTGACAAGTTAGCACACCTCCTCCAGAATTATGTTACTAGCTGACTTTACTTCCTTCGGTGCTGCTGTAGGCGCAGTTCTCTGTAGTCGGATTTCCATATATATATATGTATGTATTCAGTATAGCTAAAGTAGCAAGAATCCTTTGAGAGTTGCTCTCTGCTGCTGCTGAGAGCTTGTTGGCGACATTCGACTCAACAAGTGGAAGAACAGACGTGAATGGGCTCTGCCAGACAGATTTCTTGCTGCTGTCTTGTTCGTCCCTGTAGATCGACACAACTGTATGCATGTAAACCCTAGAAGATTACGAGAGATGCCTGTACATGTACTAAAATACCCTAGAAGGTCAGGTCTAGAAGTAGTAATCACTCTCTTTATGTCTGGTTTTTGGAAGCATAATAACATGCCTCCCAACTTACCTTATGGACCCTCCTCATCATTCTCTTCTCCACTTTTCTTCTGGGTGCATGCATGTAGACGTGGATCAAACCACGCTAGCTAGCTGAAGGAGCCTTTGAAGCTTTGCTTGATTGATTTCGTTTTGGGATTTCTTGAAACAGGCGGTGAATATTCCTCATCACTTGGGACTTCAATGGAAACGAAGATTAGGCTGGCATGTGATCGATTGTATTTTGGCATTAAAGGGATTCATTGGTGTTTTAAAAATATTTTTTAAAAAAATATTTTTTAAATTAATATATATATATATCATTTTACTATATTTTCAAACACCCACTGGACCTAATGCGGTTGATTTTGAACATCTAGCAATCAATTTCTTACTTGCCATGATTCGAGAGTGAAGAAACCCGAGGTGGGCGTCACTTTGATGCCGACGATGACATCTGGCCAATATATTATTGGGTCCCGCTTAAAAGATACCCTAGCTAGACTTACCATGCTGAAATCCTTTCTTTCTAGCCGTCTAATCTTACTTAATAGCTCGTGGAATTTTTAGATACTACTTGATGGATGTTATTGAATTAATATGGAATCATTTTTTTCGAGTTATTGAATTATATTTTTTTATAATCTCTAATGGAGTATTTTTTGAGTTTTTTATAATTAATATTTTTAGCATTCATTAATTTAAAATGGTCTTCTTTAATATCCAAATAGTTTTATATATATAAAGCTTGATAATTTATATTTAATTTAACTTTTCTTGCTTTTTAAAACATATAAATGAAACTTTAATTGCATTGATATAAAAACTATTGGCCTAAAATAGTTAGAAGTTAGCATGTGTGTGTGTGTGTGTGTGTGTGTGTGTGTGAGAGAGAGAGAGAGAGAGAGAGAGAGAGAGAGAGAGAGTTTCTTTGTTTAATATTATAATATTGTATATGGATAGTTGTTTTAATTAAAAAAATAAAATATTATTTTTTTCATTTTTAAATTGTATGATGAAAATAAGAATGGTGAAACTATCAAGATATTTAATATGTTGGGATCTCTTACATGATACCAATATGATGGAAAATAATCTAATATTATTTTCAAAGTTTGAGTTTGATCACATATATTTAATAAATATTTACAGTTTAAAAAACTTACAAATTAATAATCTAAGAAGTTAATTTTATAATTATCAGGTGTCCGACGTTAATATTTAAGCTTTAATATTATAAGATTTTTATCATATTTTTCTACCATGACTAACTACTATAGTTGCTATAATGTTTTTAAATTAATTTTTTCGAGAGGAGTCTTTTATTTAAATAATTAAAATATATTTATATTGTATGAATGTGTAATGTGTATCATGCATGTGAACATAAATTTTATTCAAGTAACTACTAATTTTAATACAATAATACAGTATTAGAATTAGTCCTTTCATTTCAAAGAATTATTTTAATTTTATCTAATGTGAATAGAACATAAAATTAGAGGCATCTGTCCTAACTAGTTAGGTGGACGTCAACCAAGACTCTATAAAATTAAAGAGGAAAGTATATATCATGGAAAATTAGGAGTTGCCACTACTAATTACAAAAAACTATGGATCAAAAAATATACATTGGTTCTAGAGATTCAAGTAAGGATTAGTTATGCCTAAGGAAAAAACGATATTGTCACCCTTACCACATCATCTCTTACGAAAAATTATTTTTATT
>Ga0307511_10005136_pt1 | contig 13335 bp, 15 predicted proteins | sample 13_EM_MG_FD_200266 | JGI IMG/M metagenome (GOLD analysis project Ga0307511, IMG submission 200266) | Populus trichocarpa ectomycorrhiza microbial communities from riparian zone in the Pacific Northwest, United States - 13_EM | ecosystem: Host-associated > Plants > Roots > Unclassified | place...
GCATAGAATCCCTACGCGAAACCGTCTAAGCTGTGATTGGTTGAGCTCAACAGCCGACTTCGTTTGTCCTCAGTTCGTTCGAGTTCGGAAAAACGAAGTTTTGAGTCTGGTCAGGTTTGGTCCGGTTCGCGGCAACACTAATGGCGCCGAAGTTGTTGTACAGCATAGTAAATGGAAGACATCCTGTAAAGCAGTCCCGGTTGTTCGAAGTTCATTCGCAATGTGATCACCGTATCTCGTACTGCTTTAATTTACATCTATTGCTATGTTGCATTATGACGAAGTATAAGTATACGAAGTTGTATAATGTATCGTATGCAATCCAGGTTCTATGGATTCAGCTCCCATTCAAATCGAAGAACCACTTGCAGCCTTGCCAAACCGCAAAGCTTATCCCATTCATTGGGATAATTTTCAAACACCCTATACTTAGCCCGATGTAGAACCCCGATGTTGCGTAAATAGTCCTGATAGTCACCCTCCATCCAAGCCAGCGATCTGGTTGTGTGAGACCGCCGACTTGCATACGACGGCGAATAACCTCAAAGAGATAGGATACCGTTTGAGAAACTGCGCCTGATACAGCGCCAATGGCGAGATTGGCGAGTACGCTGGGTCGCTTGGAATGATCATTTCTTCGGGGATAGAAATGTGCGCGGAGGAAGTCCCATGTTAAAAATGAGGTACCCGCATAGGGGATTATGCCGATCATGCTGACTGTGAAGCCTCGATAGAACTTGAGTATCAGAAAGAATTTGAATAGCTGCTTTGAGGTAGTATTTGACGAAGACACTGTTCCTGCAATGGCACCTTCGAGATAGATGTGGACATTGCGTGGAGGAAGGTCAGGCGTGCTCGCGTAGCCGACTTGTCTGTGATGCGACTATGGAAGGCCATACGGACTCTGATTATTTCTAATGGGTATGTGAAAGTGACAGCTGTCATTCCTGAAAAGACGTGTAAGGCTGCACCAGATGATTTTGCATGCCGAGCTGCATACCTGCAAGCGATCCAGTCGCAAAACGTCGTAGATTGGTCTCATAGTACTTGTCTGGTATCAGAATCTTTGAAAGATCACAATGTTAGAAGCCGCGACCATCAACAAACCAACAGCCTTACCAATCGCCACGGTCATAAGCCATGAACTTTATGGCAGCATAGAGAAATATGCGCAGGAGAGCTGCTGAATGACCCTGAAAAAGTCCTCCAACACCGTCTCTATAGATGGCGAGGCCAGCCCGGAATGCACCTATCCACGATCCTTGGGAAGAGTGAGCCACGGAAGCGAGAAGAACTTTACAAACAGACCTGCGTACTTCTGAAAATCTGGGTTGGACGTCTGAAACAGGATCTTTACTCTGTCTAGCGGTGCAACTGCGGTTTTCGCCTGGTAGATTGAGAGGTGAGACGGACGGTTTTAAGAACGCTGATTCTAGCACATACGACACATCCTGCAAGTCCCCCAGCAAGTCCGGATCGAACTGCATAACCTTGGGCTCTGTTTATCTCGCCATCTGGAGACACCTGTACTCATTAATCTGCCAGTACTGCGCTTTGCATGTGGAGGCCGATGGTAGAACGTTCCTGCCACCCACAGGATTATATAAGCCCCTTAGTCGGAATCGGACCAGTACTACACACTCAATGTCCGATCGATGAATCATGACATTCCTATGCATGCTGCGAGTCTGCGGCCGGTCTATTCATTCGACCATGCCTAACGTCTACCCAACTACTGCCACATTAGTCGCGATATGAAATATGGCACGCTGCACACAGTAGACGAGTGGCTGACTGCATCAGCCTTTGAGGGGGATTGAAAGTGAGTTTTATAGTTGCAGCAGTTTAATAAACCCTACACAACCTAATGAATTCACTAGTATAACCTCCCTATTGGCGATTCACATTGATCACCGGAGTGTGCAAAGCCGCATTGATCGGTCCGAACGACTTGACGAACGGGGTGTTTCAGATCACTCAGATGCGCCATAGATCAATCGCCGTTCCGCTGCTGTGTCGGTATCGCATGAATTTAAACATCTCCTTCATAGATTAACCACTTACTTTCCCTCCGTTTCTATAGACTTTTTGTATCAAACAAACCATTTCCTCCTGAAGGTCTGCACGCCACTGGTGCGAATGCAGCTGTGAGTAGCTATCCAATTTTCCAACACATGGTTTCTGACCATCAGCCAATGTTAGAGATATCGGTGTAATATTCGATGTCATCAAGTTCTGTATGTGTTGCATTTTCACTGCGCAGCACGCCCACGCCCGCGTTAATATTACTTTCAGCCATAGTATTTTATGACTATATGCTTACATTCGGCGGAGAAATTGAGCTATTTTGGAAGAGACAGCGGCGATCTTGGCCTTTCGTGCTCTTCGTTGCAGTTCGGTACATCACTATCATGGGCCATTTTCCTGCATTTGCATATTCATTTCTTCATGTGTCTCATGGTGTAAGTCTGATCTGTTCTATCTGTTTGTGAATAGGTTCATTTATCACAGTTATTGCCAGTGGTATGCTGCGAGTGTGATTGTCTGTGCTCAGTAACTGAACTATCATCTCCCAGGTGTGCCTCACTGCGAAAATGCAACCAAGCGGTGATTTTTTCGGTCCAAGTGACCGCATCAGGTATGTACAGATCCATATACTATATTAGGTTTCGAATACTGATTGGCGAAGGACTTATGGCTATGCGTATATATTCTCTGTACAACCAAAGTCGACCTCTCCTGGTCTTCCTTGGTGTGCTCCTACTTGATTTGATCATTATAGGTTGCGTACGTGCGCTGCTTTATACTATCTGAGTCATCCTTCCGCCCCAGATTGATGAAGATTTGCTGGACAGTGGGCTCTGGCCTCTTATCCGTCATACACTATATCTCCATCCTCGTCGTATTCGGGGCCAATACGCACCATAGGCTGTTCAGAAGGTCACTCTATGACATATGACCAGTGAGTTGATTGGCAGGACTAGGTTGTTTTGCACATCTACTGTTATTTACTTCTCTGTAGAGCGCTCCGTGCGTATATAGTACCAGTATACTCAAAAAATATCGCACAAAACCATCTTATGTGTATATTATTTACAGATATGGCAATGGTAAGGGGGGCACAACTTGTCCTCGACATTGTTGTTTTCGTGCTTACCGTATGGAAATCTTTACAACTCCGAACCCATGGCTATTCGAACCTGGTAGACATCTTTATGAGGGATGGTAAGTCTTCGCACCGTTTCCTTATGTCCTGATATAGACAATGTCCTTGTTCGCAGGTGCGATGTATTTCGCGTACATGGAAATTACTTACTCTTTTGAGACGACTGCTGATAATATGCAGGGTGATATCTGCCATGAATGCAGGTGATATTGCCGTACTTATAGTAAGTTCTCCCTATCTGTAGTTTTTAATCTGACATGCATCAGATGGAGTCAGTGAGTGAGGGTATGCCATGGACAAACCAGATTCAAAATACCCTCGTTCATTTATAGAACCCCATGAGAGGACTCACAGGGGGCATAACGATCGTGTGAGTGTGCATAAATGGCAATAAGGCTATTGCATTCCGTGCGCTGTGCTATGTCATCTCTTTCTTCCCTCATAAACTGATCCATGACGAAAACTAAATCAATATCAGGCTCTTGGCCGTGATGATTTCCAGACTCATGCTCAATCTTCGGGGTTCCAGTATGGAGGTACCAGGATTACTCTCAGTTCATTTGTCAACACATGGCGACGAATCTTTGGCACCCCGAACGGGTCAATGTTAGCTCCTTAAATGAGGATGATGGTTTTGGCACATCGGAGGGTATGTCATAAAACAAGAGCACATCCGGCTTGGTCTGATGGGTTCATATTCCAGACGTCCCAACGATCTGTCCAGTGCAGTTCATATAGAACCTTAGTTCAATTATACCATGTATACGTAGCTTATGGGTTGTCACGTCAGAGTATGTGTCTATCTATCTCGTTGCAGATGGGGTGCATGTATGATGCCTGAAAGCCTGACGAGTACGACATACATCTTTTATGGATGCTAGTAGCTCATTTTGAGACCTAGTAAGACAACTAAAGGCTGGCATTGGAATCCAGTGGCTCATCACCATAATGAATGCCTCCGACGATCCTGATCGCTACTCAGTGATCTCAAGGGTCTATTGAGAGCATCGGAGAATTGCTTTTAGGCAGCCAGTCAAACAAATTCTGGATAGTCGAAATGCCATGGCAAGCGAATAACAGCGTATGCTCAGGCTGATAACCGAACTCTGTCGTCATAGGGGAAATAAAGGAAGTGGGAGACGTGCATGGCGCGAGTTGTCTAGGTGGGGCTATTATGTATTGTGGTCACATCAAGTAGTTCCTTTTGTATGCTCAATTTCGAAAATGCCAACGTTGAATGCTGCAAGACGTATCGTTGTGAGATGCAGGTAGTAGTCATACCGTAGCACCGCAGTGGTACACGGCTAGTGCTCGGTTGCAACCGCAGAAAAGGGGGGAACTATGTTTACCGGTGATACATTGATTGAAATGTCAAAGTTCGAGAATGAATGAGGCAGTCACTGATTCTGACCACATGGACTTCATGAATCATGACCTCATCCAAAGTATGTAAAACAAGCTTTCAGTTTCATGCTATACTGGTGGGGGAATGGTTTCTGTTACGATTGATCGAGTGGTAGTAGTAGCTCGTCAGTCGGAAATTTTACAACAAAAGACAGCTTGATTACATGCCAGTTGCTATTAGGCTGTGAATCTTGCACTTGTTATAGTGGCAGCTGGTCTGCCTAATATGGTCAAGTGCAGATTCAAACTAGAGCCTCGGCCGTGAGCGACGGCAACACCTTGTTTTAAGTCTTTAAGATGAGCCACTTTTCCCCAGTTTGCGGTAAGAAGCCCACCAACAGGGAATTGAAACGGAGAAGGTAATGGTAATGTTCAAGATAATCGTTTCTTCACTGGCGTGCTTACTTACCTTAACACTCATCTCCATGATTACAGGGTCCTGGATCCGGTGTGCTACAGTGTTGCAGCGCCTTCTATTTGTTCCCACCAGCAAGTTGCAACACCTCTTTCAACTCTGGCCAGCGCCAATGGATATCGGAAAATGTATTTGTCCCAGTGCTCGTGCCGTTTGGCAAGGTTAGGTCCGCAGTGGGTTTCAGGACACAGTACGCTTGTGTGTTCCCGCGATCTCATTACTCGAATCCCTACATGCCAACATGGTGGTGAGGAAACTCATTCGTACTTCGTCGCCAGATGGCCTTCCATTCCCGGTCAACATCAAAGTATCCGCCTGGTGCTTTATTTGCCACTCAAGCACAGGATTCATGTGATGTGGTGACATAGTACCCGACGTATTTAGTCACTATAACTAAAGGTTTGACTCTTGTTACCCATCCCTCCCTTCGAGCCCTCAGACTCTTTTGTCTAGCTGTGTGCTAATACACGACCACGATGACTTCCCGGATGTAAGCTTGTTTTATTGATCCTACATAGTTCGACTGCCAAACGGTGTTTTAGAGACACTGGTGTATGCCTTGGCATGGTGCAATCCTGTGAGCCGCCCTTGACTCCTACATGTACTTGCCATCATGGTTCCATATTAATTGCTTTGATCTTACTTACAGCGATACTTTTCTATGACTATGCCCTCACGTTTGGAGAAGAAATCGACCTATTCTGGAAGCGATCTAGACGATCGTGGCCTTTTGTGCTTTTCACTTTCAACCGATATATTACACTTCTGAACCACATTCTCGTCTTGGCGTACACATTTTGGCCGCTTCCTGGTAGTGTATGTGCACTTTTTTTGACTGCCAATGATCTATCCCCCAACGACGGTATTTGTGACTACAGGTGTAAGCACCAAATATCCCATGCTAATCAACTACTAACATCACTGTATCAGATGCAAGACTGTCACAACATACAGCAATGTAGCGGCCTGCATTTCCCAGATAACTACCTCAGGTCTGTCGATCATCCAAAACATCTAACATTGTTAGTAATAGATACCGTAGTGCTCATGTGCATGCGTGTCTATGCTCTTTATAATCAAAGCCGATCAGTCATGACCTTACTCACTGTGCTGATGATGTCCTTGGCTGGTCTTGTTTCTGTATGTGAACTTGCAACTGATACCTCCCCTTCAAACTGGACTACTGACAATCTTGGGTATATAAACACAGTGGGGTGCCATTGCATACCCATTCTCAGATATTTCCCCTGTTTCGGCACAAGGTATTGGCTGTGAGAGCACTCTGGTAATCACTTCTGCACAGTAAGTTACTTGTAATTGTCATGCTTATCTCTTCTCATGCCAAAATGAAAGGGTTCGAGGTATGTACTATCAAATAATACAACATATACATTTCGAGACTAACTTACCATGTGTTCATGGTGCAAATTATTATGATTATCCAGTTTTTTCTGTGGCTTCATGGGGCGGACAACTTGTAGTTGATGTTGTTGTCTTCCTCCTTACGTTGTGGAAATCTCTACAATCTGGAATATCAAGTCATAGGAGCTTGATATATATCTTCCTGAGAGATGGTAAATCTCTCCTCTGCTTTATTGCTTTTATTATGTTCATGAATTTATTCCTGAACAACATCAGGTACTATGTACTTTGGGTGAGTAAAAATCACTTGTGTCTAGTGAGACTTTGTCACACATTGTCACACACTCCATCTGTCAGGGTGGTCTCTGTAGTCAGTGTCGTGAATCTCATTGTCCTGTCGGTGGGTTTCAATAAACCAGCCCTTTATCTCGAACTAAACCATCAAATAGGTTGCAACAGTAAATTGCATTTTGTCACCCTGAAGGCATCTTATGATATTTCATCCTCTAGAATTCTCTGGATGCTTTTACAACATATTTGACAAATGCGTGAGCACTCAATACCTTTCATATAGTGTTTTGCTTATTATCTTTATCTGTGCCACCTGGTTTACCTATGTGATGTTGCTACTCATTCCAATTCAATGTCACCCAGGCTATCAGTGGTGTTGGTTTCTAGGGTAATGCTCAATCTCCGGAATCCGAGTTTAGCAACGCCGGGAATACCCTCATCTCAGCTGATGTCATTTGAATGCTCCCATCTAGATTTTGCGTAATGCATAGGTGTCAGGGGAGTCTGATTGCCATAGGAGTGCTGGATGGCATGGATCTGTATTCTTACATTGAGTGAGTTGTTCATCAGCGCTACAAGATAGCGTGGCAATAATAACGTTCATTTGGATTCGAATACAGTAAATACTTATACCTTATGTGTCATCGTGCAGCTCTCCCCTCAGGGATAGTATGCGAGTAATCTGAACCTGACTATTGGAGTACCTGTATCCAGTTGAGGTCGGCGCCTTACACAGACGATATCCACAGTCAATCACACTTCTGTGAACACGGTCATCGAGTACTTTGTCAAGAAGTGTTACTGGTGTTGCAATCGGCTCGGTGAGAATTTAGAATCGCAATTCACACTTCCTGGGACGCATGGCATCATGTATCCGTACTATCCGTGAGTCGGTGCTGAAGAGACTGGAGGACCGCAGCCGTGGAACAAGCTGTATCAAAAGCTGACATTCTTTATCGAACTATGTTGTACTAGAACCAGTTCTTCAGCGGCAATGCGTCCCTTCTTACTATATGAGCAGAAGCCGAATCGCGCAGGCTAATGGTACTTGGACTTGTAGAGTGATCTGTTTTCTCCCAATTGCTGTCCAACACCCATCAAATAGGCTGCGCCAACTTTGAAATCAAAAGTGGATTTGGCGTCAACCTTAACGATGCTTTCCGACGATATAAACATCGCTGAGGTGGTCCTGCTATCACAGATTTACTATGGACTTTTCAGGATGGTTCGGGTACAAACACCTCGCAGTAGAGAGACGAACTGAGGCAGAGTCTGCCAAAGTATGTACCATGAACAACTTTAGTAGTCAAAATTTGAAGGGCAATATTTGCCTCGCGTGTTCCTTTTCAGTTTTCTACTTCTACACCATGGCAACCAAAGCAAAGAACCCGGATGTAAAGGTTCTCAAAGGCCAAGAAGGTGGGGCATAAACCCTTGGGGTAACGCTTAGACGGGTCCTCACCTCGCTCGCTCAGCGGAGGATGCTATATTGCAGTACATGAAGAAGGTAAATGCCCATCGCAACTGATGTCGAAGGACCAGCCCAATGCATTACATCCGCACCTCAACCCATCGGAATCTCGCTCGCAGATGAACAGACCCTTCGGAGCAGTTGACATCTCGTCCAACCTCAAGGGTGCCGTCCCCAAGGCCACTACCGCGAAAATCCTCGTCACGCTCGCCGAAAAGGGTGAAATCGTGCAGAAAACATACGGTAAATGCCCAGTTTTGCAGCCTTTGCAGGAAGATGGACTGTAGTTACACCCGTGCTTGATTGTGACGCACAGGAAAGATCAATTTTTATGTGATCAACCAGGCCAAGGTCGACACGGTCCCGGCAGACGAGCTGGCAGCGCTCGAGGCGGAATGCAAAGCTTTAGAAGAGGGAAACACTACTTTGATTGCACGCGTCAAGCAGCTCACCGCAGGTTCCGCATCAGCAGTTGTGCAGTCTACTGAAGTAACCCGTGCTAACAAGTTCCTCACAGGGCTCGTGAAGATCAAGAGCACACCAACCGACCAGGAGATCGACGCACAGCTGGTTGACGCCGACGAAATGGTAAGGCCGCAGGACGCATATGCTCATGCTGGCCATACGTATATGATCCTTCCTCTTAGGTCAGACGGATGTTAGACAGTCTTACACCGCTGCGGGCCGGAAAATCGCTCATCTCAACCAAGGATATGGATCGGATCGATGCAGACTGGACGCGATGGCGAGAAGAGTGGGTTCGCAGGCGGAGTGTCTTTAATTCGTCAGTCCATCTGGCTTGATCCGTTGCCCTTGCCTTCATGGTGAGGTGATGTACCGCTGACTTCATTGCAGCTTCTGGCAGCTCGTGACAGATGCTATGCCACCTCAAGATGCGACGGCACTTGCAGAGGATCTTGGGCTGGAATTCGACGGATCGGAGCACGTCGAGCTGGAACGAGGTTTTTTTTGTGCAGCCCCGAACAACAAGACGAGCCTCAAGCGTAAACGTGAATGACAACTGCGGTCCCTGGCTATTCCTTTCTGTGTGCGTGTATGATATCCCGGTGTCAGACAACTCGTTTGTTATTAGCCTGAACGAAATGTACAAATACATGATCATGGACGTGGCAGTAGAAATACATTCTGCGGGTTCAAAAAGAAGCATACCAGTGAATCATCAATTCAATTCCTACCTCGTCAAACGCTCATTCCGCGAAATCAAAGGAGTGGCTCTGCCAACCTGGCCTCCGCCTCTCCACCTCCGTTTTCTTCTGCACGGCGACCTTGAACGACTGTACTTCTTCCACTCCTTCGTGCACACTCTGACTGACAGCTTGCACCTCGGACCTCTCGGCGATTGGGACAGAATGAGTTCCCAATGGACCTCTCTTTGCTCCAGATAGGATTTGCGGCTCGGCACCCATTGCAAGCTTGGCCTCACCCGGTAAGCCCTCCTTGATAATGCCCGTGCTAGTAGCCTTCCATCCAGCCAACAACCCGCCTTCCAACTTCCTCAACCTGCCAATCTCGCTCCAGATCCCAGCTGCGATGGCGGGACCACGTCCCAGGCCCGTATCCTCGAAGACTTCCGCGCGCTTGTACGTATCGAATGCAAGACCGTCTGCCAGATCGAACAACGCTCTGATCTGTTCCTCAAGCGTCCGTTCGAGCGCCTCGCGAAAGCGCATGACAAGGATAGGTTTGAACACGGACGCGAGAATGGGGTGGTTGGATTGCTTGACTTCGAATGTGATGTTGTCCGACAGACGGGCGTCCACCCGCTCAACAATGAAGAACCGCCTTCGGCGCTCGCGCTCTTTCAGACCAAGAGGTGTATTGGGGATAAGCCGGAACTTGAAGTCGACGTCCAGACCCTGTGTGGGGAGGTTGAACTCCATGATCCCCCTGAAGTCGCTCGGTCCGATGGTAACTGTCTTGTCCTTGTAGAAGAACGACACTTCTTTGAGGGTGAGCTGAAGCGCCTGCAGGCGTATATGCGTGAGTGTGCCCCAAGCGGTTTCGGCAGTGCCTCCCGCTGGCGCGGTGATGTCGACGTCAGTGATGTTGCGCATATAGACGTGCCCCGGGAGCAGACGGAACGACGAGATGTTGAGATTCTCGAGAACAAACTCGACTTCTGAGTCGACATACTCCGTCCTGGACACAAGCGTCCGTCAGTGTCATGGTTCCCCTCAATCTGCAAAAACGCGCTCGAATACTCACCTGGGGATCGGGATGTCCTTGAGCACGCTCAGCACACGCGCCGCGTACACGTTGAAGATGTCCTGCCAGAACCACGAGCCCTGCTCTAGCGCAAACTGGAGCTTGGCTTCGCCAGTAGCGGCGCTGAAACGATCCAGGTCGTTGCGCAACTTCTCATGGGTCTTGCGTAAGCGGAGGATGTCAGGGCCTCTTGATACGGCCTGCCAAAGGGCGCAGAACTCGTGTCGCAGGGCCCTGATATCTTCCTTCCACTTGCGGGCGGCGTCGGACTCCTCATCGAGAAGCTTATTCCAGCGTTTCCTAAGGTCCTCGTATTCTTGGCACGCCTGGTCGGAACGCACGTATCCTGGTCCTAAGAGACACTTGCGAGCGTATACGAAGAAGTCGTTGAACCAGGCTCTGATGTCTGGATCCTGCTGAGCGTCCAAAGCACAGAGACGCAAGTGAGAGAAAAGGTCGTCGAGCGATTTGTCGTCTGCAAGGCGCTCAATGAGTATACGCAGGTTGCAGAGCACCTGGTGGAGGTGCTTCTCTTCGGTGGGGTCTGCGACGAAGGTCTCGAGGATGGCAGTGCGATCGAGGTCAGCTGCGGTGTCGACGGCTTTGTTCGCCCATTTCGCAATCATATCAAAGAGCGTGGACAAAGCACGTTTATATTCTGGATCGCTCTGCGCACGCTCGATCATCTAGAGTACACGTCAGACTGAGCGTCCAGTGATGGGTCCCCAAGCGGAATGTGCTTACCCCGAAGAAAGCTTCTTGGAGCCTGTTAGCCGCGCGACCGCTGGTCTCTTTGGCGGTGCCTTGAGCAGACTGGGCAGCACCGATGACTGTGGAACCTGTCCCCTTGACTGTATCCATCGTCTTCTCAAACTTGGCCTTCGCATCCTCCTCCTCGATCTCCTCTGGAGTCTTTCTCTTCCGACCGAGACTATCCTTTTCACCCTCCTGTACTTGGGTGTCGAACTCGCGTACAACGTGTTTAGCTTGTGAGGCCTGTGACTCGACGACTTCCGCTAGGTCTGCCACCATGAGACGTGTAAAGGAGGCGAAGTCGTTGAGAAGGATATTTCCCTCTCCAGAGATGTTGGTCCAAAGGATTTTGATCAGGGTTCTGATCGAGCTGCGGAAGGCATCCAGGTCTGCGGTGGCTTCTTCGACGTCCATAGCCTCGAGACGGACGTCGGAAAAGTTGCTTTCCTGAAGATGCCAAAGCGTCTCTTGCAAGAGATTGTCGTCTGGAGCAGCGGTCAACAAGGATACGTGTAAAATGAGAGAATTGACGCACAGTTCATGTCCGTTCCGACTTGTTTGTTCGCCAGAAGGAGCTCGCGCAGATCACGAGCCAGAATTCTTCCCTGCTCACTGAGCTTGGACGAATCCTCGGCTTCTAGCGGTGCAACGAGGTGTTTGAGGGCATAGTCGATATAGTTGTTGGCCTGTTGTTGGGTCGGAAGCTTGCCAGCGTCGACAGCGGCAATGACGGAGGATAGTTCGTCCATTTTTCAGTGAGGTTTTTGCGAGCGAGTGTCGGGGAGGAAAGAAGAGAAGTGTTTCTCCTGTCCTTTTTATGTTTCCCCACCCACATCGTCATCGCCGAGGCCTTTTCGATGCACTCAGGAGCTCAGTGGACAGACCAAAGTCCAATGACGGAAGCGATGACGCTGCCAGCTCCGTTTGTCACGTGACCCCAGTAAGGAAATTCACAGAAACAGCTCTGGGCTATCCGCGACGTCATACTGCTCCACTCCCGTTGTGATCGTGTACGCCGCAGACTCCATTGAAGACTGACCGTGAACGGCATGCACAGGACATAATTTACACCAACGACGTCACAGTACACAGAATAACAAAGGGGTGACAGAGTCCATCTCGTCTCGAACAATACAAAGCACGGAGTGCCACATGGACACATCTGGCGGACAGCATTGAGCACATAGAAGAGGGGGACGAATGCACGACGCACCTACGCATCACTCGACTCTTCCGACTCGCCCGCTGTCTTGCGTGGGATTGCAGCTGCGGGTTTGGGTTTGGGTTTGCGCGGTTTGGGTTCTTTACCGCGATTGGGATTCTCGGGTGCGTCTCGCCAGAGTTGGCCAATCTACAGGGGATGCATCAGTAGTGAGACGGAGAGAGCAGATCGGCGGCGTAACCTCGATCATGGCTTCTTTGATAGGTGCATTGGGGTTCTTGGCTTTCCACTCTTTCATCTTGGCCTGGACAAAGAGGTTGTATGCCGTCGGTTGGCGCTTGGGCTTGTCCTCTTTGTCTGTATGCGGTCAGTATATGCTATGTCGAGCACGCGAACCACCTACCGGCCTTGGCAGACTTGGAGTTGGCGCGCTTGGTGGCTGCCTTGGTGGTTGTTTCTGTTGGAGGTGAGTGCCGTTGCGGGGGGGAAATGCGAAACGACCCACCCGTTGCTGTCTTGACCATGGTTGAGTGACTCTGCCTCTTAAACGGACGCGTCGCCACGCGGTCACGTGTTCTGAATAGCCGAAGTCTATATCAGGATTCTCCTTTCGTTTTCTTTTCTCATCCACAAATTATATTTTCTAATAATGACCCGCCACTCTGTCGCTCGTTCCTCTCTCGCCGTCGTCGTCGCTGCTGCGTCTCTTGCACTCGCCCAGCCCGACCCAGCCGACCCCACCCCGCTCGTTGACAAACACTACCAATATCCAGATGGCATCGTAAGTACCACTCACCTCGTCGTCGACGTCGCTCATGTCCTCGTCAGCCATACCAAGTCGACTACAACACAGCGGCCATCCGTGGTCCTCAAGTAGGATACAACATCTGCAACTCCACAACAGAGAACCAGAGCTCGATGTGTCAGACCTCGTTTGTCAACCACATCGACGGTGACGCTCTTCCTCTTGTATGTTGTCATGCCACCGTCAACTGACTTGCTTTAGATTTCTGCCTCTGGGCACCTCCCAAGCCGAACTCGACCATCGGTGACACGGAAGCAGAGGAGGTTGCATGGTGCACCAA
>Ga0307511_10005137_pt1 | contig 13332 bp, 15 predicted proteins | sample 13_EM_MG_FD_200266 | JGI IMG/M metagenome (GOLD analysis project Ga0307511, IMG submission 200266) | Populus trichocarpa ectomycorrhiza microbial communities from riparian zone in the Pacific Northwest, United States - 13_EM | ecosystem: Host-associated > Plants > Roots > Unclassified | place...
GAACGCAACTTCTAGAAGTTGGGGACATAACTTCTAGAAGTACGTACTTTTCTCTGTTTCCTGCCTTTGTGTCAACAAAGGCCGGTTAAAGTGTCAGAACAGTAGTGGGTGATTTTCCTGATGCAGGAGCGGGAAGTCAACGAACACGCTTTCAGAGTGTCGAGATCGTGGGTGAGGTGGGCGATGATCATTTCCATGATTTCATGCGGGAAGCGTGCGCACGCTCTGCCGAGTAGGCGGTTGACCTTTGTTTTACTTCTACGCCAAACCATGATCATGCGGCGGGCGATGAGCTCTATCCCTACGGTGTCACAGCGCAGAGGTCAGGACGAGATACGCGAACTGCTGGGGAAGCCATACCAGGTGCCGGGGCCATTGGCCTCGTTGTGTAACCTCCGCTTCTGGTCGTTGGGGACGTCGTGGTGGTGGGTACGGGAGATTTCGGGATGTGATCGAGGTCAACCGAACCAATGATCTGGATCCGCGGGGAGCACAGGCGCTCTCACGTCGATGTTCCATAGGATGTCGCGTTCAAGTTCTCATTTGGCCTTTGATGGAATTTACGATAGATGGTGAAGAGGTCAGTGTGGTAGTCGTTGGTTCGTAATCGGAGGATGGAGTCTAGAACCTGCGGTTCGGTCCTATCAACGTTCTCGTGAGACCTGAACAAATAAGGTGGGCGTATCATTTCGGGTCAACCCAGACGGCAGCGCGCACTCGCGCTTGCGGTGTAGTTTCCCATGGTCGGGGTTGTGTAATCTCAGATGACCGCAAGGGAGATAACGAAAAAATTAGCGCCAATTGACAGGTGCAAAACGTTCACCGATCCCACAACACCAAGCCCCCACTGTTATATCCCCGGGCCCGTGTCAACCACTACCACATGTCCCCTCTCCCTCGCCTGGACAATGCACACATCTAGTGCTCATGAAATATACTACGTAGCAGAACCGCCATCCATCCCTTCGTTTTCGAACTCGCTCCCCTCGGTAAATCTATGTGGACCGCATCCGCATTGTACAACCTACAGGTCCAGATTCACTCAATCGTCATTCCGTACTTCCAGAAGCCAACGTTCATACCTCCAACTCAAGGCGAATGCCGTAGCCACGGAGGATCTCTTACATGTATCACGGCTGATCATATCGCGGACGACGTCCCGGGAAATAGGTCAAAATATGTAAGCGTATTCGTTTTCCCTGTAATTTTAATCATCACTTCCCGTATCGTCTCGCTCGTCTTTTGTCGCAGCCCCACGTCAACCCAACGGAGAACGCGAGGGTGAGGGGACATCCGATCTGCACGGAAATTTGACAGAACCCAACGAGTTTCAGTCCCCCATTGAGGTGGGAACCCGCTCGCTTTTGAGCACAGCCCGAGCGAGTATGATAGAACACGCCAGTGCGACGAGGTTCGAACCCTCAAATGTTGTTACATGCTCCCTCCCGTGCACAAACCACATGGGTGCTAAGACCAGATAAAACCATTAACGGAGGCTGCAGAATCTGAATACCAATATCCCCAACACATCGGAATAAGTATAGCGATGCGACTGACCTTTGCCTGGATCCTCAGCTGCTGTGGATTGTTCGGGAGGCCAACTTCCAACAGTCCCCGACCCGTTCTCGACCCTGACGACGATACCCCCTCTCCTCACACTTCCCTGTACGATTTACCGCCCTCCCGCAACCCCAACAATAACGCACAACCTCTCCGGGTTCGCAATCCCCACGATGATGTCCCCCCTCCTGGCTACGATGATGAGATTCCACCCCAAAGGGAGGTGGCCGACACGGGAAATCCCCGGCCGGTCATGATCGCGTGCGTACTCGAGAGCCCACCCCTGTTGAAATGTCGTCTAAATCGTCGCTACAGAGTCATGGGACCAACTGGAAGTGGCAAAACACAGGTAAGCATGTGCATCCGGCAATGCACACTCCGAACCAAACACACCCTGTTGCCTCCAGTTCATCAATCTCGCAAGTGGTTCGGATCTACGTGTCGGTACGACCTTGGACTCGGCTACGAGTGAGGTTGAGCTCTCAAAAGAGTTCAATCTCGAGGGAAGGGTGGTGACCCTGATAGACACACCGGGATTCGATGACAGTTCGGAGTCAATCAGCGATGCGGATATTTTGGCTAAGATTGCGAGTTTCTTGTCCACCAGGTAAACACACTTCGGCGTTCACCACTTCCTGACCTCCCGACTGAGCTTCTTGACAGATATGAGAATGGTACTAAACTTTCTGGGATCATTTACGTCCACCGCATTTCCGACAATCGATTCAGCGGAGCCACTGGACGGAATTTCAGGATGTTCCGTAAACTTTGCGGTGACTCGACGTTGAAGAACGTTATCCTCGCCACCACCATGTGGGAATTGGCTCCCCCCGACAAAAGTCAATCTCACGAAAACGAACTCTCCAGTAAATTCTTCAAACCGGCCCTCGACAAGGGCGCCCAAATGGTCCGCCATTACAATACCCCCCAATCCGCTCATGATGTCGTTCGCAAAATCGTGAAGAACAGCCGGGTTGTGTTGCAGATCCAACACGAGATGGTAAAACAAGGGAAGCCTATCGGCAGGACCGGGGCGGGAGAAGCCGTCAACAAAGAATCCCTTGAGCAGTCCAAACGACATGAGGCCGAGTTGGTGAAGATTCGTGAGGAAATGGCGCAAGCGTTGAAGGAGAAGGACGAGGAGGGGAGGCGGGAACTGGAGGAGGCAAAGGCCGCACTGCAGGAACAGATGAAGAGGCTCGAGCAGGACAGAGAAGAGATGGCTGCGAAATATGCCGCGGAGAGAGCGAGGATGGAAGCTTGGATGAGAGTGATGGAACGGAAAGTGAAGAACCGCCCGAGCACCGCGACCATGGTCCCCCTCTATGAGTGGGTTCCTGAGCTATCGCACTGGAGGGTCTTTCTAATCTGCGGTTTTAGGACCTCCGATAACAGAAAGAAGACTGGCGGTGCTTTCCCTCCCCGCGATCCCCGCCACGGCAAAGGGAGTCGTAATCTATATAACCCTCCACCACCGAGGGTGATAGCCAGCGGAAACGAAGATCTCCCACCGGTCATGATCGCGTGCGTACCGGGAAGCCCACTCTCCTGTTGAAATGAAATCCTAATCGTCGCCACAGAGTCATGGGACCAACTGGAAGTGGTAAAACACAGGTAGGCCATGTGTGTTCGGCAATGCACACCCCAAACAACCCTTTTGCCTTCAGTTCATCAATCTTGCAAGCGGTTCGGATCTACGTGTCGGTACGACCTTGGACTCGGCTACGAGCGAGGTCGAGCTCTCGAAAGAGTTCGATCTCGATGGAAGGATGGTGACCCTGATAGACACACCGGGATTCGACGACAGTTCGGAACCAATCAGTGATGCGAACGTTTTGGCCAAGATTGCGAGTTTCGTTTCCACCAGGTAATTCACATTTGCCCTCGCTGTTCTCGACCTCCCGAACTGAGCTCTTTAACAGATATGAGAACGGCACTAAGCTTTCTGGGGTTATCTACGTCCACTGCATTTCCGACAATCGGTTGAGAGGAGCCCCCGGACGAAATTTTGGGATGTTCCGTGAGTTTTGCGGTGACTCAGCATTGAAGAACGTTGTCCTCACCACCACCATGTGGGACTTGGTTCCCCTCCCCATCGGCGAATCTCTCGAGAACAAACTCTCCAGCATGTGTTTCAACGAGGCCATCGAGAAGGGCGCCCAAATTGTCCGCCATTACAATACCCCCCAATCCGCTCATGATGTCATTCGCACAATCGTGAAGCATCCCCCGGTTGTGTTGCAGATTCAACAGGAGATGGTGGAACGAGGGAAGGCCGTCAACGAGACCGAGGCTGGAAAAGCCTTTGAGCGACATGCGGCCGGGTTGGAGAATATTCGTCGGCAGAAGGTTCGTGAAGAGAGGATTCGTGAGGAGAAGATTCGTGAGAGGAAGGATGAGGGAGTGAGGCGGTGAGGCGGGAAATGGAGTTGAGGCAGGAACAGGAACTGGCGGTGAGGTGAGACCCCGAGAGGGAAATGGCGGCACTTCAGAAATAGATGAAAAGCTTGAGTAGGGCAGAGAGGACTGTGTCATATGCCGCGGAGAAAGCGAAGACGAGGATGACGAGTATCTCTTGTATCACAACTGATTATTTCGCAGACGACGTCCTGGAAAATAGGTCAACATATGTAAATGTGGTCATCTTCCCCGTGATTTTAATCTTCACATCCCGTATCGTCTCGCTTGTCTATTGTCGCAGCCCCACATCAATCCCATGGCGAATGCGAGGGCGAGGGGGCATCCGATCTGCACGGGAGTTTGACAGAGCCGGACGAGTTTCAGCCCCCTCGCCCGTTCACTTCGAGCACCGCCCGTGTGGATATGATAGAACACGCCAGTGTGACGAGGTCCGAACACTCAAATCTTGTTACATGTTCGCGCCCGTGCACAAACCACAAGGGTGCTAAGACCAGATAAAAACATTAGCGGAGGCTCTAGAATCCGACCGCCAATCCCCACAGCACATTGGAATAGGCATAACAATGCGATCGACCTTCGCCTGGATCCTCAACTGCTGTGGAATGTCCAGCAGCCCAACTCCCCACTATCCCCACTACAATCCCCGCCATCGCCTCAACTCCTACGATACCAACCGGCCCTCCCCCCACGATCACCGCTACAATTTACCGCCCTCTCGCAACCCCAACGATAAAGCCCAACCTCTCCGGGTCCGCAACCAACCTCTCCAGGTCCGCAATCCCCACGGCAATGTCCTCCCTCCCAGCTACTATGGTGATATTCCATCCCCGAGGGAGGTGGCCGGCACAAGTGGAAATCTCCCACCGATCATGATCGCGTGCGTACTCGAGAGCCCACTCTTGTTGAAATGACATCCAAATCATTGCTACAGAGTCATGGGACCAACTGGAAGTGGCAAAACACAGGTAAGCCATGTGAATCCGGCAATACACACTTCAAACCAACACCCTGTCGTCTCCAGTTCATCAATCTCGCAAGCGGTTCGGACCTACGTGTCGGTACGACCTTGGACTCGGCTACAAGCGAGGTTGAGCTCTCGAAAGAGTTCCCTCTCGGTGGGAGGATGGTGACCCTGATAGACACACCGGGATTCGATGACAGTTCGGAATCGATCAGCGATGCGGATATATTGGCTAAGATTGCGAGTTTCTTATCCACCAGGTAAGCATACACCGGCACTCGCTGTTCTCGACCTCCCAAACTGAACTCAACAGATATGAGCATGGCACTAAGCTCTCTGGGATCATCTATGTCCACCGCATTTCCGACAATCGATTCAGCGGAGCCACTGGACGGAATTTCAGGATGTTCCGTAAACTTTGCGGTGACTCGACGTTGAAGAACGTTATCCTTGCCACTACCATGTGGGAATTGACTCCCCCCGACAAAGGCCAACCTCGCGAGAATGAACTCTCCAGTAAATTCTTCAAACCGGCCCTCGACAAGGGCGCCCAAATGGTCCGCCATTACAACACCCCCCAATCTGCTCATGATGTCATTCGAAAAATCGTGAAGAACCGCCCGGTTGCGTTGCAGATTCAACATGAAATGGTAGAACAGGGGAAGCCCATCGGCAAGACCGAGGCGGGTGAGACGGTCAACAAAGAATCCCTTGAGCAGTCCAAACGACACGAGGCCGAGCTGGTGAAGATTCGTGAGGAGATGGCGCAAGCGTTGAAGGAAAAGGACGAGGAGGGGAGGCGGGAACTGGAGGAGGCAAGGGCGACGTTGCAGGATCAGATGAAGAGGCTCGAGAAGGACAGAGAAGAGATGGCTGCGAAATATGTTGCGGAGAGAGCGAGGACGGAAGCTTGGATGAGAGAGATGGTACAGAAAGCGAAGGACCGTGCAGATGCCGTAGCTACGGACCCCGTCTACGAGTGGGTTCTTGAATTGCCACGCTCGAAAATCTTTCTAATCGGTGGTTTTAGCGCCTCAAATAACAGGAAGATGACTAGCCGCACCGAGAGCTATCGATCGCCCGACGAACCGCCGCCAGAACACGGCGCTCCTCCTCCCCGCGATCCCCGCCACAGCGAAAGGAATCGCAATCTATATAACCCTCCACCACCCAGGGAGGCGACCGATGCAAGTGAAGATCTCCCACCGGTCATGATTGCGTGCGTACCCCAGAACCGAGTCTCCTGTTGAAATAAAATTCTAATCGTTGTCACAGAGTCATGGGACCAGCTAGAAGCGGCAAAACACAGGTAAGGCGTGTATGTCCGGTAACACTCACCCCAAACTCACTACGTTGCCTCCAGTTCATCAATCTCGCGAGTGGTTCGAATCTACGTGTTGGTACGACCTTGGACTCGACTACGAGCGAGGTCGAGCTCTCGAAAGAGTTCACTCTAGAGGGGAGGATGGTGACCCTGATAGACACACCAGGATTCAACGACAGTTCGGAACCAATCAGTAATACGGATATTTTGGCCAAGATTGTGGGTTTCTTGTCCACCAGGTAAGCGCACTTCGGCATTCGCCATTTCTCGACCTCCCTGACTGAGCTTCTTGACAGATATGAGAATGGCATCAAGCTTTCCGGGATCATCTACCTCCACCGCATTTCCGAAATTCAGTTCAGCAGATCTGCGGGACAGAATTTCAAGATGTTCCGTAAGCTTTGCGGTGATTCGGCGTTGAAGAACGTTCTCCTCGCCACCACCATGTGGGAGACAGTTTCCCCCAGCACCGGCCAATCTCGCGAGAACGAACTCTCCAGTGCGCATTTCAAACCGGCCATCGAGAAGGGCGCCCAAATGGTCCGCCATTACAATACCCCTCAATCCGCTCGCGATATCGTTCGCAAAATTGTGGGGAACCACCCGGTGGTGTTGCACATACAACAGGAGACGGTAGAGCAGGGGTAGGCTATCAGCGAGACTGAGTGTCGAGATCGTGGGTGAGGGGGGGCGATGATTATTTCCATGATTTCATGCGGGAAGCGGAAGGTCGGTCCACGTGTGGTATGCGTCTCTGGTGGCGCTCTGCCGGGTAGACGGTTGATATTGGGTTGCTTCGATGTCGAACGGTTACCATGCGGACTGAGATGGTGAGGGTGATCCCTACAGTGTAGTAGTGCAGAGGTCAGGGTGAGATACACGAACTACGGGGGGACTCGAGGTGACTGAATGCGATCGGGTCACAGTTTTGGCCGGCCCGATGATCTGGGTCCGTGGGCCACTTTCACGTCGGTAGACCGTTTTCCACAGGATACCATACCCAATTTGACATTTAGCCTTCGATGGGATGAGAGGTTAGCGGGCGGGTTTGTTGGTTGAACCAATGGTTCGGAAGAGCGCGGAGTAAAATCCACGGCTCAATGTTACTTCGCAGACGTTGAAGGCTGATGACAACCGAACGAGTAAATTGGGCGTACCGTTTTGGGTGGGCACTCGTACTTGCGGTGTAGCTTGTTGAGGTTGTGGAATCTCTGGCGGTAGCATGACTGGAGGGACGCGGCGAAGTTTTGGTGTCAATAGGGGGCGGATCGTCCAACCGCAGAACCCTCTTCACACAATTTACTCAACCATCGGTCGATTCCCGGAGTAAAAGTTGAAATGGTAACGTCATTTATACTCGCGTACATATGGCGGTGAATGTGGGTACACGCAGGAAAGCGCACGATTATGCTATGCTACAGGTTCATGGTACATATTAGGCCAAGGTTGTATGGTATAAGCATCAAGCAATCACAGAATCCCATAATCCAGTGTATCCGGGGCCTAATGCTCAACATCGGACCAATCACTCTTCTCGTCATCATCAAGCACAATGACTCCGTCTTCGGTATCGCTCTCGATCAGTCGAACCTCCTTGGCTGGGGAGTGGGGGAGAAGCTCTTCAGCTAGCAAGAACGGGTCAGAGGCATCCGCCTCCTCGGATGGTGGCTGAGGCTCGGTTGATTCGGTTTCAGCGACTGGAATTTCGACCGGTTCTGGAGCGGGAGTCGAAGTGGATAACCCGACTTCAAGCTGAGTAGGTGAGGATCCGTCGTGCAGGCTGGTGGTCGCGTTGTCTACTAGGCTGCTGGACTCCAGAATAGTGCCTTCGGCAGGAGAGTATTCGCCCACGGACGAGACGGCGGCTTCTAGGTGAGTTGGGGTGGGTTCCTCAGGAGCGACAGCACCACCAATGGCGACCGGAGTGTCAACTTGGTCCTCCGCGGAACCAAGAACAGTCTCCTCGGTGATGTCCTCATCGACGTCGAAGCCCTTGAGAGACCCTTCGATGACCGAAGTGTTGGGGGTAATAACCGATAGCCTCTCCTTGACAACCTCACCAACAACCTGTTCGACACCCTCCAATGCCCTCTCGACAGCCTTGACGACCTCCTTCCTTTTGTCCCTCACCTCGACATCACCGTGACTTTCAACCCTGTCAAGTTCCTCCAATAGCCCACTCAGCTGGTGCTCGTACTCGTAAATAGACTTGTTCTTGCTCGTGTAGGGGATTAGTTTCGTAAAGTCGCTTGGCGAGATGGACGAAACGGATGCGGCGCCGTCGTGGTCATTGGCGGACAGGGAATAGTGGTCGAGCTGAGTGGGGAGAATGAAAGCATCCTTGAGTTTGGCTAGGTTGTTTCGGATGTGTTCGATGGAGGAAAGGGAGGTTGTGCAGTCAAAAACCTGTTCTGTTTCGGTGGCGTCGAGATTTACGGGAGAGGTGGACTCCTTGGTGGGTGAGGGATCCGAAAATCTGGAGTTGGCGGCAAGACCGGCAGTCCCAGGTTTTCGGGTAGGTTCCTCATGTCCCCCAGCATGTAAAGTTGGAGCAGTTTTGTTGTCACCGGCCTCTGGCTCGGCGCGGAAAACGAGACCGGGGAAGAGGGAGGATAGGAAGTCCTCGATGAGCTTGGCGGAATCATGGTTGAGATTCTCGGGATCCTCCGAATGGACGGGACGAGAACCGAGGGAGGTGGGGATGCTCCGGATCCGTTCAGTGACATTTGGAACGGATTCGCTGGTAGGGTGCTGCTTCAAAACCCGGGAGAAGGGCTTGCGGTTCACGAATTGCGGTTGGTTGGTGGCCTGAGGGAAAATTAGAACCAATCCCGCTACGATATAACTGCAACGTACCGGTTGATTACCCCGAGATCGACCCAAAAACTGATTCACAGCGATCTGATATTCAGCGGCGGCCAAACGAGCCCGCGCCTGATGCGTTCGGAGGATTTCGGCGCGGTGGGAAGCAACTAATTCTGCCCGCTGTCGGCGTTGTTCGAGTTCAATCGCCACGGCGAGATATCGTTGGCGAGCAGCCTCTGCGTATCGATGTCGACGGGCAGTTGCCTCATTCTCAGCTTGGTGACGGTGGTAGTTGGAAATGACAGCTAGGGCCCGTTCGTATTCGCGTTCCTCAGGTTGCTCTGCAGGGTGCTGGTGGAAGAAACGTTGTTGGGAAGCGGGGTACGGAGGGACTGCGAATCGAGGCACATTGGGATGAAGTTGGTAGTAGCCTTGACTCCGGCATCCGTACGACTGAGGAGCAAGATGCAAAGTAGGGTGGAGAGTGGGCGTGTCTGGGAGAACGAAGAACATGGTCAATGAGGTTGTGGTGGCGCGTCGGGAAAATGTGATGATGGTGGGACCGCAAACCAAGTACGGGCTTTTATAGTAACCCAAACGCGACATGCTTAGGAACGAGAACTTACGCGATGGGGTCCGAAGGATGAAGATCCTTCGAGACGGTTGTAGTAAGCAGCAGAACCTTCCGCTTGATCAGGTAATCGACATTGCTCATCCGCGGCTTACAAATCCGCAATCGCGCTGTCGCGCACTGTGACGTCACTGAGCTTTCGGGCTTAGTGGCCAGAGTCTCGGAGGAGGAACTCACTCCCTCGCGGATCGTCAATCCCCCGGGCTACCCGGGCTGTTCAAAGGGGGCAGCTCACAGGCCGCCGAATTGATGTCTGAGTTTCGCGACTTGTCGCCCGCAAGTCCCACCCACGAGCAACAAAGTAAAATAGACCGTGTGCACACTATGGCACGTTCTCCTCGTACTTACAACCAGGGTACCAAAAAGTTAGATTACAATGGAATCGCGAAGAACCAAAAGGGAAGAACGGAAAAAGGTTGAAAAACTGGAGAGAACTCGGAATCCGGGTAAAGACACTGTTGGACGACTCCGCAAGGTATGCGCCGGCCCTTTGCCTCACGAAGGGAATTAGATCTATCTCGTGCAACTTGGACAATGGTCCCAGCCGGCTGTGATCAATTTCGGGCCTGCTCCCCGTGAAAGTGAAGGTATGGTGAAGCTGACGGGCAGCCAGGAGCGGCAAGTCAATGAACACATTTTGAGAGTGTAGCGGTGGTGGGTGAGATGGGTGACGATCAATTCCAAGATCTCATGTGGGAATAGGGACGGGAACGGGCGAGTCGGGCAGGCTGAGTTGGTTGATTCGTGCCTGGAGCATGTTGTTGGTGGTGCTTGGCTTTGCATCGGCGCCAAATGGTCACCACGCGGGTCCGTGACGCGCTTTAGCGCCAAAAACTTGAAAACCGTCGTTAGCACGGGTGAGCTTTTCATATCGACAATTAACACCAACCTTCCCCACAGTGGGATCTTTTCACAGGTACGGACAGAGGGTGGGGAGTCGAGAAAGTCGAGGAGCCCTTTCGCGGCCACGGATTCTAAAACTTCCACCAGTTGTCGCGCCTCCCACCGAGAGGGAGACGGACCTTCGAGCAAAAACGCCAACTTGAAGGGTCTGATTTCACTCATCATGCGCAACGTATTGAACAACTTGACTTCCCAGCGTAAATAGGCCGCACAGCCCGCGAGGACGACGATAAGCTCAGAGAACACGAGGGATGTGATCGTCGAGAATACCTCCGCGACGACGGTGTTGCAGTGGTCTGCTGGGCTGGAATCAGTCACCCAAGCATCGACTTGTAGGTATCGGAGGACTTTGAGCCGCGATAGGTCGAATCCAGCATCTGGGGCGGGACGACATCCCGTTCACCATCAACTCGAATCCAGGGATAAACCCACAGGACTACTTACCAACTGAGGCGCCACTTGTGTTGAATCGCAGAGTCTCGAGGGTTTCAGTGCACGCCTCCAGCAGGACGGGTGCGCAGCTTCCAACCTCGTGCAGGTCCATGTGACGGAACCGCAGGCCATCGGATGCAGTAATGAGGTACGACCAAGTCCTGGCCCAGCGAAAGTCGCGGAGTATCAGCCGCCCCTGAAGTTTCGGTGCGGAGAACGGAACGAGCGTTGCGTCAGTTGGGTCGGTTAATTTTCTGGGAGTCTGATCGATGTTGATGTCATCCAGGTTTGGAAAAAGTGAGAGGAAATATGATAACTGCCGAGGAGTACAACACGGGTTATACAATGCGATGGATCGCAGAGTCGGCGAGAAGTGTCCAAAATAGCGTTTGATGCTTGGTATAAACAAGCGGATTTCTACGTTTTCAAGTCCCAGAGTGTGAACATTTGTGAAGGCGGAAAAGTAGTGCAGGTCAAGATGCCCGAATGCTTGAGGCAGGAACCAAGAACTAGTCGAACCAATCCCTTGCCTCACTCGTATGTTTTTCACGAGGGGCATCAGGCCTAGCTCGTGTAACTTTGCCAGCCCGCCCCCCGTGAAAGTAAAGGTGCGGTGAAGATGTGGGGCTGCGGCGATATACCAGGAGCGGCAAGTCAATGAACACGCCTTGAGGGTGGCGCTGCGATGGCGAGGGAGGTGGGCGATGATCATTTCCACGACTTCGTGTGGGAGCGTGGGCGCCGGTGGAGGTGGGGGCGGGGGCGTGGGCGTAGGCGGGGGTGGAGTTTGGGGTGGACTGGAGTGGGTTGGGCCAGTCGGTTCGTGCCCGGTAGAGGTCTCGGGGGGCTTGATACCGAGGAGACGATTGACCTTGGTTTTACCTCTGCGCCAAACGGACGCCATGCGAACAAGGAGGTTTATCCCTACCATGCGTGGGCGGCATAGAGGTCAGAGTCAACTATGTGCACTAACAAACAGGCGTACTTGATACTTGTGACGTCGACCCCGTTGAACGACCTATGTCTCTAGTTGGGGACATCGTTGTCAAGGTTATGTGAGAGGGGAGTCGGAAGCAATAAGGCTGGATCACCAGCCGTTCCCTGCAGGACGAATGGAGAATCGGAAGTAATAGGTACGGATAACGCTCAGCGTAAATCTTGGGAGTGAAAGGTGGAGTGAAGGCGGGTTGTAAATACCAACAAAACCCACCGTATCGCAACGAGGTCGGTCTTCTCTGTTGACTGTGACGAATTGGGGTGCTAAAAGAAGGGGTAAATGGTCATGGAAGCACAGCGTATATACCTGGAATGCCTAGGCGTCTTCCTCCCAGACCACATCCGTGGGGATCAAACATGAGCGCCACAAGTAGCTCTGAGGCAATACTCGTCGTAACACTGCGTTCCAATATCCGATTTGAGATCAGGCCGTACAGGTCATGACCATGAGTTTAAGACCAGTAAGAAACGCCCAGAGTATCGTGTCATTTGTCACGAAGATATTATTCACTCGAACAGAAGACACGGGGAAAACAACGCCCAACTTTCACACAATCCCAAGGCCAGAATCGAAACGTTCAAATCACAGGAGAGTATCACGCCTGGAGAGTATACAGTATTGCGCGGAATGTAGTAAACTGAACGGCGTAGCAGTGGGACAACCGGTACGCAACCGAAAGTAGGAGGAACCTGCAGCCCTGATACTGACATTGAGAATCGAGAACCAGAGTCACTCTGGGGGGCAAACATGAACCTGCTCACCAGAAGATGCACCATAAGCTCCCCCCCTTCCTTTCCTCAACCTTCCTTGCCACAGCCCATCGTTGGCTCTGCCAACCTAACTGCATTCCACGTGCAGGACGTGTTTCTTGAGCTCCAACACATCGGGCTGTGAATATCTCGTCCTGGTAAAGGTAACAATCTTAACGGACTTGAGTTTTGCTCCTCTAGACGCCCTCACCGCTGCCACCACCACAATGTTCTTGATGTCGAATGCCCGCTCCTCATGCACGATGAAAAGTTCCTCCAATTTTGGACAGATCATATCCCCAGACGAACTCGTCTTGGGGTCCAAGGCGTGGATATAGATGCGTGAATCTTCACATCGATCAAGTTTGAGGGTACGTAGGTCTTTCATGGGAAGAAGTAGTTGGCAAACGGGGTCACCGTTCGGAGGGTTGCTGCATTGGATGAGTTCCAACCGTTCGGTCTTCGAGGTGTCGAAATTGGCGAGACATCCGAGCAACAATCGGAACCAAGTGGCACGGGTATTCATCCAAACCTTCCCACTTGGCCCAT
>Ga0307511_10005139_pt1 | contig 13332 bp, 12 predicted proteins | sample 13_EM_MG_FD_200266 | JGI IMG/M metagenome (GOLD analysis project Ga0307511, IMG submission 200266) | Populus trichocarpa ectomycorrhiza microbial communities from riparian zone in the Pacific Northwest, United States - 13_EM | ecosystem: Host-associated > Plants > Roots > Unclassified | place...
TGATGTATAGGCACCTAGTATCTCTGTAGCTTTGCCGTGAACTTCGCATGGCCATTCAGGCGTCATACCTTGCGTGCTGGTTGGTTTTTGGATTCGATGCTAGGTTAATTTGTATGTTGGTTTAGGGTCCTACTACTATGTAATTAGTATCACTCGCTCACGGGTCGGGACAGTGCCAGATCTCTCCTTTGTATAGTTTTCAGAGCTGAAAGGATCGAGGCAAACCCATATGGTGGTTTGCATAAGTACTCTGAATGTAACCCACGGCACCTAGTCTAGAGGCTATACTAAAGATACGCCAAAACCCGATCGACGGACATTCAGGGTAACAGGTAAGTAAATCTCCACGCAACTCACCTCACGTTAGGGTGCTCCACCAGGACACACTGAACAGTTCGCCCAGGCTTGTCATGAAGACTGGGATTGGCGCATGTACTTTATGAGGGGGCAGGAACTCGATGACCACAAGACATGGTCGGATGATTTGTAGAGAAACGAGGTTCCATCGGTACGGATGTGCACACGAGCACTGAGTTTTTTTTAAAAAAGATTAAAAAAAAGAAAAGAGGCTTCATCGGTCCCTATCGGTAGTAATTCCACTGCTGGGGCCCAACCAACAAGCAGAGCCTCTATGAGCAATAGTGACTGCCATAGAGGATTAAGTCCAAGAATGGATACAAACACTAGGATATATATCTGTGTAATTTCCTGAGTGGTGCATGTTTGGTGCACTAAATGGGGTCATGTGGATATAGATGATATATTTTTTAGAGGTTTGGCTATATACCTTTACGTAGCAGCTGATGGTATACTTAAGCAACCAAACTAATCGAGAGCACGTGACTAGACTTCCCAAAACAGTAGTTGCTCTAATAAGCGGCAGCCTAGGCCTCTAGCAGAGCTCGCTCCCGATATCGATAATCCTCACTTGTCCAGTATCTTCTCTACGCCAAACGAAACTTAATCCCCGTTTTGCTGCAAAAGCGGAGGAAGGACACAGAAGCATCATTATTTCTCTTCAAGCTTGCACCGAGATATATCCTTCTCCACCTTCTGCAGCCGCCTATTCGTTTCTTTCCATTTCTGCAATCTTCGCTTGATCTAGTTAACCTCATTCCCCGTCCGCTTGAAAGCAAATTCCCCCCCCCATCTCTACCATTCTCAAACAGTAGATCCTCGGATTCTCCCTCTGCTCACACGTATACGCATACTCATCAGCTACAAGATCGTTCTGCAGTTCGACAAGTTTCCTTTCGAAAACTTTGCACAAACTTTGGACAAGGTAAGCTACTATGGATTCCGCAGCTCGTGGTAATCAACCCATGTATTCCGGACGTGATCCTCGTCGGGGAAGCATCGGCTCTGGGTCTCATCGTGGAGAAGATGGGTCACACTCTGTTGTGGGGAATGGATACCAGACAAACTTGCGTCCTGGTAACGGGGACAATCATTACAATAATGACCTACAAAAAACAATTTATGTTTCAAATATTACGGCCTCCATGCCTGATGATGCTCTTTGGGAAGCTTTTGGTCAATTCGGTCAGTACTCAGTCTTAGTGCTCGTGATTCTTACTCATTGTGACACCTGATTTAGGTCGGGTTGAGTCCCTCGTTCGACGCGACGTTAATGTCGATATGAATAACAATACCGAACAACAATATGCCTTTATTCGATATCGTAACCGACAGGATGCCCGGTACGCGATCACAACTGGAGAGGTTAACTTTTATGGGAGAAAACTGTAAGAAAAGAACCGAAGCTCTTTCTTATAGCTACTGGTTATTCTGTAACTGCTGACACTAAGGCTCTGTTTACTAAGGGTGATCCGGCCACGAGATAAGCCTGCCTATATGAAACATAACGTTAACGGCAATATGCACGACAGGGCTCGTGATTTTGAGGGATATGAAAAAGTCCGCTCTCGTTCCTTTCAAGGGACCGATCGTCGATTTGAGCATAAGGGAAGTCTTGTTGACCTTCCAATGGGTTTTCCAATGTCGCCTGGACAGATGCAAACCACCGCAGTTGCTCCTCCAGGCGAAACGTTGAGCAAAATCCTTACAGTTGCAAATCTCCCGGCCGACATGTCGCCAAAGGAATTGTACGATCTCTTTGCTAGTTATGGTTCTGTAGAGCGAAGCTTCATCTTCCCACAAGCAGATGGGTTGGGCCGAAGGTTTGGTGAAGTTACTATGGCCTCCTTCTTCTTCGCACAAAAGGTACATGATGCTTTTTCATACAAACGAAATCAAGCTGGCTAACGTAGTCCGCAGGCATCTGAAGGACTTAATTGCCATGCAATACGAGGGGCCCCATTGGATGTGAGCTACAAAGCCAGCCCGCAAAGTATAGCAGCAGTCTCACCCGAGCCCTTGGCCGTGGCTCGAAACTATGCATGGGCGATTGCACCACAAATGCAATGGCCTTACCACCTGTACGGTGGCAATGGACCAGCAATCCCAAGCGGCCATGCTGGGGTGCAATACAATCAACAGAACCCTGGGATTGTCGTACCATACGCCGTATGGCCTTCATCAAGCACTGGAAATGCGGCAGCTGCAAATTATGGTTACCCTGGCATTCCCATGCAAGGTGTCCCTTCACCTGCTCATATACCCGTTTGCGTTTATCCCCCACAACATGGGAATGGTGGCCAGTTCCACAGAAATAATTTAGCAAGCAATTCCCATCCTGCCAAGAATGGACAAAGGAACTCCAACGGGGCCACAGTCGAAGTGCTTCCACTCCCAGATTCTGCCTCTAGGAGTGTTTCAGGAGCATCCTCTGCCACGTTGGTGGCCAATAATGAAAGTGGGAGTGAAAAGAAACATCAATCCCTAGTAATTGTGACTAGTCCGACATACTCAGAACACGGCATTAGCTTGAAGTGTGTGGCCTCTCAAGGTGGTAAGGTTTTTGAAAAAATGCCCCAGGAGACTCCGACATTGCCCCCTCAGGCAAGCGAACACTCCAATCAGGTTGAGGAAGCTGCTGCAGCTGCGATAACTTCACCACAATGCGAGGCCGGGCCTACACAAGTACCTACATCATTGGCTGGGGCTACACCCAAAACCTTTGACCCAACTAAGCCAGCATTTGTCCCTGAAACGTCTAAGCCTAGAGACCCTTCAAATCTCTATATCAAGAACTTAGACGATTGTTACATTGCCACAACAATGGACCTGAAGCTGGCGTTTGGCCACTACGGTCAAATTGCTTCTGCCTTTCTTGCCACCTACCCCAATGGCACATCAAAAGGATTTGGTTTTGTTGCTTTCGTGAATCCGACAGACGCGGTAACAGCAAAGGAACAACTCGATGGTGCTATCCTAGGAAGAAAGAGAGTCTTTGTTACGTTTGCTGAAAGAAAAGAGGAGCGGACGCAAAGACTGAAGGAGCTTTTTGAAAATAAAAAGGAGTCCGACTCAAATAATGCCCCTCTATCATCACCTCCCGAGGCCGGGGGCCCGGGGAACTCAAGTGTTTCGGATAAAGTCAAGGTGACCGGGGCTGTGCCCAGAGAACCAACCACCCACGCCATGGACTCGACAGAACCAAACTGCCGAGAGCCCGTGGACCTTGGACCAGCTTCTCAAAACGAGGGTGAAGTTACCGTGACCACAACTGTCACAACGACGAAAGCATGGAAGGGAACCCAACTTCAAGGAATCGTGGAAGTTGAGGAAGAAGAGAGTCCTTGTACGAAGAAGTTCCGACAACAACGTACACAGGATTTTGTGCAGCAGAATCAAATGGGCGAGTTAGGGTTCAAAGACCCCCGTACACTACCCTTTGCAAATGCGCCAACGTCTCCATCTAGCACGAAGTCGGTGCCTGACTATCACTCTGTGACTTCGACAGGAGGCCGAACGGAACCTTGCACAAGCTCACCTATCCCAGCCCAGCAACGCCTAAGACAAAATGGAGTTCAGCCTCAACGTCAGTCTCAAAGTCCCAGAAACGGCCCTCGCCCTTTCTACCCTCCCGGGCGCAGTGATTCTAGTTCCCCAAAACCTTCGATGCGCCAGACCTATACCAGTAGCCCCACTTTTGTTCCAGGAGCCCCAACAGGTCCCCGTGCTCAATTTAATAGCAACAGAAATGCCAGTGCTGGTACTCGGGAGCCGAACCTAAAGAAGAAGAAAGGTGGGCGTCGTAATAACGACACGAGCAATGGTCTGGTATCTGATCAAGCCAGTGGTAGGAGGCACCAAGAAGAGAGGAAGCCGGCTTCCAATGGACTTAGCAATGATGGGCCCGGATCCCAAGCATTTGACAAAAGGAAGGCAGCCAATCAGCTTGAGAACCTTGAAATCCGCTCAGCACCCTAAGTGCCCATGATAAAACTGGAATTAGCCAGTAAGTCGAAAAAGGTACCATGGAGTGTGTGTGGAAAGTACGGAATGCCTAGTGTCGGGAACATGTTTGTGGTGTAGTACAGAAGGCACCCACTTCATAAGCTTGAATTTATTCGTTGCCAGGGGGCAAACAGCCCTATTGAGGCATTGGCTAAGCGGGGTGGTTGAGGGGATAATTTCCTAGACTTTTCTTTTCATTCGTCGTTTTTGACCTGCTGACGGGGGCGGGTTCGTGACAAAGGTGAAATGGGATAGGCGGAAAGGTTTACTGCTGCAGGAAGGGATACAAAGGAGGCTAGGTTTGCAAATGGGTCGAGGCTATTTGCAGTTTCCAGTACAAATATCTCGCGTTGGCCTCCAGGAGGTGCTTTTCCATATACTTTCCTTAACTTTCAATGGATCGCCTATCTGTTTCCTATTGATGTCATTAGTGAAGTGCATTTAATAGAGAATATTTTCTTTCATGCACCGCGAATAATAATACTTCTTAATAATACGCATGCCATGTGCCAAGTCGCAACAATTAGGGCAAACCCCTATAGGTATTGTAATATGATTATGAGCTCATTGTGTGGAGAGAATCTCTTTAGAGGCATGTTTGTGTGGGGAAATCACGATATAATTGGACAACGTATAAGTAGGTATAAGCAGCCCGATTTCCCTGCATTTGTAACACCTTTTTCTAAACCATGTGAAATCGCCACATTCGGGAACAAATATCCACGCTTAGTTAGGCCTCTACCACTCGCAATAATAAACAAAGGGGGAAAAAAAAATAGAGGATAATCCCTCGATATACAACCCCTCTTAAAGACGCTGGTGCCAAGACAGCCCCCCTAAAATAGTACATAAGGTGGAATGCCAGCCAGTAGCAATGCATATATTAGAGAGCCTCAGTCAATGGGACTCCACGGCTCATTGTCATTGGGGTCTGTTACCAAAACCCCATGGCCCGGATACCAGCGAGTATCGATTGATCTGGCGTTTCCCTCATCGGAACCTGCTCCGCCCAGTTCAACACCTTGATCTATGTCCTCAATATCCGAATCTGAGTCGCCCAGCTCGGTTAGCAAAAACGAGTGCTCGCCATGATCATTGGGCCATCTGGCATTGATTCTATTGGTTGCTTGGTTACTGAGCCTCTGGCCGAAACCGTCTTCACCTGTTGATACCTCCAATGCACTCGCCAAGTTGGGTTGAACTCGAATCGGAGTTGGGGCGATAGTATATGCAGGAGTGTGAGAGAGTCCAGTTGGTAAAGTGTCGATAGTAGCGGGGCTATGACCAAGCTCCCTTGTCATGCGGATTGTTTTCTCAATAACTTCATCGATTGCAGCTGAGACACCACCGTCAATTTGATCCTGGACATCAGTATGGAGATTCCCTGAGTTTACGCCTGGGATTGTTACACCGGAAGTCGTGGGGGTTGGTATGAACAATGGCTCCTCGTCGACTGTTGCCCTCCATGCTGGCTGTGATTCCTGTCGGTAATTCTTAACAAACGGAATATGCTTGAGATACCTGCTTTCATCGTCCGAGAGCTCGGTTTCACTGGAATCGCTATCATATTTCTCTCGGCGTCCAAACATTCCTATCATCTTCTTCCCTCGAGCGGTCACACAGTGCTCAATATAAGCACGTTGGCGAGCCCATAGGGGATATTTCTGTGATGGTACCAGTGTGGTATTCTCAACACCCCAGGTGGAATGGATATCCCCCACAATAGCAAAATTATCAGTGGGTTCATCCACCATGTGCACATCACATTTGCATCCTGTATCTGTTTTCAAGGTTACATTTGTTGTGCTGGTCGTGGAATGGGGTACTGTGTCGTGGATCTGAAGATTATTGCTAGCTGTGTTATCCCCACCACTTCCATAGTCAATAGCGTGTTCCGGTTCTTCTGAATTTCTACTCAAGTCACAGAGACTTTCTGTTTTAGGCTCTGCCTGGAGCTTCCCGCTGTGGTGCTGCACCTGATCATTCCTCCCCTAAAGGTCAGATTGGGTACCCAACTCGCTCGCTGCAGTCTCTTTGCTGTCCCTTCCACCCAGTTGGCCAATTCCAGGAGATATCCCCCGCCCCTCAGAGCACATTTGAGCCATGCTGCTGATGTCCCGATATCGAGCTGCTTCCACTTGTATAGCCTGCCGGGAGGGCTGAATGTGGATTGTCGTGGAGGCCTTGATGGTACGTTCATATTGCACTCCTTGAGGCAGCGTCAGGAAGCTAAAAGCTACCACAGTGAGGTCCAAATCCTCATCCTCCGTGTTTTCGATGTAGCTACTCATCAGTCCGTCGTCTTCTACCTCAAACGGAGATATCATCTTCCGTGGAGGAACCCCGACAAAAGCTTTTCTAGTATGGTTCCACGTCAACCAAGGCACCTTGGGTTCCAACGTATAAGTTGTAGTTGTTTCAATTTCCACATATGGATGATGAGGATCCCATAGAGTAGGTTGGAATACAAATTCCTCTCCCGCTGTAGCTTTATACCATTCATTAGGAGAACAATTACAGATGAGTGGGGTGAAACGGCGGACATCTTGGATCATCGGCTTGCTCGTGAAACCAAGTGATGCTTGATAGGTTACCTCATCGTTCTTCCCCAGCAGCCTTTGTTCGTCTGTTACCTGGTATTTAATGGCTGACATGGAACGTATCGTCTCTCGAGTCCTCAGAAAGCGCATCAACCCTTCATCAGTAATCAGATATTGTGGTAGGCCAAACTGATCAGTATAGCGATTTTTCATTTCCTCAATGAAGTATGACACAGGCCACTCATGATCCGTCCACAACACCTCCGTCTCATTGTCAGTTTGATCCACTCGCCCTCGGCGAGTCGCAACATTCTCCTGTGCTTTCGTAGTTTGTTTCTTCAGAATCTCGAGTGTCATTGTCAAAGTCTCGCAGAAAACCCTCTCCCAACGGAAGACCTCTTGAGAGTTGATAAACGAAAGATTCTTCCAAACGGCTGTCGCAGTCCGATGTTTCAAGGATGTTTCATGATAGAAGACGGGTGAGTCCTCAAAGAGGTAATCATCATCTGGATATGCCATTGTGATTGGTCGATATAAGTCGAAGTTGCTGAGTGGCATTTTCCACTGCCAACTTCGTATCCACGGGGTCTCTTCAGCAACAAGAGCTTTGTGGGGGCTTGGCTGGTGAGGAATGCAAGATATATCAACCCCAGAACTCGTAGCCGGTATCTGATTGTAGCCAATTAGTATATTACAGTTGAGAGAAGTTGCCATTCCATGCTGGATTGGGGCCACCATACCAAGTAATCTTCAGTTTCCGGGACCCAGAAACACTGAAGGGCATTGTCCATTTTTTGTACTGGCCCAAAAGTGGCATCTAGTGTTGAACAAAGATCTGGCTCGTGTGGGAGAAACCCTGGTGGAATCTTAGTCGAGTGATTAAACTTCTCACTTCCGAACCATTGGCTTAGAAGACTTGCCCCCATTGGCTGAGGTGTAACCGGAACAGACTTTGGGAATGGGCTCCCCACAAACTGTGGGTGATGCTCATTGCACATATTTCCTTGCTCACTCGTATAATGTCGTGGCCAAACGAGGGGAATAGTACACACATCCTTAAGCTTCCCTCCAGGCACCACTGCCACCGGCTCCTCTGGAACATTGTACATATTTGTATTAATGCCTGGAATAGAATTTGAGCCATTGTTTCGGGCCGTAGTTCCTTCCAGTCTTGCTGGTACTGTTTTGACACGCCCTTCTGCTTCCTTTCTTTTGGCCTCCTTCTTGATACAAACTTCACATATGTGGATAATCTCATTAACGCATTTCACCATGAAATCTCTTGACTTCTCCGCTGTGAGACTTTTCTTCTTCAGATGCTTACTCAGGGCTGAGGCCAGTGAGTGGATGAGTTCATAATTGGGTTCGAGAAGCTCAGGTTTTAGTGGCTGGCCATGGGGCCCTGAAATAGAGGCTTGGCCTCCTGGCCCCTCACTGGTGCCCGGGGTAATAGCTGCTGCCCTTGCTGAGGTTGCAGGCTTATGTCGGAGCTCTGAGCCTCGCTTGGTGGAGCTCGAGTATTTGGGCTTGGAGGAAGCTCTAGGTTTTGGGGTCGTTGAGCCTTCATCGTCTGAATACGGTGGAAGGGCGCTAGGCGATGACCGCGACTGAAGAGCTGATGCCATGGAGCTTGTTGTATTCGTGTACAGTGATAAGTACTCGTCAACTAGGTGGAGGCAGGGTGTATTCTCGTTTTAATCTTGAAACAAAGAGGTGAAAGACTCTATCGAGCTCGAGATTGATAAGTAATTTGATACTCGTCTCCCGTTAAGTGCTCTATGGGCTGGGTACCATATTGGGTTACTACTCAAGTAAGATGTACTACACTTATTTCCTCCACTAGTCTCGGCGCCAGACCCTCAGAGAGTTCCAACCAAGCTACCTCAGAGACTATTCCTCCACGAGACCCAAGTCCCACAAGACCTTATAGTTGCTCCATGTAGCTGGACAATGAGAGGTCAAGTAAAACCCTTATTATAAATAGACTACAAAACGAGGGCACTGAACGATATGTACATAGGGAGGAGGGAGTCTCACACGCGTACAACGTATGGTATTGTGTTCCTATAGATTTATTTTGACATTTTTAAGCTTGGAGAATGGATACCCGCCATGATAGGCCCACAGCGTATATGTAGATAGCCAGGCAGTAGGCCCTACTACTTAGTAGGCAGCATTACAGCCTCGACCAGAGTGAACGCCAAAGGCTCCAAGGTGCGGGCCCCATACAGGGTTAGTAATTCACCAAAGAAAAAAAGCAGAAGGAGAAGAAAAGAAGAAGAGAGCTAGACTACCAGAGACTCAAATCCACTTTGAATGTAAATCTAGTGTTTGCACCCTAACCCACTAATCTAGATTCTAGATCACTCTTGATTCGAGGATAACTTACGCATAGCCTCATCGCTATACATGTCTACTTCAGTCTTCAGCCTTCGGCATAATAACAGTATCTTTCCAGTAGCCCCTTGCGTCAACTATGACACGAAACGTCAGCCTTCGGCCCAAGAACAACTGCTACACGGGAAGATGTCGAGATTTACATATTTGATTTGACACCGAAGAAGCCCTCAAGCCAGACCAGTTACGCATGTGGTTCTCCATATAACTCTGGAAACACCATTCTCTGTCTACCAGCCGATGTTCACCTGCAATGTAGATGTATGTCAGAGCATCCATCTCCTTCCAAATCTCTTTCTTATATGTAGGCTTCCCATCGGGTCCTGGAGGCCCGAGAGTACGTTCCATCAAGACATTAACTTTGATAGGAGCAAGCTCATACTCTCGACCTTCAAAACGGTGGAGGTCCCGCAGATTCGCTTTCGTGAGACCACTCACGAATGTTCCTGCAACCTGTGAGCCGGGGTGAGCCGTGACACCAGGGTATTCGCAATGGAGAACGAGGCGGCGACGGTGGTCTTTAAGAATCGCAGGTCGTACCCTGAGATGGTTGGTCATGTGCTCTGGGGGCTCCGGTGAGCTATATACGACATTGTATAGGACTGGCAGGGCCATAAGAGTGCCTGTGGGGGAATATCAGCTAAATAACTATAGAGAGACTAACAAGCCCTGCGGTGATATACCGTAGAAGAAACATGGCAGAGTAGGTTCGTGTTCTTCGCCTGCTAATTTGTCCACGGCATTAGGTCTCATCAACTCCTTCCTCACCATTTCTAGGTATTTAACACGCCAATGAAGGTCCGACTGGTCGTCTACAGTAGTATCGGTAGTTGAGCTATTGCTGCCTATCTCCATGCTCGAAAAGCCTTGGAGTCAGTGAAGATGAGTCCGAATCGTAGGAAACAGCTTGATTGAAGCCAGTAGTCGGAGTTCGGGCTGGTTATATATGGGAGCAATCCCGGCTCTTGTAGCTGAAGCTACTCACTGCAAAGGCACTTTAAACAAGATAGCCGAGCCTCAGCGTTTGTAGAAATAGCTGCTATGGAAGACCAGCTTCTAGAGGTTCTCGGTAGGCTGGTCCGTGCGGCTCTACGGAAGTAAGAACCCACCAACCAGACTAAAGAACTGTTGGAATCGATGAGGTTGGAGTTGAGTCGAAACACAGAACAAATATTGCGGGGTTGCGGGGCTTATCTTTATCTTCCTTGTCTCGTGACCTGTCTTGCGGCAATATACGCGGAACGTTCCGAAACTATGTAAGGATCCAACGCTTTGTTTGTCTCGCGCCGAGACTAGCGTTTTGCATATGCATGTTTTACATACCAAAAGATAGAATGTTCAGGGTAACGTAATAAATATTTTCCTTAGCCTACCATCATTACAAATATAACCAAGTACGCTAAAGAATGAGAATGGCTTGCTCTTGTATCCAGAGTCTGTGTAAATTTGAATACAATATATTGTGCGGCAAAGACAGAGTTGCAGAGCTGGGATACAAAGTTGGCTTCAGGCATGACTTTAAATGTGCAGCCTAGAAGTGGGGCGTACTCTGTGGTACTATGTGAGTATACTACGTACGGATATGCTAGTTAATAGTTCTTTGGTACTTACGACTATGATCTCCCTGGATGGATTCCGTACACGTGCTGATCATGACCGTTGTACCGGTACTCCCTATTGCGATTGAGATTGTTGCAATTGTAACTGGATTTGGAGCTCGCATATGTGATGACCAAGATTGACACTGGCAAACACTTTTGCCGTCATGAGAGTCGGGTGTCCTTTAGTATTGCTAACGCGCCTAGGAGTATAATTGTTACGCTTCAAAAGCCTGTGTTTGTCTGCTAGGATAACCGTTGTCCCTACAAGTAGGTGCAGCTATACGTATAGATACTTATATATATATATATATTTTGAAAAAGTTGGTGACGTATCTGTTGAAGGATAGTTTACTCCGTACTGCCGGGTTAATTTTTTCAACAGCGCGGCGACTACTCATGAGCAAGTCGCAATTACTGGCTCGGACTACCCGACTTTGGAAGTCTAGCTGGTCCGCAAGAGTCTAGGGACCGAGAAGAGATCTAGAGGTGCACTGCACAATCACGTTGCATGAGCATGAGCAGCGTTACATTAAGAAATTTCTTAAATCTCTCACTGATGAATATGGTAATCCAGCTACCATAATGCAATTCCTATTGCGATGATTCTCCCCTCGCCGCAATCATATGTCTTCTCAGGCCTTATAAGGATATTATAGTACAAGACCATCGTGACCAGTCTGGTCCCTCGTGGCCTCAGTCCTAAAGCGGGGTATAAAGCTCCATATATACGATACAGACTTAACGTAGGGGGGGGGGGCTCCTAACCTGGCATAACAATCTCGGGGAATGCACGACCATTGTGGAGGTAGGTCCACATGCAATGGGATGAATCTCCCTTTGCAAGTCTATATAAAGCCGTCGGTACGGAGTACATAGTACCAAATTCGATCTACCGTGTTGCAATTGCGAACGAGAGAAATTTTCCGGAACGATAGGTAACCGTGCATGACATGGTGAAACGGCTTTCCAGTGTTTTCGTTTACTAGCTGTCGATCCTTTTGAGCTAAAATTTTGTGGTCACGGAAAGATAAAAATATATCTCTTACACACAGATACCCAACCAGCCTGCATGATAGATAGGGTTGCTTTCGCACCCAGGGAAAGAAAAGGGACATGGATGTTTGAAATAATACAAGCACGCTTTTTAGGTGTGACATCTTTGCGAGGGGAGAAGTAACTGGGCGAAATTTTAAGCGATTTTTATACACTCGACTCTGGTTGTCTCGCAATTTGATCTTGTCTAGAGCCCACATCCAGTTACTACCCGATTTCAACATGAAACTGGTCGTGTGCTATTCGAAGCAGGGAAAAGGTTAAGGTTAGCATAGCCAGTGGCAAGGGGACTGATTGTTGTTTTGTTTACTGTGCACGATACATGTGCTGGCGCCAATTGCAAATTGCAAATCAGAGATATATTCCGAAGCAACCTCAGACTGGCTTTGATTCCAAGATTATTGTTTATATTCGTGTAAACATCTGATGGTTCATGATACATAACGTCACCATTTCGGGCATTCTAATTTCAACACGTCTCGTATATGCGGGTGCTCTGGGGCGCATATGTACCGTACTGGATCCACATCTACTACTGGGTCATGGGTGTGGCAAACCAGACTAGGTGTGGCACAATTGAGGGTCCTCCGCGTCTGGCGTAGTCTGGTTGCGGAGTACCCAAGTACATACGGTACAACGTGAACAAGTGAGTGGGAAACATAACGGGTTGCCCGTGCCCGAGAAAACGATTAGAAAGTCAGTGGCTGGTGCCGGCCTCGTCCAAAAAATAACAAGGGTTTGCTCGCTAGGCTTTTCCTCATGTGGGTTAACTATCAAACATATACCACCCCCCTACCACCAAAACACAGGAGTGCTCCGTGCTTCCACACTGCACCGCGCCCCAGTCTCGTAACCCTGGCAACCGAACATCTCGCCTCACCTCTCGCCTTTTCCCTCTCGCCGCTTTGCAACCACAGGAATCAGGCCCTTAGCGAATGGTGAAGTTTTGGGACGCAGCGCGGGAAACGATAGGCGGGCAAGATCATAGCGATCGCAGGCAAATCTCATACAGGCCACTCTCATACCGTAGCCTTCTCCACTCGTGTGGCCCATCGTGTATCATAGCATCATAGCAGGCCGCAAGTCGGGGCACGTTGAGCGTAGAATATTCATGCATCTGTCGAAGCCAGGTACGATCGGCAACGTTAACATTTCTGCCTTCGCTACGCTTAACGCTTCGCCGCCGCCGTCACGGCTGCCCTCTTCACGTTTGCACAGCACCCGCGAGATCTCGCACTCACTCAAACACACCCGCCGGCTGGCATCCTGACTGACTTCCCCCACCACACACACACTCGAAGCCGCGTCGCTGAGGCCAACCCACCCCCTCCCCTCAGCAACCCCCCCATCCCTCATCCTAGTCGCCGCGCCCTGCGCTG
>Ga0307511_10005140_pt1 | contig 13331 bp, 14 predicted proteins | sample 13_EM_MG_FD_200266 | JGI IMG/M metagenome (GOLD analysis project Ga0307511, IMG submission 200266) | Populus trichocarpa ectomycorrhiza microbial communities from riparian zone in the Pacific Northwest, United States - 13_EM | ecosystem: Host-associated > Plants > Roots > Unclassified | place...
CCTCCTCGGCCTCGACAGCACTTTGACCCCGGCCAAAATCGTCGAGATAATCAAGGAGAAAGCACTTGATGGCGTTCTCAGCGGTGTTCGTGAGTTGTTTCACTCCACGTTGTGTGTTTGACCTCCCGACGCTGAAGTCTACGTGCCCGCAGCTGAAGGCACCATCAACAAGTTGCTCAACAATGCGTTGTAAAAGCCATTCATGGTTTTTCGCCCGCCCTATTCCGGAAAACGCGGGATACCTACATCAACTCGATCATCGTAACCGGTCTACTTCCCGTCATCTTGGAACTTGTCACACGAATGTAAATTTACTCCTTACGACTGCGTTTGTATTTTCCCCTGTGCTGGGTAATGTGAACTGTTGTGAACTACCGAGTGGATCTCCAACCGTGGTGCTGGTCCCAGTCCCATTTCTAGCGCCCTCGACGATGTTGAATGAAGATGCACGATCGAGTCGGCGCGATGGTGCACACCCTATTCGAGTGTGATGCTCATGGACCCGCCACTCAAGCGGGTGTGCCGTGCACACTCATATTCCAGCGAAGACAGGACCGTTGTAAACCTGCAGACAGTCCACAATGGGGCCGGAGGAACTTTTCCCAAATGGAACATTCCAGAATCGCCGTACGTAGCCCAGAGAACGATGGGCTCCCTCCACAAACCCAACACTCCTCAAAGTTCCGCTCAGGAACATAGCGGATGGTGATGTGTCGCTAGCCTGGTGGGTTTTCGACATGGTGCGCCACTCGCAGAATGGATGGCACCGAAATCGAACTGAGGTGTGTTCGGTGGTCACGGCCCGAGTCATGGCATCTGTCTCGTCGTTGCCGATGTCCAACAGCCCCATTACGCTCCCAAATCACCACTTTCATACTCGACCCCGCTCACCAGCACGGGAACGTCGGGCTTGGCGAACGCAACCCGGATTCCGCCCCGCTGAGTTCTTGATCCTCTTTAAAATAGCCCTTTTAGCTCTCGGTGGCCCCAGGATTTGTTGTTTTGTTGTTTCATGTCACATCACATCTTTGCCTTCGTTAGCTAGGTTCGCTGCCGTTGCCTTTTACCAAATCATTGCTGATCGCTTGGTTTGTCGTCTAGGCCAATCACAACACGGCATAGGTGTTGGACATTGGTGCGTGGGTGTTTTGACTTGGGTCCATTCATTGGTGCTGCCATCCAATCGGGAACCGACTTGGGTCCGAACGTAGAATGCGCGTGTCTCAGCCGCTACTTGGTGCCCCCCGTACCCCGGCCCAATTTACGCCGAGTGGCGATAGTGGGGACACAAATGGGTAAATAAACAAACAAATAAAACGCACTACAAAAGCGGTCGAGGTCTACGATAGTCACCAAAGCGCTCTTTCCCGATGGTATCACTTCTCACTGTTTCTAAGGCTGAAAAACCCATCCCTGGCAGGTATATCGTTACCCTCAAGGATGAGGTGTCCCTTGCTACCCACGTTGGCTCGATTCAAGCCAGCATCGCGACCACTACAAGCAATATCACCCACGAGTTCAGCCTCATCAACGGCTACGCCGGAGAGTTCACCGACAAGGACTTGAACGATTTGCGTGCCAACCCGGATGTCGCTTCGATCGAACAGGACAGTATCTTTCAAATCTGCGAGCAGATCACTCAGTCCGTCCTCCTTCCCACTTATCCCGAGCAAGCTGACCGCTTTCTGACAGGAATGACGCCACCTGGGGTCTTGGCAGGATCTCATCTAAGGAGAAGTTGACCGGGAACGACAAAGACTTGAACTTTAAGTACAAGTACGATAGCACTGCTGGGAAAGGCGTGACTGTCTACGTCATCGGTATGCTCCTCTCCCTCGCGATCTAACTCACTCCAACTTAACGTACCAGACACTGGCATCGATATCGATCACCCTGCATTTGAAGGACGTGCCTCGTGGGGGAAGACCTTCGGCGGATACGACGACAAGGACGTAAATGGCCACGGGACCCACTGTGCTGGAACCGCTGTTTCTGGGCCGTACGGTGTTGCCAAAGCCTCCAAAGTCGTCGCTGTGAAGGTTATGGGTGACCGTGGCTTAGGCTGTAGCTCTGACATGTAGGTCTTCTTTCCCTCTTTTTTTTTATATACCTCTGATGATCGAACTGATCCACGTCACCGAACTACAGTATTGCCGGCATTGACTGGGTCGCTAACCAAGTACGGAGGACCGGTAATCCCTCTGTTACTTCTATGAGCATAGCTAGCGATGTTTCTATCGCTATGGACACGGCCATTAAAGGGGTATGCGCTGACCGGATGGAACGTGGCGGGAACACCACTGACGGGTGATTTCATCTTTAGCTTTACGACAGCGGTGTCACCGTAGTCGTAGCCGCCGGAAACGATAACAAAGACGCGAGCAACTACTCTCCTGCCCGCGTTGAGCAAGCGATCACCGTCGCCGCTTCTGACATCAATGACACGAAGGCCAACTTCTCCAACTATGGTGCCCCCGTTAATATCTGGGCTGCCGGCCTGAACGTCATATCCACCTGGCCTGGCGGGAAGACCCACATCGACAAAGGAACGTCCATGGCCGCTCCTCACGTTGCCGGTTTCGCCGCATACCTCCTTGGTCTCGATAGCTCTTTGACCCCGGCAAAAATCGCCACGATTATCAATGAAAAGGCACTTGATGGTGTTCTCAGTGGTGTCCGTGAGTTTTTTCGCTTCGTGTTGCGTGTTTGACCTCCGGGGACTGAATTCAGCGCTGCCCGTAGCTGACGGAACTATCAACAAGTTGCTCAACAACCCGCTGTAAAAACCGTTCTCGGTTTTCTACCCGCGCCAATTTTATTTCCCGTTATCCTGGAACTTGTCGGACGGATGTAAAACCGCTCCTCACGACTGCGTTTGTATTTTTCCCTAGACTGTGTATTGTGAACTACTGTGAACTATACAATGGATTCCCAGCCACGGTCACCGTCCCAGTCTCATTTCTGGCGCCCTCGATGACGAATGAGGACGCACAATCTTGGTGGGCCATTCACCGTAATCGGATCTGGCCCCGGTCTGTTCAGAATTCTGCCGACTTCAGAAACGAGGCTCCGTAGTGGCTGATCAATTCCAAATGAATTCCCCCTCGTTCGTTGTGCGCACACCTGCTAATTTTCGGCAAGTCTCCGCCCATAGGGCCTTAAAAAAAGGTTTTTACGTGAAGGTGTAGCGAACCACGCATCCGCGGTGGCTGCCACCCCTTTATAAATTTATAAAATATTTTGACTCGCCCACAGGAAGCCGCTACTCTGCGCGAGGAAACCACATCGAAGGATCTAGAACGGCTGCGAAAAAAACTCACAAACTCAATGAAAAACAAAGGGCCGTTTTTCTGGGACGTACACCCAGACGGTTATCGCGGTATAAGAACAGTCTCGTGCATTACGGGGATCCGCAACAAATAGAGGTGTCTAACAGTACATCAAACGTCCGACCCATCGCGGATGTTCCCATCCACTGCTACACCATATTTCACAGGTTCTATGGGGACGAGTTAGGTCGACGACTACATGTGATGAAGTCGACTGGGGATTAACCGTGCGCACCGAAGTACGGGTGGCTCTGTGATTCGCGAGCAGTGAGGCGCTCTTGATGATCGTAGCGCAGGAGCTTGTCTAAGAGGTCGATGGCCTCGCTCGAGATATATCGCTGGTTCTCAGGCGTGACAAATCTCGTCCACGGCCGCTTGGCGTAGCTTTAGTGGGTGGAACGTTAGTGGTTCGATGAGTGGGGAAGTGACGGAGGGCGGAGACCAACTTTCCGAGAAGGCCGTCGTCCTGAGCGTCGAGGGGTATGTCATACTTCTCGAGGTACTGATAGAGCCCCTCTGTGCCTAGAAACTTCGTGATATTCGCCAGTTGGTCGTAGTTATCGTGTCCGTGGAAGAACGGCTCTTTACGGAAGACCCGTGGATCAACGAAGTGAGCACGGGCACAAGAGATGTACGGCGGCCCGCCCGATGGGGAGATATTTACCATCGAGGCCAATATACATCCATAACTCCACATGTCCAAACTGTAATCGTACTCCTGAAAATCCACGAGAAGTTCCGGACCCTTGAAGTAGCGGGGGGCCATCCGCACATTGTATGCTTTTTGTGGATGGTAGAACTCGGCTAGACCCCAGTCGATGAGCCGCAACTGGGAGCAAACAGAGCGTATGAGTTGAGATAGTCAGTAGGCCTGCGTGTACCTTGGCGCGGATCGCTACCTTTCTCCTCTCGTGGTCGATCATCACGTTATGTGGTTTGACGTCTCTGTGCATGATGCCCTTAGAGTGACAGTAGTCTAGGGCCTTTGAGACACTGGGTCAACGTGACTGTCCAAATTTGCAAGGAGAAAACGCGCACCTTGAGAAGCTCGAACATGTAATATCGGACATCAAAATCGGTGAATCGAGGGTAAAGCACTTTGAAGTCGACATTGTGGATGTATTCCATGACCAGGCTCGGGATCTTGGAGGTCGGATCGCGGACCACGTCCAGCAGGGACACGATATTTGGACCTCCGGCCAGGTTCTGGAGAATTTTGATTTCCCGCTTGATTTTCTTCTCCTTGACGGGTTTGAGGGCTTTGATAATGCACTTTTCGCCATCGGCGATGCGAATACCCTCGAAAACCTCGTTAATCGGGATAGTTGATGTGAGGGCGTGTTTCTAGTGTCGGGAGATTGTCGAGGGTCGCGCTCACCTCTGAATACTTTCCCCGGCCTACTTTCCGAACGATTTCGTAGTGGTCTTGATATCCCCACTGCACCTGCAGATCGTCTTCGAGAGCGACATCAGAAGAAGGAACGGCGAGCCAACAAGAGGGATTAGGACAGCACCATACTCGTACCAGGAAGGGCCAAGCTTCGCGTTGACATCGACATACACCCTCGCGACGGATTTTGCCGATATCCCGCTCATCGCGGAGGAATTGACAATGCCGATGATATCAACAAAGGGAGATGCAAAGCCCTAGGAACGTCGAACGCCCAATCGGATCAGCGACAACCACGGGAATAGCAGTGCCGCGCTCTCCTACAACGTCGCAACTTACAAATCCCCGTACTGGCAAAAACGTATCAGGGATCTTGTGACCAAGCAATACCACTCCTCAACCAAGAAGGACGTGCTTGGAATAATTAGAGGGTAACGGCACTCGGGTTCTCGTGAACCGCTAAAACCCAAGCCTCTTCCGTGGCCATCCGTCGGATTACCGTTTAGTGTGCGCGACCTTCGAGGCCTATCATTGTGCCTCCTTCCAAACGATGTGATTATCAGAAGGGTCCCGTGCGCCCGGCTCGATGGACTTAACTGACACTGAGAAAACAATGCGAGACTGGGGAGGTGCTTGTAATCCCTGCCGGGCCGAGGATTAGAACCATCCGCAAGGTGGTCGGAAACGGGGGACGGAAACGCTCACATACAGGAGAATGCGTGAACTTTGCCTTGGGCCATAGCCTAGAGTTTCCGTCGGTACGGGCCACATTCACTCACCGCGCCGAGGACTCCATGGGGCAACTCCTCGCCGGCTCTCTTCACTTACCAGGTCCTTGGAGAGCACAGAGAACTGGTCCCGGCCCTCCTCACCAATTGAGACGGAGATGTAATGGACCCATTTCCATTTGACGACGGCACCGAAGAAGCCCTCCACAGCATTCCATAATGAAACATCCCCCAAGACGAGACGAACCGAACCTCAAGCGACAGGACCGTCTTCACTCTCCCGAGCAGCAAGCCAAGTTTTCCGGGAGTGGTTGGGACGTCTTGACGCGGATGGATCGGGTATCGGTGATCGTGAGAGAAAGCGTCTAGAAGTTCGGGAACTCAATAGGGTTATCTTTCGTACTCTCGAACCCGTGGTGAGACGCGGAGTGGATTCTGGTGATTAAATCGGAGGCGTGTTCTGGCCCAGCGTTTGTTTCCACGGACGTGATCAATGATGACGGACGTGTCTTAAGGGAGGCTGTCGGTCGCGTGGCAGTTCTCGGCGGCATCCAAAGTGGGAGAGTGAGTAAACCAGCAGCTTAGACGCAGACCTTAACACTGACCGCTTATTCGCACACCCTCGAGTCCCTGAGCTGAACCACGCCGCACATTGAGTCTGGTAGGCCCACAAGAGCGGGTGAACGGTAGCGTTCAGCGTGGACCTCGAAGGTGTGAACTACGAAGTCTTGGGACACCAGTAGGCTAACCTAGGGCGCTCCTCAAACTTGCACCTGACAGGGTTATTGGAGTGATTATCGATGTCTTCATCTCGGACGAAGTAGACGGGAACAATGGCGTCAAATCGCACAGCAGAAAAAGACGCGCAACGTTCCACGTAAAGTCAAGGCTCTCAAGGTCAGGAGGATAGCTAATAGTAGGAGGCTGTTCGGCGTATCTCAAGAATGTTTCATGTGGCGTTCAACCCCCCAGAACCGATAGACATTCAAGGGGGACCCAGGGGACCCAGCCATCTTCCGGGTGCATTTCACCCACGACAGGCTACTCACTGAACAGGCAAATAGGCACGATCAATTTCACATTCTCCTACACCGGTAATCTATGACACTAGGACGCACCTGGTCCGGGTCGAAGATCCTGGGTCTCGACGCATTTGTGTGACCTCTAAGCCTTCTGACCGAGAAACGACCATCAGAGTACGAGGCAGACGGATATGATGGTGGGAATTTAGTACAGAAGCGTAAAAAAGGGGCCTAACCCCTGGCGCCGCCAAGGATTCATTGGGGTGGGATCCAGTAACATGGGTACATTAACCCCCACATCCCAGAATTCCGGTTCCGATGGCCTTAGTCGATCCCACTCCATTGGAACCTCAAACGGAGAGACCGTCTCTGTGGCCCCCAACCCCGGATATCCCTTCCGTTCCTCAAAATCAGCAGTACAGTTCCTCCGGAATCGTAGGGCGTCCGGAAGAGGTCCATGCCGCCTTCTAACGTAGACCAGAACGGTCAGGCCTCCGATCGCTTAAAAGCCACATGCTTAGTAGGCAGCCTCGGGAACGAGATCCGAGTAGCCACAGTGGTGGTGAGTTGTACACGAGGGCTTTGACAAGACCGTTTCGGCGGCAGGTGATACGGCCGCGCGCTCGATCTCCGAGAATAGTCGGGTGAGGCGGTCAAATATCTCCCAGGGCCCCGGCAGAAGGGTGGGTCAGCTTACCCGCTGCGGCGTTAATGGTCTCAGTGCCGCGCCATTAACCCGATGAGAATGACAGCTACCCTTGGGTGCGTTCACGGACCAGGATCAGTGCGCCTTTGAACCTCGCAGTGTGGGCGTCTGATGTCTATCGATCTAACCGAGCCTCGAACGTTCGTTTGTCCTCCCGTAAGGCCCTTTATTGTCGTGAACTTGCCCCACACCTCGCTTGAATACACGAGCCCCAAAACTTTCGGTACATTTACATCCTAGGTTCAAGGATAGGGGTATCGTTAGCTCAAAACCTTATCGAACCTCGGTGACGAGTGTGAAGAAGGCAAGAATGAACTCGCGTGATCGATCGTGTCCACAATGAAATTCCCGTCACCAAACGCCGAACAAACTAAGGCCTACAAGAAGCGAGCACGAGCGTCACAGCGGAATAGGAGGCATATTACATTTTGTACATAGGGAGACATTCCGCGAGAAAAATCGAACCGAGTCATAAAATGCCAAGAACCGACGACCTCGTACTATGGACAGAAATCAAAGGATAACAGGAGGGAGTATAACAAGAAACAGGGTAGTGAGGGCTGCCATAGAACTTAGCTACTGCATGCGTAATTAATACTGGCGGCCCTGGTTTCAATAGAACACTGAGCTCTACTCTAAACAGAAAGGTCGAGGGCCATAAAACCCCGCTGGAACCCTTCAAACCTACACTGAGCATAGCCAAGGTAATCAAATTCGGCCTCGCCACCGTCGTCGACTTCTAGGGTGTCCCTGGCCTGGACAACGCCCCAGATAGCCCACATCCCATGAGACGCTGGGCTCCACATTTGAACTTGCTTCTCCAGGACGTTCATCATTTCCTCTCTCTTCACTTCGGAAATGGAAGGGTTCGAATGTGTGATGTACGATTTGTAAAAGTTGCGCCTTTGATCGAGGGTGGGATAACGAGCCTGATCGAGGATGTGAGGCGTAGGGCCGTGGTAATCCGCGGTCCATTCCATAAAATGATTCGCAATATCAAACGCGGCTGGATTTGGGCCGGCGTACTCGAAATCGACAACAATTATCTGGGCACGATAGGCGGGTTAGCTCCATGCGGAAGGCTCACAAGTTTGATATTACCTGGCGGTGGCCCTTGGGGTTCCGTGGGTTGGGGTTCATCCGCAACAAGTTTCCATACTGGGTGTCGTTGTGGGCTAGCACTCTCCGACTGGCGCCTTCCCTGGCCTCGGCGAGCGAGACCCATTGCATATATTTCTCCCATTGGTCGACGAAGGAGTCGAGATTGAAGGCTCGAGAGAAGGACGGTGGTGTTGCCGGAAGGGAAAAAACCTCCCGAGCGTGAGGCAGCCAAGCGTGTACGTTCCTTTTGACCCTGTCTTCGTGCCCTGAAGGTGACAGACCTTCGACATCATCGACATCAACCTGGTGAAGCTCTGCCATTCTCGCAGCTACCCAACGACTGGTCTCTGGATCACGAAGATCGGCAGCGGTAAGGGCAACGGAGTCAAAATGCTGTTCTATACGACCATTATCGAACGTTCCATAGATCAACGGTCCAATTTTGTACTTGGATGACAAAACATGAAGGATCTCTAGCTCGCGGGGACGAGATATGAGACTACCGGATGATGGACCGTAGATTCGAAGGAGAAGAGTGGAAGTTCCTGGGATAGAAGGGCAAGAAACGAAGAATACAGCGTTAGTCAACGCCCCTGAGACCTTGTTGACTCTGACGTCTGCTGCCGAGATGGCACGGTTGCACCACGTGGAGATACCCATCGAAGTCACAATCCGAAGGAGACTACTAGCGAAGGACGGAGACTTGTACTTTCTGTAAAGAAGGAAGAGAAAAATGGGTAAGTTCAAGCGTCGTGATCGGGACGCGGGGCCATATGACAACCGACCCGAACCCCCGTTCCGTTCGCGCAATATACAAGGAGCTACGACACCACGGGCTACCCAACGGCAGAAACGGAACATGAGTCGGCTCATTAATGTCATCTCACCTGGCTTCAAGACGGTCCTCGACGTGCCATAGACCTTCGAGTGGAGCGACGAACTCTCCCTCGTTGGCAGTGAAAGGGATAGAAGAACTTGAATTGGACCTGATGGAGTCCGTAGATCCGAGCGAGGAGACGCTGGAAGAGACACTAGACCTATGCTGGGGCATAATCATGTTTGTTTGGTAGGTTTGGAGGCGAAGGACCGAGGTAATGGTGGTATGGGAGCAAGAGATAGTGGATCGTGTGACCAGGTGGGTGGGCAATAACCGCAGCCACACGAGAAGTTCCGGTCCCTCGGCTAACATCCCCCAATCCGTTATCGGGGTCACGTGACCAGCCTTATCCTCCTGTCGGTGTTTTGATCGGATATTCTTGAGAGGGACGACCACGCCCACGATGACTGACACCAACGTCCCGAGCACTGGAACACCAACACAAACACCTGCGAACCCATGGGGTTTCAAAGAGGTAGGGGTATCATTAAATGGCGTACCCCATCCCTCCTACTTACACTACCCGAAGGGCATTTGGGCTGAAGATGAGGTCGCCCGACTCAAACAGTTGGCCGAGCAGTACAGAGACCAGAAAGGCGAGATCGACTGGGACCATGTTATCCAGGCATGGGGAAACACACGCACGAGGTGAGTGTGGCTTTCGTTAGAGTAGTCAGTCCCTCCTTACGCCCCTCTTTGAGACACCAAATCTTGTTGAAGGCCATTAATATGGGCTACAAGGGCACGAATCGTGTGAACAAGGAGCGCTAATTTTTCAATCGTACGTGTACCGACGTGCTCCCCGGGCGTTCTAAATAACGGAAGCACGTGGTGAAAGTGCCTGGTGGAATGTGCACGAAACGGACTGTCATTCCAATGAAATTTGACTCCAGATCTCCGTGATGCTCTCCCAGCCCAGTACTTACCCGACCAGTCGGAGATCAATCACGTATGACACAAGGAAAACGACAGTAAACCCAATAAAGCAGTTTGTAACGATTTACATCTTGAGATGACCCCATCGGCGTGCGTAAAATGCGGATGGGACGGGGAAGATCACCCCTTTGTTGGTAGAACGCCGTCTCGAGCCTACCCTCTTTCTCGCTACCCCCACCGGTGAACTAGGGAGCAAATCTACCGCGAACCGTAGATGTCGTCCCGAGTCTTAGGCGATACCTTCGGTTTTTCGATATCGAGTCAAAACTGCCCACCCACCATGTCCGAGCGGCGCATAGGTGCACAGCCAGACCCACCTGTTCTCGTCCTATGACGGCTAAGTTTCTTTGACAGTAACCGGGCTATCTGATGTTCCAATCTACGGGTCATGCACCCCGAATCTGTTCTAGGTAGAATAATCCGCAATCGCGGAATAAGATGCGTACAGGACACTGAGTGATACGTCTAGGCTCTAAGTCTATCAGAATATTAGTCCTCTGTGAATTACAAGTTAATTTTTTCGTGGTGTTGAGTCCGCGGGGGAGCCAGCTCGCTCGTCTTCTCGCGAGGCTTCTAGCACTGAGATGAAACATCGGACTCCGTGTCGCCCTTTTCTTTTGGCAGTGTCTGCTCAACCGTCTCATTTTTTCCACCGTCTTGTGGAAAGTCGGATTTCATCAATATCGTAAGCTGCAAAGCGCCTCGAAATAAGCCCGTCGCGTCATCCACGTAAAAAGCGAGAGACTTACGAGAGCTGCCACTCCAAGGAACGGAGAGCACAACGTCCAGATCGTCTAGATGACCGTATCGTGAGAATGCTGCAACGGCAATTTTGTCACGCACAAACAAACCTGAATGGAACGTGCAACAGCATCCAAAACCTCATCTCGCAACTCTGGTGGGCTCATCGACTGAAGGGTGGCCAAGTCAATTGTACTCGAATCTCCTAGGTATTCTGACGGGAGCGTTTTATCTAATCTGATGTTGAACAGTGTACCCGCCAGGGACTGGGTACAGTATTGAATTGTGAGAAGGGGACTTCTAGTTCAGAAAAAACTGCACTCACTAAACCAATTGTCGCTCCCGTAAACCTCATGAGGAAAAAGGCGCTAGTACCAATGGCCATGTCCCTCGATTGCAACGCTCTCGTAAACACCTGATACGGCGCGTGCAGGAGGAGGCCCAGACCGATTCCCGCGACGAGCGGGAAAAGGACTTGAACGGAGCTACTCGACCGTGCATCTAGCGTGATCATCAAACCTGTGTGTTGGAACAGGAACACAAGGTCAAAGCGCCACCGGAAGTAAATTTTAACTGATAGACGCACCGAAGCCCACGGCACCGATAATCAAACCGACGAAAGATATCCACTTTTGACCACTCATGTTTCCCCGTTTGATTTGCCAAAAGCCCATGAACCACGCAGCCGGGATGGATATGAGCGTGGACCCCAATGAGTAGGGAAGAGAAGCCATCCCTGCAGCGAGTGGAGACATTCCATCCACCGCCTAATACAACGGATGAGGCGTCAGCCCAACAGCTTGGCGGATCCACATCTATGTGCGTCAGAATCTCACCTGGAAATAAATGGCAATATAGTAAGTTCCCGTCGCAAAACAGAAACTATGTAAGAACACCACGATGAGGATCGCGACTGTGTGTATGGTTCATGAATACCGGATTTGGAGAAAAAAAGAAGCCACAGTACCACATGAAACGTCTTTGAACAATTGCGGTGGAAACAGTGCTTCTCTGGATGTCCGGACCTCGTAAACCGCTCCGAGGGCCAAAAGGACCGTACCACCGATTATGAGACCCAGTGTAGTTGGCGCAGTCCCTGGGAACCGTACGTTTAAATCGGGATGTCCAGTACGCTGAACGGAGACCCACTTACAGCCTTTCAGTGTCGCGAACGAGAAACCCACGATGATGAAGCTTGTACCAGACATAAATGTGAACCTTAAGTGACACGTAAGCCGACGGTGAGTGGTACGTGACAGGGGCACCTACAACCCAACGAAGTCGAACTTTGCAGTTAATTCGCGCCAGGAATCGTTAGAGCTCCTGTCTAGGTTGACAGACCGGAGAGAGATCACCAACACGACAAACGCGACTAAGCAGATTGGAAGGTTCACATAGACTGGACAGAATCGTCGATTAGAGCTGAGGATTTACGAGAGACCGGAATCTGCACATACACGACCACCTCCAGTCAAAGATCGAACCGCTGTTGTCTGTTCGCAGAGGCGGTCAGTCCATGCCGTTTAGCCCAGTAGTGAGATTACCCACTACTAAATACCCCACCCAACAGGGGGCCCGCGATAGCAGATGATGCCCAGGTGAGCTATGGTAAAATATTCAGTTTCAGAGCCCGTATATTAGACCAGACCAGACTCAACGCTAAGAGCTTGGCTCCAGTGAGCTCGCTTATTCACCGGCACGATTTCAGACGTAATCGTCCACACCGAGCCGACGATCCCGCCACCTCCGATGCCGCTGAGCGCCCTAGACAGGATCAACCATGTGATGGACTGTGAAAGAATAAGCAATACATAATTAACGGGGTATCGCAGTTCGGCTCACCTTGGACGTGCCACATAAAAGAGAGCCAATACAAAAGATGAACATGCTCGTGTAGAGGACAACCTAGGCCGGAAGGGTTAAACGCAAATCTTGAAGGGTTTTGGGGTATTTACTCACTTTTCGACCGATGAGATCGGAAAACTTCCCGTACAGTGGCTGGGACGCCGTCTGGGTTAGCATATACGCCACAGCTACCCATGTGTATTGGTCTTGCGAGGCCCCTAATTCGCTGACAATTGTAGGCAGACTCGTGGATAAGATTGTCTACATATGGCAACCAAATTGCGTTCAGAAATCTGAGTTCATCTTCGGAAAAACTCTTGTATACACACGGAATCAGTTGTCGCCAAAAAGAGCGCGAGCGCGGCACTATGAAATAGGGTTGGCCGTCGTTAGTGATTGATCGCGATCCCGGAGGTAAGTTAGCTCCTACCCAAAGTGTGCGAAAAATAGGAGGCGGAAAGGCAAATGTGGAGGGTCTTCTTCACATCCTACGGGTATAGGGTAGGGCTTGCAAGGCTCCTTCAGGCTCTCGAGAGATTCGGAGAGTGTCTCTGAATCCGAGATGGTAGGCTTTAGGACGGTGGATTTCAAAACAGAGTCCGCGGCAGTGATGGTCGATCGGGGATTGTCCAAGGTTTCATTGACAGAGTCGCCGG
>Ga0307511_10005142_pt1 | contig 13329 bp, 12 predicted proteins | sample 13_EM_MG_FD_200266 | JGI IMG/M metagenome (GOLD analysis project Ga0307511, IMG submission 200266) | Populus trichocarpa ectomycorrhiza microbial communities from riparian zone in the Pacific Northwest, United States - 13_EM | ecosystem: Host-associated > Plants > Roots > Unclassified | place...
TAACTTTGATTTTTTGTTTTTGATGTTTAATATAAATTTTATTTGCATAATTGGTTTTTATTACCATTAATTTATATAGTTTTATATTATATATTCTAATTAATTTTTTAAAAACAAATTTAGAAAAAAACTATTACCAAGGGTTGTACAGACGAAATGAATCCGTCGGTATCTGACAGTAGCATTCACCGACGCATTTACCGACGGATATTTCGGTCGGTATTTCAAACACTCACCGACAGCCTTACCGACGGACATAATCTGTCGGCATTTGACAGTAGTTGCCACACTTACCGATGAATTTGCAGACGGATATATTCGGTCGGTATTTCAAACACTCACCGACATATTTACCGACGATACTTAGCTATCGATAAATCACGATATCATCGATGGAATAAAAATCCATCGGTATATTGCAAGCAGGAAACTTTTTTTTTTGGCGCGCAAATGCTGTCTGGAAAACCATCGGCAAATAGTTTTTTTGTTTTTCCAACCGATATAGCGACGGAATGGGGAATCACCAACGAAGGGAAAGCCGACAGACTCGGTCCGTCGGTGAAGAAGTCGGTCAATAAATCATCGATGAAATTCTAATCACACACCGACGGAATATTTTCGTCGGTAAAACTGTGAAATCTTGTAGTGTCTGATTGGAAGACACCCTCTTGGCCGGGTTTCTGAAGGAGTCAGGCTACTAAGCTGCTAAGCTTAGGAGAAAGGGTTTGACGGACAAGAAAAAGGAGAAAATGGCCTTTCATATTTTTCGGCACTGGTTAAGGGACCATTTGCCTACCCAACAAAGGGCTACAAGGAAAGGCAAGTTACTCAGAAGGGAAACAAGAAAGCAGACGCTGTTCAAAACCTTGGTTGTTGCTAATGTGGAGAATAGTTCCTCCCATTGAAGAAAAGGCGCAAATCGAAGAAAAGGGATATACATAAAACCTAGCCAAGGAACTATAATTCATGTGTTATATTTTATGATTAAGATGGAAAGTGTTTTTATTCACATGAATTGTTTTACAATATCTGTTAAAGGTTTTTAGTATGCGTAGAATTGAAATAAAACTTACTTGTGACATGAGAATTTGTTTTCTTATCTCTTGATCAATTACTTCAGTGTCGCTTCAATTACTAGAACTAAAGTGATATTTCACAGTACGAACGTCTCTGTAAATCTTGTCAAGTTAATGCAGAGAGTCCAAGATGAGAGAAGAGAAAGAGAAAATTATATTCTTTCAACAATGGAAAAACATATGGGTTATGTCCTCTTATATATATATATATATATATAGAAGAAGCAGTTAACAGTTACTTCTTTTAGTAATTTCTCTAAATATTTGGACCAGGCCTATTCCTCATGGGCAAACTAGGCCTAACCCAATAACCATCTCCCACTCACCCATGACGAACTGAATCTATGTAATACATTATATTTCGAACTTACACAAGAATTTCATACTTGACGAATGGACCGTGTGACCTGAAGCACACAGTGAAAGGAGCTCCAATATATAAACCTAATACAGGCCATATAGGAGACATCAATCTTATAATTAATTAATCCTTAAAATGTACTAATATACCCCAAGTATTTTTATTTACATTATGACTAAATATAATTCAATCCCTCAAGAATTTCATACTCAATCCATCCTTATAATTATAGGTATTCTAAATCTTATCAAATTTATTCAAATGATATAATCTCGGCTGGTGAATACATGTATCAGATGTAGATCTAAAATTACTTTTTCTTTCACACTCATATCAATCAGATCTGAATTAACTCGTTTTTCTAAGAGCATTCCTTTAAGTCGAATCATTTCATGACCATAGGATATACTCCTAAAATAGCAATCATTTATACATCATCTTTTGATACAGTCAAAAGTCACAAAGGGTAAGATTTTGAGATCTTAGATATGATCTCCAAGGCTCACATAATAAACAAGTAGGGATCCATTCTTTATTATTGTAATAGTCTTTAGCACATGTAGTATGAAATATATGCTATAGTGGAATTCACTCTTTTCTTTTTTGAAGATAAAGAGTGTATGTCGTTGCTCTTCTTATTAAAGAAAATACATCATACGAGTCTTAGTCTTGTCGCCAAAAACATAGACTTCAATTAGAAATTCTCATTTGCTCATTGTCATTAGTGGCAAATGAATAATTTCATACTCGACTTCAATCATAGTAGACACGTGAATGGTGAGAATTTATTCATGTCGATTCTTTTATTTAAGAACCTCATCTTGGTCCCAACCAAGGTGACATTTTAATAATTACTTTGAGTTAAAATTGCTCCCACTACGCCCAAGTTGCTTATTGAGCATTAAAACTCAATTAGTCTCATCTTTACTCACCTTACAAGTGCTAGAGGTGATTGCTCATGTGTGTTTCTCTCTTGATTTGTAAAAATGGATACAAAAACTCCCTCTTTTCTTTCTTTATGATAACTGCAGATTTTTTATGAGAAGAGGAGTATTTATGCTCTATAATTATTCTTATTTGTATTTAGGCCCCATTTTCTTTAAGTGTATTCTTTTTGCCCCCACATCTTTTTAGTTTAGTTTATTTTGTTTAATTTAATCCAGCCTTGATTTTTCCCAGGATTTACATTCTCCCATCCTAATAAAAATTTTGTCCTCGAAATTCAAGTGACGTACCTTTGTCGGAGAATAAGTGCGGAAACTTCTCCTTCATCTCAGATTCTCTTTCCCATGTTTCTTCTTCTATTCAAGAGCTTCTCCACAATACTCTCACCAAGAACTCTCTTATTCCTCAACAACTTCTCATCTCGATCTAAGATCTTGACGGGCTTAGCTTTCATGGTTAGATCCCCTTTAATCTTCATAGGAACTTGTGGCAATACCCGTGAGGGGTCTATCTTGGCCTTTCGCAGCAATGACACATGGAACACATTGTGAATCTTATCCAAATATATAGGCAATTCTAATCGATAAGCAACTAGCCCGATTCTTTCCTTAATCTCAAAAGGGCCAATATATCTCGGGGTTAATTTCCCTTTTACTCTAAATCGAATGATGCCTTTCCAAGACGCCACCTTAAAAAATACCTTATCCCCCACTTGGAATTCCAAAGGCCCTTTTCGGCTATCTGCGTAACTTTTTTGTCTATCCTATGCTTCCTTCATCCTCTTTTTGATCACCCTCACCTTGTCAGTTATCAGTTGCACCATTTCAGGTCCTAAAAGCTTCATTTCTCCTACTTCCTCCCAACAAATTGGGGTACGACATTTCCTCCCGTACAATGCTTCATATGGAGCCATACCAATAGTAGTTTGATGACAATTATTATAAGTAAACTCCACCAATGGTAGGAGATCCTCCCAATTCCCTCCAAACTCTAGCACACAGGACCTCAGGAGATCCTCAAGAGTTTGAATGGTCCTTTCAGATTGACCATCCGACTGAGAATGAAATGCCATGCTCAGATTCAACTTTGTCCCTATTGCCCGTTGCAAGCTAGACCACAATCTTGATGTGAACCTTGGATCCCGATCTGATATAATTGAAACTGGCACTCCGTGAAGTCTGATTACTTCATCTACATACAATTTTGCCAGCTTATCCACCGAATCAGTCATCTTCATAGGAAAAAACAAAGCAGATTTTGTTAGTCGATCCACGACCACCCATATGGCATCATTCCCCTTATTTCCCCTGGGTAATCCCGTCACAAAATCCATAGAAATATCCTCCCATTTCCATTTCGGAATTGATAATGACTGTAATTCCCCTGCATGTTTCTGGTGTTCTATCTTTACTTGTTGACAGATCCCACAATTCGACACAAATTCTGCTATTTCTCTCTTTATATTTGGCCACCAGTAGTATTCCTTTAAATCCCTATACATCTTTGTACTCCCAGGATGAGTAGCAAATCGAGATTCATGAGCTTCTCTTAATACTTCATCTTTCAAAGTCTTATCATCAGGCAAATAAATTCGCCTACCCATAGCTATTAGCCCATCGGATAACATTTGAAATGATGTCTCTATACCCTTGTTTACCCTCTCCTTGATCTCTTTTACCTTCCCATCTGCCTGTTGAGCCACCAAGACCTTGTCTCGAAGCACAAATTGGATCTTTAACTGAGCTAACAGTGATCCCTCGGGCCCTACACTTAGCCGCAAGCCCATTTTCTTCAATTCCACTATACTTTCCTGTTCCTTGATCTCCATATCATTCATCACTGTTTTTCCCTTCCTACTGAAGGCATCGACTACTACATTTGCCTTACTAGGATGGTAGTCAATAACACAATCGTAATCTTTTATTAACTCTACCCATCTTCTCTGTCGCATGTTCAACTCCTTCTGTGACATCAAATACTTCAAACTTTTATGGTCTGTAAAGATTTAAACTTGTGTCCCATACAAATAATGTCTCCATACTCTTAAGACAAACACCACCGCTGCAAGTTCTAGGTCATGAACCGGGTAATTCACCTCATGCGACTTTAGCTGTCTTGATGCATAAGCAATCACACGCTCGTGTTGCATCAATACACATCCCAAACCCCTTTTTGAGGCATCATTATATACCATTAACCCTTCTGTCCCCCAATGGAAAGGCCAGCACAGGAGCAGAAGTGAGCCTCTCCTTTAGTTTTCGAAAGCTCGCTTCACACTCTTCCGACCAAACAAACCTGACCTCTTTGCGGGTCAGCTTAGTTAAAGGTGATGTTATGGTGGAGAACCCCTCAATAAACGTCCGGTAATATCCAGCAAGACCCAAGAAACTCTGGATTTCTGTCACGTTGGTAGGCCTTTCCAATATTAACACGGCCTCAACCTTTCTTGGATCCACAAATATTCCTTCTGCGGATATTATATGGCCCAAAAATACTACTTCTTTGAGCCAAAACTCACACTTATCCAGCTTTGCATAATTCTCCTTTAAAGTCTGTAGCACAACCCTTAGATGTTGTTCATGCTCCAAGTGAGAGTTTGAATACACAAAGATATCGTCAATAAATACAACCATATATTGGTCCAGGTAAGGCCGAAACACCCGATTCATCAAGTCTATAGACATGGCCGGAGCATAGGTTAACCCGAAAGGCATCACCAAAAACTCGCAATGCCCATAACGGGTTCGGAATGCAGTCTTTTGTATGTCTTGTTCCTTGATTCTCAACTGGTGGTATCCAGATCTCAAAGCTATCTTAGAGAACACCCTAGCACCCTTCAACTGATCAAACAAGTCATCTATTCATGGGAGTGGGTACCTGTTCTTCACCGTCACTTTATTTAATTGATGATAATTAATGGACAAACGAAGGGTGCCATCCTTCTTCTTTACAAACAATATCGGAGCTCCCTAGGGCGAGTTACTAGGCCAGATGAAGCTAGACCTTAAGTTCCGCCAATTCCATAGGTGCCATCCTATAAGGAGACTGGGCTATAGGAGAAACTCCTGGAATAGTTTCTATAGAAACTTCAATTTCTCTATCTGGAGGTAATCCAGGCAACTCTTCTGGGAATACATCTCAAAACTCCTTCACAACAGGAATACTAGCCAAATCTATGCTACCCTTTTCCAGCTCTCTTACATGAGCTAACCAAGCAGAACAACCCTTCCTCAGTAATTTTCTAGCCACCAAGACTGAGATTACACAACTTGGAATTAATTTTCTTTCCCCTTTAAACACTACTTTTTTAATTTTCCTTGGATTGTCACCGTCTTGATGAAACAATCCATCTGTGCCTTATGTTTACTTAGCCAATCCATGCCCAGAATCAAGTCAAAATCATATAGCTCTAACGACATAAGATCTACCCTCAACTCTAACCCTTCAATATATAGTTTTACCCCTCTATAAATATCATCAATATGTATATTCTCTCCTAGAGGTGTACTAACTATCACTCCTACACCCAAGTTACAAGATAACACATGCAAGTTATTTACAATTCTATAAGATACAAAGGAATGACTAGCTCCAGGATCAATTAAAGCATAAACTTGCATTGTATCTAACTGTAAAGTACCTGCCACCACATCAAGTACAACTCCCACATCCTCGTAGGTCATATGATATACCCGACCCTGAGTCCTCCCCTCCTGATTTCTAGGCCTCCCACGAGTAGCACTCATCCCTGACTAGGTAGGCCTGATAGGATGATCGACTGTCATTGATTGCTGCTAGCTCTGAACCTCAATCCTCTGACCATGGGCTCCCTTGATAGTTCTACGAGGACAATCCTTCTTCAAGTGACTCGTGTCCCCATAATAGTAACAGCCTCTGCCTACATGCAGACACTCTCTCCATCGATGCCCCTCTCCTCTACAAATATAACATCTCTCCGGCATCACAGAGCAATCTCCAGGGTGTCGCTGCTCACACCTCTGACATAATGGATATACTGGTCCCTTCTGCTCTGTAGACCCTCCAACAGTTTTGACTCCTTGTCTAGCCTGTCCTCCCCAAGCTCCTCTTCCACTAACCTGTCTAGATCCTCTTGAGCTCCCTTCTAGGGTGAAACTCCCACCTCTTCTCTGAAACTGTCCTGATGATTGCCCGCTCTTTTCGCTTTCTTTGGGAGAGGAGGTCTCCTAGTCAAAAACTCAAAATCTCTCCTCTTAGCTCCAATTGCCTAACTCTGCTTGACCACTGGCTTCGGGGTATCCCTCATTACTCTCTCCATACCCTGAGCAGCCCATACCAATTCCCGCACAGACTGAAACTGCATGGCTATCAATATCATCCTCAGTTCCTGCCTCAGTCCATCACGAAACCTCTCCACCCTGTGGCGCTTTGTGGGAAGCTAAGTGAAGGCAAAAGCTGTTAAGTTCTGAAATCTCCTCTCATACTTCAGAACTGTCAAATCTCTCTGCCTCAAATCCAAAAACTCTTGTTCTTTCTCCCTTCTATGCTCCCAAGAATAGTACCTCTCCTTAAACTCTTCACAAAAGTCCCTCCATCTCAATACCTCCCCTGATCTCCTCTCTCTAATGGTCTCCCACTAAGAGTGGGCACTTTCAACTAATAGCCGAGTCACGCAATCCACCCGTAGCTCCTCTGGCACCTGCATCTGATTTATAACTCTTTCCACTTTCCTCAGCCAATGCCCAGCAACCTCAGCATCCTCTTTGCCATAGTAAGTCATACAACTCATCTCTCTCATACCCTTCACCCATTGCACTATGGTGACTACTCCCTTGATCTAGAAGCTGTACTGGAGGCTCCCACTACCATTCCTGCTGCTATAACTCTCACTATATTTTTCATAAAAGCAGGATCCGAAAATGGGTTTGATCCAACTACCGGTGCCACTGGTGGGGGTATATTATCTCCCCTTGTCTGTCTGATACCTCGGGCATTGATACATCTGCCTAATGGGACAACGAATCATCTCGAAGTCTCACTGACTCGCCCCTTTTCAAGTACACTAATGTTACAGGTATATATGAGAGTAGGTGTCTGCCAAGGGATCCTAGTCTGGATCACTTTCATTACGAAAATTCTGATCACTTCCCCGAACTAGGGATGGATCAGTCCTGGCTCCTTGCCTTGTTCTCACCATCCCAAAACAATTTCAAAATCATATAATTATCCCTGTCTCGGAATAACAACCTGAGCTCTGATACCAAAATGTAACATCCCCCATTTTCGGGATAGAAACAACAATCTCATGTCAACCGAAAAACAGAGTAATTAATTACTTATATATATATATATATATATATACATGGTCTTCGTATTAAATCTACCAAAATTTCGACGGAGTCTCCCCTATACCGGAAGGTCCCAAGTTATCGACATGTAACCTGTTTACAACTTCTAATAACTCGTATCTCCTAACTCAATCCCGGCCCAATCATCCTAGGTTTTAAACCCACAAATATTATCACACCTATCAACCACAATATTTATGATATACATTATATAACAAAATATCATTATGGATGGATAAAAATATAAATATAAATACACATACATGAAATATGGTTATATGAACTACATAGTTAAGTTCATTTAATCAAGTTTAAACATTAATTATACAAATTAAGTTATACAAACATTTCCATGTTTACAAAATACAAGGGTATACTCCCTAGAACCTAGATTACAAGAAGGGAACACAAGTTAGGATCTACTCCTGTCGTGCAGGCGATGGTCCTGAAACAAAATAAATATTATTGAAACATGAATATCATGATAAATATAACAAAACGAATATCTAACAATTTAAAAAGGGTAACAAGTATTCATATTTTGTTCACTTCTCCCTTCTGATTTTCATTAGAATCTTTTCCTTGTTCAACTATTAATAACCGTTCCCTCTCCCATTATCAACCTCTGACACGATCAAAGAGTTGATATCCTATCTCAAGTGCAGGAGTGTCCAAGTAATAAATAACCCAGCAAGACCGGGGTCGAACCACAGGGAGGTAAACTATATAAATTACAAATAATATATATATATATATAATAAAACAAAGAGTTTATGAGAATTTTATGGGATATTGATGTAAGGATTAAACAAGGATAAAACAATTGTCAAGGTTAGAGGATCCACTAATGGTATTTCAAATAAGTATACTATAAACTCATTTTATTACTTGACTGGAAACCACACACAAAAGAGGTTCCAATTGAATTATTACTTCACAAGCTTTGCAGAACACATGTGTCTTTGAACATGGTAGGCTGACACGACCAAAAGATTGATGTCTTCTCCCAAGTGTAGGAGTGTCGAAGTAATAAATAACTCGGCAAGATTGGGGTCGAACCAAAGGGAGGTTAACTATATAAATTATAAATAACAACAACAACAACAACAACAACAACAAAATAATAATAATAATAATAATAATAAGTTAAAGAGGACTTTGAGATGTAAGATTAATGTGAGGATTAAACACTGATAAAAACAAATGTCAAGGTTAGAGGATCCACTAATGGTATTTCAAACAAGTATAGTATAAACTCTTTTTATTACTCAACTTGAAACCACACACAAAGGAGGTTCCAATCGGATGATTTGCCATTAATAGCTCATTATAAATTGTTAACATGATCATATTAATTATCTTATTTAAGTAACACCAAACTTTTAAATATTGTCAGCAATTCATGATGCTAACTTATGTTAATAACAAATCAAATTCCTTTCATAGCACATGTGTAGGTTATACCATACGGTTGGGTTATGAAAGTGCCAAGCATTTGTTGTACCAAGTGTTATACAACACAAATCTAGATTAACCATTTAACAAGCAAGGTATTATGAATTAATAAGATAAAAATGATAAGATATGTTAATAGCAAGTTGTTTAGGATATAAGCATTGAAGTCCATATTGAGTTTATATTATACTTATTCTTACACCATTAGTGTAACCTTTTCACCTTGACATAATAAACTTAGCTAAACATAATGAAGAAGAGAAACATAAATAAACAAGATAAGAACATAAATAAGATACAAGTTAACTAAGTAAAGGAAAGAAAATGAAAAGCATAAACATGATATTAATGAAAGCAAAACTTAAGCATTACAAAAATATAAAGAGAGAGAGAGCAAGAGCAAGATCTTGATATGAACAACCAAGCTCCTAAATGCATGGCAAATGCCTCATTTTATAGGCAAAAATTTGGAACTATTGATTTGATGACTAATTGTTGAGTGGGTGGCCAACTCTTGACTTGGTGACAATCCTAATCTTTTTGTCTGAAAAAAACATCATTGCTAACGTCAGAATTCGAATAGACTTGAATCATGAAAATTCTAGGAAATTGTCTTAGTTTTACAGGAAAAAACAAAATTGAGGTCATTTGGACTTCTAAAACTCGAGATATGGGCTGAACACTGAACAGTGTCTGGGCTGCAGGACAGATTCAGACTTCTCTGTTGTTGCTACAATTTGGATTTGCAAACGACCTTTTTAAATCTTGAACTCCTCATAAAAGCTTTAGGCCTATGTCTTAGCTTTCCATCTATATAAAGCATACCTAAATCCAAGATCTACAGCTTCAGATATGACCCGATGACCGAACAGTGTTCCAATTTGGACTGAACCAGCATATCTTTTCTAAGTTTGGCCCTCTCTTTGTCCTTTTAATTTTAGTACTTAAACTCATCAATCAATCCTTTTATATATGTGATAGGCCTGCATTTAAGATGAACATTTACCATAAATTAAAGGTATCTTATGGTATCGGACTTGTTATTATAAAACATGCTTTAGTTAAGGAGTTACCTCAAAATAACAGGGGTCAAGGTCGGCTAGTGAGACGGTGGGGGATAAGCTTCATCGTCGAGAGGGAAACAGCCCGGATCACCAGCTAAGGCCCCTAAATGACCGCTCAGTGATAAAGGATTATTGATACTTTAAATGCAAAATGATGATATAAAACCTTGATAAAAATGCACTTTTAAGTACTAATCACACCCTCGAACCAGCTTATTACTAGTCCCTAGTAATCAAAGCGTTAAAATAGAAAAACAATTTGCAAATTCCACAAAGCAAGGCATTCATCATTCAACTTCCATTAATCTATCCAAATAAACAAACTCTCATTAAATTTATATATATGCTCAATAACTCTTAAACAAGATATTCATAAACCTTTCTTTTATGCTCAATATATCAACACATAGTTATGGGGCTTTACTTGGAAGAAAACAAAATTTTTGTTCTAATGTTTAAGGTTAACTTCCTTGGGTTAGGATTATTATCTTTTTCTTTTTTATTTTAATATATATACATATAACTTAAAACACAATGCATCTTTAACCCATGTAACGAGCTTTCAGCTAATGACTCCCAGACCAGTTGGTCTTAGGGCATTAGGTGTTGAGACACCTCTACGAGCTTAGTAACTCGGGTTGCAGGTACTGATACGTAGATAGTGCAATGTTTGATTCCCTTAAGCTTTTCTCCTCAACCCATGTAACAAGTGTTGGGCCAATAGCTCCCAAGTCAGTTGACTTTAGGGTATTAGGTGTTAAAACATCCATTCGAGCTTAATTGCTTAGGTTAGGGAGGCTACGAAACCAAACTTCTCTACGTTTTTATTATCATCAATTTTTTTTTTATATACTATCACTTTCCCTTAGTTGTTACCTTTAACAAAAGAACATAAATAATATAATAATCCAATGTGCAACCCACAATCATATGTTAAAGTGTGTGTGAATGAAGGTTTAAGAATACTTGTTAAATGAGTATATGAGCGGAATTAAGTGATAACAATGCGAGAGTTTGTAAACCTGAATATTTCAAGAAGTATTCTGATAGACCTTGTTAAGAATGTTTACTAAGATGCGTCTCAAGAGTCACTTTAACAAAAGAACTCCTTTATTATGTCATCCTAGTAACAACAGTTTTGCAAATGGTTTATGAAATAGAAAACATAGTTAGTTAATTTTTTTAAAAAAATATCAACTACTACCCTTTCCGCCCAACCAAAACGAGACATTGTCCTCAATGTATTAAGGTAGAAATATAGAGTATAGAAGACATCACCTGAAACAGCAAACACTAACAAACCTGAAACACACTTAAACAAATATAAGAAACAACAAAACACAATAATAAAACCAAAAGACACAAAGTTTTTACAAACGAAGGCTCAAATCCAATCTAAGCTTTTTACAGCTTTCCTTAGTTGACCAATTTATGCCACTCATGGAGGGATCAATTATAGGGATGAAAGATTGTAGTTGGTCAATCAATTGTTCAGCAGTAGCAGCAGAGATTATGATTTGTCATGCCGAAGATGTTAGAAATTCCTGTTCCACAGCATGATCAAGAAAAGACAACAACTTATCATAAAAACCATTAACATTTAACAGACCCATGGGTTTATAGTGAATGTGCAGTTTGGCCCAAGAGAAATATGAAAATCTCTTCCAATGTGCCCAGACCACCTGGTAAGGCAATGAAGGCGTAAGCACGGTTAAACATTGCATTCATTCGATCAGACATTGTGGGGACTTGTAGTTCCTCTCCAATTGTTTTGCCAATGATGTCCCATTTTGCTAAAGCTTTGGGGACGACCCCCAAAACCTGACTACCTCCTAAAAATGCAACTATTGACACACCCCTCATTAACCCAAGGCTGCCTCCTCCATACACTAAATGAATCTTTCTCTCAGCTAGTATCTGACCAAGATGATTGGCTGATTCTAAAAACTCTTTTTCTTTCCTAGGACTGGATCCACCAAAAACACAAATATTTCTTATGTGATGACTTGAGGAACCTGCCATTTCTACACACTTCTATATTTGTTGAATGTATAGGTTGAGTAGAAATGAAGGGAAGGAAGAGAAGATTTTATAGATGAGAAATTGAAAATGCAATCATACCACCTATATGTAGGCCAACTGAAGTCTCACTCTCTCTCTCTCTCTTTATTTATTTTTTATTTATTTATTTTGAAAAAGCATGTGTATGTACAGGTAGTTGTGATTGTGGCTCACATCTTCCCTTGGTTTTACGTCCAAGAATGGCTTAAACGCCCTCTATGGGTCGGGGATAGGCTTCCCATCCAGTTTTCTTAAAAACTGGCAAACAGGGTCTTTTTTAGTCAGATTCCCAAGACTAATTCGATCATGTTCTTTATGGAATTGTGGCCATAAATCATGAATAGCACGATGCACATCTCCACTAGGATGCGTCTCAAGGGTTAATAGAAGATTATCTAAAGACCCCTTACTCAGGCCATCATTAATGAATTGTATTTTATCTTCACGGTTTACAGATACCATTCCTAAAGAATGACATGTTGCATTACAAGTCCATCTGGCACATCTGTGACAGACTTTCAGTTGTTTTGCACGGCATTTCTTTGCAAAAGTGCTTTTACCTGTTCCAAGCATGTATGAAATGAAAGAATTGGAGGACTTACCTGATAATCGGACCTTTACTTCAATTAGCCAGCGAATATCTTCAAGAATTCCATGATTCATTAACAACCTCATTCTTGCACACCTAGCACTGTAAATTTTTGCAATCGTATTTGGAGGCAAAGCGGGAAAATACTTTTTCAATTTTTCAAGAGTGGTGTTCATTTTCAAATGAGATTTGTAGAAGAGATTCAAAGAAGGGAGAAAGAGCAAAGAATTGCACAAATATATATACAGATATCAGTTATTATGGGAAACTGAAAGAACCGACTTATGTCACGGAGTACCGTTATCCGCCATTTGACCGGGGTAGGAGAGACTAGCAAAACAAAATTCACACCAAAATGAAACACAAAACAATGTGAGAAAAAGAATCAATCTTTATATACAGGATCACTCAATTCAATAGAGTCATTTTCAACTGAAAAATTGTCAAAGTA
>Ga0307511_10005144_pt1 | contig 13328 bp, 12 predicted proteins | sample 13_EM_MG_FD_200266 | JGI IMG/M metagenome (GOLD analysis project Ga0307511, IMG submission 200266) | Populus trichocarpa ectomycorrhiza microbial communities from riparian zone in the Pacific Northwest, United States - 13_EM | ecosystem: Host-associated > Plants > Roots > Unclassified | place...
GACAGCTTGCATCACAAGGTGCCTCAACGACAGTCTCACGGTACCTTACATCCCTTCTAGGCACCACAACCACCGATGGGGCACCAGTCTCCAATACCCGTCTTCTTGATTTATTGGACTTCCTCGAACTGGAAGCACCTGAAATTGCAAGGGAGCCATCAATACAATGGTTCAAGGGCGTTGACTTCACACCTGCGGAAAAGTCCTATGGATCGGCCATCATATATGAGCCAAACAACGTGAGGTCTTTGCTCCTTCTGAAGAAGAGGGAGCTCGAGAGCAAAGGGCGATTGCAATCAGGCCAAGAAGAGTCTATGCAGAACGAAATGGAGGTTATTATACGGCACCTCGCAGTGGAGAGTAATATTCGGATATTCAAACAATCCAGATTGAATTGCCTTAAGACTTGGGCACAACTGACTGAGGTTGTGTTGGAGAATTGCGAGTTCGAGCAAGCGTCGAAGACAACCTTCCTCCTTCAAATACTGCAGGCAATCTTGCCGAAGCTTGAAGCATATTGTACCTCTGATGTCGAGGGAGCCCAAGAGCTCAGCTCACTCGGTCAATTTATCATTTCCCACATCAGCTTCGACTCGAATACCTTTGGGAAAGGGCGAGCAAGCGACATCGCCCATGACCGGCTTTACCAGCTATTCAGGGTCTCACTACGATGTATCCAATCCCCTCTGTCTCATGCAAGGCTTCGGCAGGACTTCTATAGTATCTCCTATAGCTACTTGAAGGGTATGACTGACCTGCAAGAAAAGATTGGAGCGACCATTGGAACTCGATATAGTACCCAAACTATCAAGAGCGCCGGAGAGAGGTTATTGGAGGTCGTGTGTTCTGATGCATATGCCGGTGAAGGGGCATGCAAGAATGTGGCACTGTTACTGTTGGATGAGCTGGTAGCTTTGGGAATACAGGAAGGGAATGGCTATGTAGTAGAAGCGCTCGTGAGAAATAACTTCCTCGTCGTATTGGTCGACACTATCAGCGTTCTCATCAACCACTTGATAATGTCGGCTGTGGATGGTAAGCCCCCCTGTGTCACATATCACGCTTTTGACAAGATACTGATGCCACGTGTTATTCGTAGCTGATTCTGCACTTGCGTTCCTGAAAGCTAGTATGGGGTTCCTTCTTCGGGTTGCTCAAACGAGGGCAGGAGCAAGGCACGTAATCAATGCACGCTTGTTCACAGGGCTCAAGGGAAGTAGATTATTTGAGTACGACCCTGACTTGGGTATAGGTGAGGATTCCTAAACCCTGATATCTCCATAAATACTTACATTGAAGCATTCGACGTAGGCCGCGCTGGGGAACCTAAAGCAGTTGCTAAATACTACGAGCTCCTCTTGTGGGTTTTGCGAGTTGTTACCTGCTGTATACTGAGTAAGGGGCCTCAGAATGAGCAGACCAAAAAGTTGGGCAGGCAATTTCTCGAGGAAACGAAGAACGTGGCACTCACTGTCTTCAAGAGGCACTCTAATATAAGAGGGCCGAAGCCTGAGGCAGTAGGTGGAGATTTAAGGGAGCTGACGGATATGTTTGTTTTGCTCATGTCCTTGACAGGGTATATTGAGGTTCGTCGCCCGTTTGTGGCCCCAGCAAGACTTAGGGGTCCAGGCTAACGGGGTGCTTAGACTCGGGAAGAACCTGCGGGAGGGATATGGCAAAACTAGGATCTTACACGACATATCACAACTCACAGTTTCTTGCACTTTATGTTGGACTTGGGAGAACAGAGGGCGACTGGATTGGCTGCAAAAGTGACGAGCATGGAGTTATATGTGATTTTGGTTGAATGTGAAGGACTCAGCAAATTCTAGCGAGACGAGGGGCATGTAAGAATATCAGAGGGGAATGAAGCAAAGCCACGTAATTGTAATCTGTCACATTCGGGACCGTCGAGCATGATCTGGGGGCCTTCATGATCTTGAGAACTTGTTTACATCGTGACTGTGCACATCGTCGTCGTCCGTACCTGAGTAGAATCCGTCTTGGCCGATTGGCAGCACCCGATGGGCCTATAGGTACCAGTTTGTTTTAACGCTGTACTCGCCATACATAAATAATATAAGCACGACGACATCGATATCGATACACCGCACTCCGACAGTCTCCAGAAGCCCTCCCCCCAGCACTCCTCAGCACTCCCATCGCCCTCGATACGAAGCGTAGCCCTCTGCCCAGTAACCCTCCAGCCAATACCCACTCAGCTCCGCGCAATTGACGGCGAGGCCTGCACGAAACCCGCACGAGATCTGGTAGTCCTACGATACCCACGCCCGCCCCCGCCGCCGGGACACACTCGAGCATCTAGAGATTGAGACAGTGGGCCACGGGGGAAAGACTGAATGTCGGGGGTAGATTACCGTAAATCACCGGCCTCGTCTCAGCAGCCACAGGGCAAGAAGAGAAAGCAATCGCCGTCGGCATCATCTCAGCACGAGGGCCCGAAATACCGGCCGCAGCAACAGCAGCAGCACAACCAGCAGCACAACCAGCAGCAGGTACAGCAAAAGCAGCATCAGCAAACTCAGCAGCCACTGCCGCAGGAGAGTAGACGCCCCCAGACAATCTCGGAGCCATTTCCCGCCGTCCCTAGCTCTAGGCCGAATACCCCACCAAGCTCAACAACGACTTCGTCACTGACAAGTAAGCGGCCGAGATCGAGCATAGAGCCAACCGCGGAGATATACAAACCCCGAAGCACAACAGCCCCTTCGGTTCCGTCGACGATGCTTAATTTCTCTAATCAAAATAAAGTCACCATCGATTTAACAGACTCGCCCCCGAACAGCCATGCGACTAGCACTGTCAAGAGGATGTCGACTCCGAAAGTACCCCGGGCTCCCTTTCAACCAGGGCCCTACTCAGCGGCGCGGAAGCTAGTTGTAAAGAATTTACGAACGACGGCGAAGGGCTCACCGGAGGTATATTATGAACAGACATGGCAATCTCTGGAAGCAGCGTTGACGGCTATCTTCAGTGGTGAACGGATATCGACAAGCCTAGAAGAACTCTATCGAGGGACAGAGAATTTATGTCGAGCGGACAAATCTGCATCTACATACGAGAAGCTAAAGGCTCGAATGGATGGCTATGTGGGCAGGAAGCTAAGGGACGAGCTGAACGAGAGGGCAGGAAGGAGCGACGATGAAGTAGTCAAGGCGGTAGAGGCAGCATGGACCAAGTGGTGTAGTCAATTGGTACACCTTCATTCCCTGATTACGCATTTCAAGGCAGTCTGGTTTACTGACATTTGTATTGCGAAATTTAGAATATGATACGCTCAATCTTCTTTTACCTTGATCGATCATATCTACTATCAGCTTCAAACCTGCAGACGATATGGGAAACTGGACTGTCCCTGTTCCGGACACATATTGCTTCAGACGATAGGATAGGCCCAAGGTTTCTACGGGGAATATTCAGCTTGTTCGAGAAGGACCGCCAGTCCCAGGGAGCGGTAGAAATGTCGTTACTACGGCCATGTATCCGCATGCTTTCTAACCTCAATATATATACCTCAGATTTTGAGCCAGAGTTCATCAGTATCTCACGAGATTACTTTTCTCGCTTTGCAGAGCAGGAAGCACATACGAAGAAACTGGCCGGATATTTAGCGGAGTGTGACCACCAACTAGACCGGGAATCCCTTCGATGTGATAAGTTCCAATTAGACCTGTCAACGAAGCGGGAGCTTGTATCTGTCCTGGAAGAGCAGATGATGAAGAAGCAGATACCGGTATTGACAGATACTGAGAGTGTGGGGACGCTATTGAAGGAAACGGATATAAAATCCCTGATATCACTATACTCTTTACTCGACCGAGTGGGTGATGCGGGTGCACTGCTAAAACCAGCTTGGGAGAACTATATCACGGTTCATGGCACTTCCATCATTCAGGATCAGGATACGGAGATGGTTTCGCATCTACTCGAGTTCAAGAGCTCACTCGATAAGATCTGGGCTAGTCCATTCAAGAAGAACGATGATTTGGCGTACTCGTTGAGGGAGTCATTCTCTACATTCATCAACGCTCGCAACCCTAAAATGCAACATGCAAATAATTCCAAGCCTGCAGAGATGATTGCAAAGTATGTTGACCTGCTATTACGCTCCGGAGTCAAAGCTCTTGGGGGAAACACTATCGGGGGGGATCGAGACGAAGCAGAGAATACCAATCTTGGCGACGAAGACTCCGAGCTAGCCATCCAGCTAGAAAACGTTCTCGACCTCTTCCGCTTCATCCACGGGAAAGACGTCTTCGAGGCCTTCTACAAGAAAGACCTTGCCCGGCGACTTCTCATGGGCCGAAGTGCCTCCGCTGACGCCGAAAGAAGCATGCTCACCAAACTCAAAACTGAATGCGGGTCCGGCTTCACCCACAACCTCGAGGGCATGTTCAAAGACATGGAACTGTCAAAAGAAACCATGAACGGCTTCAAATCATCAAAAGCCGGTACCGATAAATCCAACGGAGTCGACCTCAACGTCCATATCCTCTCCATGTCCGCTTGGCCTACTTACCCTGACGTACCCATCTCCCTCCCTGAAGACCTAGCGGAGTATCTTGAAACGTTTAAGGAATTCTACATCGAGAAACATAAGGGAAAGAAGTTAATGTGGAGACATGCACTTGCGCATTGCATCCTCAAAGCAAACTTCCCCAAGGGAAACAAAGAGCTTGTAGTCAGTGCATTCCAAGCCGTAGTCCTCCTCTTATTTAACTCCATTGGACCCACGCAATCCATCTCCTACACGTCCATCATGGAAGCCTCAGGCCTCCCTGACCGGGAGGTCAACCGCACACTACAATCCCTTGCGTGTGGGAAATACCGCGTTCTCGTCAAAAACCCCAAAAGCAAGGATGTCAACAAGACGGATACATTCACCCTCAATAATTCCTTCCAGGACAACAAGTTCCGCATCAAAATCAACCAGATCCAACTCAAGGAAACGAAGGAGGAGAACAAGGAAACCCATGAGAGAGTCGCTCAGGATAGACAGTACGAGACGCAGGCGGCAATTATTAGGATTATGAAGTCGAGGAAGACGATTAAGCATGTCGAGTTGATTCAGCAGACGATTGAGCAGACGAAGAATAGAGGTGTGTTGGATGTTAGTGAGATTAAGCAGAATATTGAGAAGTATGTGTCTCCATCCCTCCCCCCCATCCCCCCCTTACGATGTGTACTGGGATTTTGTGTGCTAACGAAGATGTGATATAGATTGATTGACAAGGAGTATATGGAACGCCTGGAGGATGATGTGTATCATTATGTCACATAATTCGCCTCTCATTTTAATTTTGGGGCTTTCTGCTCTGCTATATGTATGAATAGAAATGGTAACAACAGGTTCAAGCGATTCACTTTATTCTTATATAAAAAGGCGTAGAAGCTTAGTAATTACTTAGTACGATAGCACTGTATCTCAAAGTAAACATATTATCACTTGGAGCTATACCCGAAATTCAGAGAGGTCCGTTAACTTTCCATTGCGACTGAGAGATAGCTAGTATCAGAACCCGAGAAAATCCATAGCCAGAGCACAGTGCCGCAGATATTCCATCCCATTCCGTAACCACGAAATCAACATGCTATAAGCACCACCAAACATATATGAAAATAAAAAAAAGCCTGGACGTCATATCCGAACTAAATCTCCAACTACAAACTAATCTAAGAGTACAAATCATCATCCTGACCAGCATCTCCAAAACCAGCGTTACCACTACCACCAGTTGCACCAACTTCCTCAGCACTAGGGAATCTGAAGGAGGTCATTCCACCAGCGTTCTTCATGCTCTGGGCGAACGCCTCGTATCTCCTAAGCTCAACATCGGATACTGACTTCCTTGCAGCCTTCATCGCCTCCTCAAAGTGAGCCCTTGTGACTTCAGGAACTGGGTCTTCTGCACCCTCTTCCGCCATTGCTGCGTCACCCTCGTTATCCTTTGCAGAGTCAATTTCATAAGCGATGGATTGCTTAATGGCGATCTTGACAGCACGTTGTGTGATGAATCCAAGATCGGCACCAGAGAAACCAGGAGTATTACGAGCGATATAGGGGAGGTCGACATCAGGAGAAACAGGAGTATTGCGAAGCTGTGCCTTGAGAATTTGTGCTCGGGAAGCTTCGTCAGGAAGAGGAACATATATCAACTGATCAAGACGGCCAGGTCGGCAAAGTGCAGCGTCCAGTTGTTCTGGCCTGTTGGTGGCTCCAATGACGAATACGTTCTTCTTTGAGGCTGCCAATCTGTTAGCTATGCGCAATCAAGGCATGGTTATTGACGACTTACTCATTCCGTCCATCTCAGTAAGCAACATGTTAACGACCCTGTCGCTAGCCCCGCCAGCATCTCCAACAGATCCACCTCGAGCCTTTGCGATCGAGTCCAACTCGTCCAAGAACACGACGCAAGGAGCGGCTGCACGAGCTTTGTCAAAAATATCTCTGATGTTGCTCTCGGACTCACCAAACCACATGGACAACAATTCTGGTCCTTTGACGGAAATGAAGTTTGCGGCACACTCGTTGGCAACAGCTTTGGCAAGCATAGTTTTACCAGTACCAGGAGGGCCATAGAACAAGACACCTCGAGATGGAGACATGCCGAACTTGAGGAACTTCTCCGGGTGCTCGACCGGGTACTGTACGGATTCGATAAGCTCGCGCTTGACGCCGTCCAGACCTCCAATGTCGTCCCAGCGAACATTCGGCACCTCGACAACAGCCACTTCTCGAAGAGCACTTGGGTTGCTGACACCAAGGGCAAAGCGGAAGTTCTCCATAGTGACTCCCAAAGAATCCAAAACTTCTGCATCGATGGTATCCTCGTCCAAGTCGATGAGATCCATCTTCTCGCGGATCTGTTGCATTGCGGCCTCTGAGCACAAGGCAGCAATATCAGAACCAACGTAGCCATGGGTCTCCGATGCGATCTGCTCAAGATCCACGTCATTTGCTAACTTCATGTTCTTGGTGTGGATCTGAAGAATTTCCAAACGACCAGTTGGGTCAGGAATACCGATATCCACCTCACGGTCAAAACGCCCGAAACGACGAAGCGCGGGGTCAATACTGTTCGGTCGGTTGGTAGCTGCCATGACAACGATGTTGCTGCGAGCCTTCATGCCGTCCATGAGGGTAAGAAGTTGGGAGACAACTCTTCGTTCGACTTCACCATTGGTCTTGTCACGCTTGGGAGCAATGGAATCGATTTCATCGATGAAGATAATCGCAGGGGAGTTCTTCTCTGCCTCCTCGAATGCTTTTCGGAGGTTCGATTCAGATTCACCAGCCATTTTACTCATAATTTCAGGCCCCTAAATCTATCAGTATAACGAACCAGTTATAGGTGAGACAGCACCTACGTTAATCAAGAAGAAAAAGGATCCCGTTTCATTTGCGACGGCACGGGCCATCAAGGTTTTACCAGTACCAGGTGGTCCATACTAAAGGCTAGTTAATACTGTCATAAAGAAGAGACTTATGATTACTCACAAGAAGGATACCTCGGGGAGGCTTGATACCAATACTCTTGAAGAGTTGAGGATGTCTTAATGGCAGTTCCACTAATTCTCTGATTTGTGCCATTTGCTTCCTGCATCCTCCGATGTCATCATACCCGACCTCGTTCAGGTTGCCCTCCTCATCTTCCCGGTTGAGTGGCTCTCCCTCGCAGTGAATGATAGTATCTTGTGCAACGATGCAGTAGTCTGGTGGGTCCGACTCGACAACCTTAAATTCCACCTGCCTCATACCACCACGGACAGTGAACAAGTCACCAACCCTTACTGGGCGATATGCTTCCACGAAGTATGGCTTAAGGTAGACATCGAAAAGCGAACCAGTCAAGCCCTCGACGGTATCAGCGATTGGAAGAACAGCAATTCGTTTCGCCTATATCGGATGTCAATATCAACATTTTGTGCTTCAATTAATCAACGAGGTATTTAGGAACTTACGTATTTGATATCTGGGCAAGGATGAATAGAGATGATATCACCACTATATATCTATGAGCATCCAAATGGCCTGAAAGCATCCCTAGCCCTGCGGCTGAAAGCCTGTATCGACAAGGAAGCTGGCACTCACAGCCTGACACGGAGATTGTTCCTCACAACTCGGCTGATCCTCGCAGACCCATCATCAAGTTCATCCTCGGCCAACACAATGAGAACGGTATCCTTTCTCTTCTTTCCTCGCACAAGTACAGTATCGCCACGGAAGAGCTGTAGGGTCTCCATAGTGTTATTTGAAAGTGCAATGATACCTATAGCAATGCCAAATCATTAGCTTTAGATTCATATTCTGCCATATATTTGTAACCCAAAGGGCTGGTTACATACTGTTGTCATCGTTGATGGAGTCGGTAACGATCAAGTTATTTGGCTTTTTTTTCTTCTTCAAAATTGCTGTAGCTGTAGCGTCCACCTGAAGATTATCTGTCAGTGTTGCCCAAGCTCCCGTTGGGTTGCAAGAATAACTCACATCTTTCTTCTCAGCGCCAGAAGCATCACTACGAAGACAAATGAAACGTTAGCAAAGTTCCGTTGGGCCACCTGGAAGTAAACAGGGGAGCCCGGCTGCTCGACTTACGTCAAGTTGACCTTCTTCTTGTGCTCTCGGTGATGCTCTTCCGACATGATTGTATAGCTGTCTTCGTACGGAGTTGGTTGTTGGGAGGAAAAAGGTGTAAGAGGGAGTTTGGTAGAAGGAGTGGAGGTTGAGGTGGGATAAGTGGGTAGGTGGGAAGGTGTTGGTGTTCTTTAGTGGGACAACGTTATCGCTTACTAACCCTATGCTATCCGCAAGCTCATGACTACAATGGAAGAACCCTACAGAAACACGTCGATTGTTTGGATTATACATTTCACTTGCTCCTTTAAAACTCTGATTCATGGCATACCGGTAGCCTTAACTTCAATGAAGGATACGTACACAGTGTTTGAGTATTAGCCCTGCCGCCACTTGACCCATCGGCTACATGGTATACATGCATGCTGCCTTGAAAAGACTCGGAATATTAATGAAAAATGGAAAATGAAAAAAAGCTATTTCCATATATGCTGAAAACGAAACTCAAAAAAATGCAGAGCTCATGAAAACTTTTCAAATATTACGCCTCATCAATTTCCTTCAAAACTATCATTCCTGCTGGTTGCGGGCACTTCTACGGATTCTGTAAGTATCTTGCACTACAGCCCCTCGAGTCACCTTTGGGGGCGTGTCAACCGCTTCCACTCCATCCAGTTTCGCCATCATCCTCTTCCTTTCCATTTGAGCTTCAGGGTCGGCGTAGCTCACAGCCTGGGACTGTGGAGGGAGCTGGGTAAGATAGAGTGAGCTTTCTGTTGCATTCCTGGGCCCAGAAATTCCCGATACCACAGAGGACTCCCTGCTCTTGAAAGACTCCTCTTGTAGCAAGAGCGACGCTGCCATGTTTGTCGAGCCAGTTGAATCTTCTATTGATACCACAACATCTGGGAACGCGGACATGTTTGAGGTCGCCTTGCCCTGAAGCCTGCCACGGGGCTTTCTGGGTTTGTCGAGAGCAGTAGAAAGCTTGTCTATACCAAATCTCAGGATTTCGGTAAGTGCCGGTTTTGTTGTGGTTAATGGGACTTTTGCGGACACGTAGCTCTCCCCCAGCACTCCTACCAAACCCGGGGACCTTCCTTTGGGGACGTCAAGGTCACGCAAACCTCCATGGTCGCTGGCCTCCGCTTCGCTATCATCCACCTCAAAAGGATTTCGGCGTTGCTTTGGTAATGAATCTAATGTTAAAAGATCCTTCTTAGTAGCTTTCCCAGATTCCCTAGGTGGCTTATTGTTGAGTTTCAGTTGCTCTTCTTCGCCCTCCGGACTTGTTGGTGGATAGTCTTTCTCGTCTGGTTTCTGCTTCAATTCCTTAGACATTTTAAGCCACACTGGGGAGACAATGTAACAACCGGAGATTGTTCTAGCGACTCGATACTCTCTAGAGGTAACTTCCGAACCGTTTATGACGTGCACCAAGTGTGTCAAGAGGTCAGTGTCAGTTCTTGAGAACTTGTCCACAACTATAGCACCTAGGGATCTCGCCAAGGACTTCAGCTCTGCTGCACGGGACTATCGGATTCACGTTTCATGAGTCTGCGCATATTCGATGAGAAGGGTGTGTAATTTATCACTGAGATGAACTTTGAATCCTTACCTCCTGCAGTGACTTGCTCACGGCAATCACGCACCCATCCAAGGCTGGCGCGTGCTGGTCATCACCCACTCCAGGCCCCTGCCGCAGTCGCTTGCGTTCTCCATCCTCCATCACCCTTACCCTCTTCCGTACACCGTTAACCAAGAAGTCGTCAAATTCAACCCATTCTCCTCTTCTGATGCACGTAGCTAGCCATCTCATGGTCACAACTGGTATATTCCAGTTCAAGCCTGCTTGGGCCTTGTCCGTCTTTGCACTATCTATGGCCGAGATAATTATGTTTGTTTTTCGTCCATTGACAGCATCTTTGTATTTCGCTCCTATATCAGGGTAAGTGAATGGCCAGAGGTGGGTGAAGCAATTCAACACACCAGACAACCCAATTGCCTTAGTTACATGCATCAGGTTGACACCTGTGAACCCAGTTGTGACGATCTCCATGCCTTCAAATCCCTTGAGAGGCATCAAACTGAAAGGGAAGCAGAGTATGTCAATGTCATCACCCCCCTCATCCGGGTGGCTGGGCTCCATGAATTGCTTCCTGTGTAGACAACGCTCGATCCACCAAAAGGATACAATTTTGGAAGCATTTTGACCGGGAAGTGTTGGGAATGATTGCTTTGGGAACGACTCCGGAACAACAATATATATCGGAGAAGTATTAACGTGCCGAGCTATTGTCAATCGAAGCTCATCGGCATTGATAGTAAGCCCTGAATGTGATTCGATAGTTGTTCTGAGAACTCGAACCTGGACAGGAAAAGTATGAGTTTTATCATTCCCATTGCATTATAGAGTATATCATATACCTTATGCTCGTCTTCAAATCCATAAACGCAGAAAGTCCTGTCGATGAACATGCCTCCATCAGCCTGCTTCGCATAAGGAACTGCGATCAATTTTTCTTCAGGAGACCCTAGCTCCCCATCTTCATCATCTTCATCTTGTATTGTCCTCCGTTTCCTAGACACCATGGCCTTCTCACTTTTGGCATGTTCAACCTCCCTGCTTTCATCCCATTCATCTCTCTTTTTGGTTTTCGTATTGCTCGCTTGACCCATAATGTCATCCCATATAGTTTGAGAATGGCCTTCCATCATCCTAGTAAAATCCTCCCGAATTTTTCGCTTGCCGATTTGGGAATGCTCGTCTGCTGTTCTACTGCTGGGAGCACTTGTGTCACCCACCTCTCCACCAGTGCCAAATTCCTTCTTGACAACTGGAGCCTCTGGTCTAGCCCCATTGCCTATCCTCTCGTCAGGTAACGTTGGATCATAGCAGTCCTCATCAAGTGCCATTCCACGTTCTATGCTATGGAAAAGCCATTCCGGAGACACTACCCTTATTTCCCATTGTCTAGCAAACTCGTACTTTCTACCTTCTGGTACAGCTGCTATGAGGTGGGTAACTTGACGAGTGAGGTCAGGGTGGTAATCGCCTCCATTAGATGTCAAGAGCTTCTGTATAGCCGTGCGTTCGTCACCTGTTTTCAGTAAATGTTACTTCCCATGTCCATTGGTAATTCTTTGTTGATTTGAAAACGTACTACTCGATATGTTTGTCACAGAAATTCTCAGTCCCAGGAATGGAGGGTATTTATATTGTACTTCAAATTCTGCAATGTTGATATCTTCTCCAGTAATCCATTTCTCATGCATAGCCGCCACCCACTCCGCGTGAACAACCTTCACATCAATCCTATTCTTCGCCACGTACTTGTATTTTGGGGTATCGATGTCACCGACTATCAGATGCGTTACATCGGACGTTAGGTCTTGTCGGTGAACTGCTCCCATTGCAATCGCCTTCGAAGACAAATCGGACTAAAACACCTAGTCAGTACCACTACGTGAAGGTCCCCTCTTTTCCAGCGCGCTTGGAGGAGCTTACTCGAGTCTCAGGAAGTATGGAAGTGCAGCAGATGACCACACCCAAGAGCGGGTGGGTGTATCTCGCGTCTTCAGCCATGATGGGGATTGTTGGAGAGCAGAGCTGACGCGCGACCCAAGGTTGATGTATCCCCAGCGAAAGCACCACCTAGGGAAGTATGTAGAGAAAGTATGGCGGCTTGAACTGGAGAGTAGTTTGGCTGCATTGCCTCTCGGCATCCTTTGAGAGCAACAGTCACACAGGAACAAAGGTCGCACATCAAGCGTGGTCGTTCAAAATAACAACTTCAACGGGAAAATGATTTTCCGCAACACCAAGGAACACAACTGTTTTGACTTTTCCTACTTAGTACTCCTTTAACCAGACTCCAAGACTACTCCAGACTAACTACTCCCTTAAGAGCATCCCAGCATCCCTCTCCCCCTGTCCTCCTCTTCCCCAGCTACCGTGGTTTTCTTAGTAGCTGTCCGAGGTACTTAAGTAACCGTCTGTTTTTCCGGGGGCTTGCACCCAACAAGAGTTTATTGTAGCTAACACGCCTTAACTTCCACAGCAGCCCTCCAACCAGCTGTAAAGTTATGAAGGCCACCGCTGAATACGCTTGGCTATGACAGATAGCCGCCCCAGGTATTGGTCCAGATACCAGCAAGTACTGTACATGCGTTCACAGATCGTTTCCTTGGTATGTTCCGAGTCGGTGGGTTGCAACGTTTTACGCACGTTGTGCCAGGATATGTCCCCAGAGATGCTGAACCTTGCAATCCAACAAGCTTGTTTCAGACCACTTAACGAAGTGCCATGGAACTTGAATATGACTATCTCAAAAAGGTCGACTATCAGGCGAATGAGATGATGCAGACACTAGGGTGTTCGAAGCTAGAAAGTGGAAGTGTTAATGTTTCGTACAAACAAACGCAACATGACAAAACATGTTGTTAGAGACGTAGCAGAACGATATGATTTACAAGGCATTCAGGGATGACCCTTCCAATCCATGACAGTCAAGATTACCGGCTTCAGATCAAGGGCAAGTCAGTGGGAATGACACGGATGCATTAGAGTATACCTGGAAAACTAGGTACATACTGTTCCACTACACTACTGTACATTATGAATTGCGAGAGGGTGCCATATTTTAAGAGCGCGGAAGCTGTCTAGATTGGTACCTATCTATGGAGGGGTAATGGAGGAGGTAGTTGCATGATGTAGTGGTAACTGGCT
>Ga0307511_10005145_pt1 | contig 13326 bp, 17 predicted proteins | sample 13_EM_MG_FD_200266 | JGI IMG/M metagenome (GOLD analysis project Ga0307511, IMG submission 200266) | Populus trichocarpa ectomycorrhiza microbial communities from riparian zone in the Pacific Northwest, United States - 13_EM | ecosystem: Host-associated > Plants > Roots > Unclassified | place...
GGAAAGTTTTGTTTCCTAATAGTTATGAGAACTTATCCAGCTGTTGGATAAGTTCGTCCAGACCCCAACTACTTAACCTATTTTCGTACAGGTATAGGGAGTAGACGTTTACCGCGCTGGTAAAGATTTATCCAACAAGTCCCAAGAAATCCAACCTTTACCAAAAAACCCCGAATCTTTTACCTATTTTTCTTCCCCAGTGAGTCGTCGTTTTGGGAAACCGGTGCGGTTGCAACACCTTGGGCCTCGGGACACGGCTGAGGCGTGGGTTCACTCCCAGAGGCGACATCAACTGTGTCGCACACGGTACGCTCTAGAGGGTTGCCTTTACTCTCTTACATTCGACTCCTTCGAGTTCATTGCCTGTTGATCGTGGGCGCCCCCGAGAGTCCTGCCGAGATGCCGGCCCCCAGACGTAAGTAGAAGATCCGGTGTGCATTTTTTCAAAAACGAGCTATCGACATGCAAACAGCTGTATAATGGGGAATGTGAAACCGGGCGGATTTCGGTAAGATACGAGGGCACCGCCGCATGTCGCCCCACGGTTCTCCCATTGGTTGACGAGGCGAGTCCACCAGAGATCAATCCACACGTCCTTGATTTGTGTCACCTACGAACCGAACGAGGTGGTTGATGCCAACGTTTCCACCATGTGGGGCTGCGACGGTGATGGCAGACACCGCGATCCCAGATGTAGATGGAACACGTCAATGCACACCCGCCGCCTACTCATAAGCGGTGGTCGGAATTTGACATCCACGGGCTCCCCAAATCTATAAAGGGGTCGGGGTGCACTCCTCGGTTTCCTCAGCCGCTAGCAGCTCCCACCAGTTCTCTCCTACCTCCCAAACTTCAGGCCTGGTGCCATTACTATCCGTTCTTTATCACGACACGACCAATCATCATGTTCTCCAAAGTCACTCTCGTCTTCATCGCTATCGGTGCCCTCTCCGTCAACGCCTTAGTCGTTCCAGTCGCTCGTTCTCCCGTCCCTGAGTCAGAATGTGAGTCTCCTCGATCATTCTCTACCATACCCTATCGCGATCTAACCTTCGTCGGCCTTGAAAAAGTTTTCGCCCGCGGGGATTGGGAGAAAAACGTCAAGAAGCTGACCGGTCGTTCCCCAGAAAGTGAGTCTTCCGATCATTCTCTACCATACTCTATCACGATCTAACCTTCGTCGGCCTTTGAACAAGTCTTCGCGCGCGGGGACTGGGAGAAAAACATCAAGAAACTGACCGGTCATTAGTTGCCGAGCGTTTGAGATTCGGACCCTTTCTAGATTACGAAAGAAGCCGTTTCGAAAAACCAGAGGGCGTACTCCGCGGTCCTTATTTAAGCCCTTAGCAACACCTTTGGGCCTTGAGCGATGTATTTTAGTCACTTCTCACCGAGAACATAATTATCTGTCGCGACACTCATCCCATGTAATGTCGAAGTTATTTAAATAATAGGTCGGAACTGGTTATAACTTATCATGTTCGCCCTTCGGGGCTTGCCACTTGTGTGAACCACCTATTGAGGTGCACAGCTTGATCGGTTTCATATGTCGAACTTAGACTTCTCTGAGAAGGTAACCTTGACTGGTTCGAGCCCCATATGTCCTTGGATCCCGCTGCTGATGCTCGCGGGTCGTCAATGCGATATCCTTCGCCCCTGGATCACCAGACGTTCCAGTGGGTCAATACTGGGGATTGTCGGTCGTTTTCCATCTGTCTCGAAAACAGGACTCTCTCTCGTTTCTAAGAACCACTGCCCGATATATGCTAAGCTGCGGTCCGTTCCAGGGACCAGGTCCAGCGCTACTTCGTAACACGTGAAAGAAAGAAAGAAAGAAACCGCAAATCGGACCGATGCGGGCCATAAAACCATCGGCGTACACGGGGTGTGAACAGGACGAGATACAGAAGTGACAGAATGTGAACCAATATATCTCTTACACCAATGACCGGCGAGGTCTTAAAATTCTCCAGGCTCCGGGCCAAAGTGACTTCCTTCGGGGACGGGGTGGAGGACACACCCAGATCCGTCACAACCGTCAAATGGCAGAGTATTCCCGCTCCAGTCGATCTCGATACCCTGCAGTTGCAAGGAGAAGAACATCACAAGGGCGGAAATCGCGATAGCACAGGAGAACGCGGCGGCAGTGACGCTGAAACGGAGCGAGTGGTTAGAAGGGCCAGGTCAAACGGGAGGGGAGGGAGCTCGTACTAGATGTATTTTGACCACCAGCCAAGGTATCGCTTCTTGATGTGGTAGCTGAACAACCAAGCGATGGGGACAGTGGGCCAGATGCTCGACAAGTTGTAAGGAGCCCAGATAGCGCTGCCGTACAAGAATACGGGGGTATGGAAGTACTGGAAAACCTTCCACTTCCTGCTGAGGAAGTAGAACGGCACCGGGAGGAGAGCGCCGATGAGGAAACACCACAGGAGTCCGTTGTAGATGGCGCCAGCGCCGAACATCTTCTCGGGCCCAAGGGTTCCCCAGAAGACGGAAGAGGTAAAGAAGACGTTGGTACCAGGACAAGTGAATTGGTCCTTCTGGTCAACCGTGCAAACATCGGGGATCCCCGTCATCAGGTAGTGGAAAATAGCCGTGCAGATGAAAGTTGAAATGAGGGTGGCGAACATCTGACAGTTGAAGGTGACCCAAGGCGGAATGTGGGTGTAATGAGCGAGTTTGAGATCCTGGGCGAAGTGGAGGGTGTGGGAGGTTGTGATGTATCCGTAGCACTTGAAGTAGAGCATCGAAGTGGCATTACCGGGAAACCAGAGACCACCGAACAACTCGGCGATGACGTTGAGGGTGATCTCAACGTTGGCAACGGCCATGATGATACCAAATGGTATGCAGAAAGCGGTGGCAAGAAGCACCCCATACAGCACTGCGGCGGGGGAGGTGTGGGTGGGGTAGGCGGTGATACCAGCGGCGCCAATAACGATGGAGGCACACAAGACGATCAGGTAGACCCACTCGGGAACCTCTTTGTATGACCTCATCAAGCGGGTATGGACGTCCTTGGAGTTGACGAAGGCTGATCTACGCGTGAGCATGTCCCTGAAGCCGGAAAAAATCTCCCGGCGGTAGTACAGAACGGCGTGAGTGATAGTGGAAGTGTAGATTCCGAAGGAGGCGCCGTAGGCGATGGAGTTACCGGCGGACAAACTGGGAACACACCTTCAACGAAGCCCGGTTGAAAACGGAGAGAGGGACGTACTAGATGGGGGAATAGGTCTTGTAGGAAGCTTCATCGAACATGGCCTCGTCGTTAACGGCCAGTGCAACTTTGTAGTTTTGACCAGTGTTGTCGAACACGAGGTTAGAGTTGATAGGGAGGTGACCAGTGTACCAGGTGTTGGTGAACCAGATAGCAGCAACGATGGGGAAGGTGAAGAGAGCGCCAAGGAAGGCCTATAAACAAACAAAGGGGTAGTTGATGAGCGATGACAGACCCATCGAGTCTTCAGAAACGAAGTCTTACATTAGTAGTGCTCTGTTTGGAACGTATGTGAGCCTCTGTGCAACAGCGCAAGGAAGAGCACTTACGAAGAAGGGGCTGACAAGAGGATCAGTGATTGCACCGAGTTGATTCCAATCGAAAGTGGGGAGGGGGTTCAGTCCAAGACCAGTCACGCTACCCGCAATCGCGGCGAGCTTAACATTCTTCGGGGAAATCCAAGTGATCCAATTGAAATATGACATCGCTTGGAGGATGTAGCCGGGGAACCAGAAGTAGATGAACATGATGGCGAAACAGTACATGAACCACCTCATCCTGGAGACCGCCCAGCCGTTGACTACATTGTTGGACTCGGTGTGGAGGGCACGGTTGAGGGCAATAGTTGCCAAGTTGGTGGGCCAGACGGCCTTAGACGGGTAGACGAGGAATCGGCGGGTTAGTCCGGCGAGACCGTAGCCGATAAAGTTGGTGGAGAGGGCTACGGTAACTGGAATGGTTATCAGGCACAGATTCCGATAGGGGTGGGAGCGATCTGGGGTACGCACTCTGGTATCCAAAGTTAGCAGCGTATGCCTGGTTGAAGTAGAGTGGCAGGTATTGAACCAAGATGATCTATAGACGCTTAGTCACATGCTGGACCACACATCGGGGGGTTATGAGACATACAGACGTAGCGTATGGGGTGGAGAATCCAACCCTTGCCATTATGGTGATCACCATGTGCTCCTTGGGATTGAACTTACCGGGGTTAAGACTCCACGTGTAACCAAAAGTAGTGAACTGCCTGGTCGGGAGAATCGCTTCCAGGAGCTTGCCAGCAGGAAAGGCGAGTAGTTGAACGACGTTGGCTGTGACCACAACGCCTGGCTGGCGAGCGGCAAAGAACTGGTTGATAAACCCTCTGTGAAACTGTGAATCAGTGAATGTGCATGGGGGGTGCCAAGCGTTCGGCGAGGTTCCGAAGAACGGTGATCGACAAACCCGGCTGCGACGAAGATCGTTCCGATGAACCAAGCACGGAAGGTACTCGCGGGCATCACGGGGTCATCGTGGTTATCAACCACGGCACGAACCCCGGCGTATGGGGAGTTCTGGGGAAATTGCGGTAAGGATTGGACCCGGGCTAGAGGGACGGGGGGATAAGAATACGCACAATCACCAGAAGCGCAGTCTCGACCTTGAGTTCTTCATAGATCCTCTGGCGCTCTACTGGATCGTTTTTCACCTTCTCGTCGAAGCGATAGCGCCTGGCTGTTTCGATGACACAATGGGGGAAGATCTAGCCGGGAAGTAGTGAGGGTCGATGGCAGAGCCCGTCAGATGTCAGGTGGCAACTGACAGGATCTTTCCCGTGCTGTGTTCGATTCAGGACATCGGTGAAATGCCAATGATAACAACTGAGAGCAAAAGTACTTCGTTGAGGATATAATCAATTGTTTCCTCGATCTCCTCTGGGGTCATCGTCTCAGCATGGGCGATGGCCTCCAAGATATCCGGCCCAAGGTCTTGCATCTGCTCGGTCAGGGCATCCTACGAAGGGGATGAGAGACCGGTAGAGAGAAGGAGGCAACGGCATTCACGGCGTCCTGGGGGAGTCCCTTCTCGCAAGTGTCAGGCTCGGAGCTCTGGTCGATACTGCTTGAACTTTGTTTCTCTGACATGGTTGTCGCCACTGCAGAGGGTAGGTGGGGTACACTGGATGGGGGCGATGGAGGGAAGGATAGTCCAAGGGGGGAGGTTGACGTGGTCTTCATATGTTTTCGGAGTAGGGGGGAAAATCAGCAAATAAATTCGCCCGCGGGCGAGCGATTGTGCACCAGATTTCAAGGCGGTATGTCGAATCCATTGTCACCAACTCGATGTCGAACACGGCACAATTGAACAGAATGTACAATGCCCAATGGGTAACGCTCTGACGACCCCCTGCCCTCTATTACGGGCCTCGAGCTCCCAGATAGCCGCCACATACACTTACATGGTGTCAGCAATAGTTGATTTGGTGTGGGGCCAGGAGAGGATTTCGCCACTCGGTAGGAGTAAGGAAGTGCCGAATAAATTGATTGGTGCACCGGCGAGATCCGTCGAGCCAATGGCACCCCGTTCGCGTGAACGTGGCACACTCGAAGTCCGTGTGGCCAAAGACCTGGAACAAGCGATCTAGAGAAGCCTGGAGTGTGCGCAGTGGCGAGCGAATGCCTCCTAAATAAACGTCCGAAAGAGCGGGTAAACCTGTGGTGCAATGGACCACAATCGCGGCCTTTACGGCCTGAACAAGGGGTAAAACAAAACTGCGCGAAGCGAGCCAGGGTAGGCTCGTTCCTCTTGCTCAGATCAGCACAACGGTCCCCTAAGTGGTCTAAAATGTAGCTCACGTGTGGTAGTCACGGTAGGAGAAATCCTCCTCCATCGTGCTGAGGGTAATCTCCTTTCGAGAGACCTCTGAAAGATCTCGCCCAATGTGTCCGTGGCCAGGTTCCACCGATTACAACCACAAAAGTTCCTAGCCGTTGCAAAGGTGTTTCTAACAGAACGAACACGTTGCGGTTGGTAGCAGGTGAAAACCGTGGTGGGGAAATACATCGGCGGAACTGAACAGAGCGGTGCGTTTTCCTCTCTACCCAATGGCACGAGCTCCCCCTGAAGCTAGGACCCGGCTGTCGTCGACGTTTACGAGACATCTCTGCCAAGACCGCCAGGTTCCTACTGTGTGTAGGATTATGGGGGAGCGATGAGCTTGAGAGCAATAGCAGTGGTTGGGGGCATGGGCTTGGCGGAAAAACCCGAGAGGGTTAGCGATGATCAGGGACGGCGCTCAAGATGGGTGGATTGATACCCAGTATTTATTTGCCTTCCATTCAGCAGAGCTCTTATAAAGGGTTCCTGACCGTACGAGGCAACTTGAATTCGGAATGAGGTCTGGGTTGAATTCTGTCGGAGAGACCCTGGTGTTGAAAAATCATGGATCATGCTCATCTTCCATTCGTTGGAGTTGTGGCCAGGCGAGTGTTGGGGTTGAGACTGCGCATCTTCGAAAGTTCATTGTTTTCCACTTCATTGTGCGGGAATTTCCGCTTTCAGCTCCAACCAATTTCAAGGCCCACGCAAAGGTTTGTACAACCCCAACTGCGCCAAGAACACCCATAACTGTGCGTTCAAGCGCCCCACCCGCGTGACGAACTTCGGAAACCAGCGGGTATCTCCCGAGACCGACAACCCCACTTCCACACATACACAGATGGCCTCCACGACCATCCTTCCGGATAACATAGACCACGTTACTATCGCCCACAAGTGGTTCCGCACATTTACTCCTCTCGTCGAACGTGGTGACACTGCAGGGATCCTAGATCTTCTGACGGAGGATTCATTCTGACGGAGGATTCATTCTGGCGAGACGCCTTGGCGCTTACTTGGGACTTGCGAACCTTCGACGGACCAGTGAAGATAAAGCGGTTTTTAGATGACCGATTGGAATCCTCGAAACTCACGAACCTTAAACTAGGAGATCCAAGCCTAGTCAACAACAGCCCGGTAAACGTGTGGATACAGTCAATCTTCGCTTTCGACGTTGGCGACTACGGATTGGGCACTGGCGTCCTCAGGCTGGCCCAGACGCCGACGGGAGAGTGGAAAGGATACACGATCTATACGAGCCTCTCTGGGCTGAAGGACCACCCGGAGCGATTGGGCGAACACAGGAACCAACTTCCGAATCATGGGAGGTGGCTGGAACAGCGACAACGCGAGATAGAGTTCGTAGACGGGGAACCGCACGTGCTGGTTGTGGGTGGTGGTCATGGAGCCATACACATCGCGGCTCGGCTGAGACATCTTGGAGTTCATACCCTGGTTGTGGAAAGGAATACCAGAATCGGGGATAATTGGCGAAATAGGTATGATACACTTTGTTTGCATGACCCGGTTTGTAAGTTCCGGGATTCCGGTGACTTGTTTATTGTTACAGTCCTAGCTTACTGCTATCACACAGGGCACAATCAGTTCCCGTATATACCATTCCCGTCCACTTGGCCAATTTTCGCGCCTTCGAATAAGGTACGTCTGTGGAGTGTAGGTTTCTGGATCCAAGCTGACACACGGCGATACACAGTTTGGAGACTGGCTTGAGTTCTATGTTTCCGCACTGGAGCTCAACGTATGGACTTCATCTGAGGTTCATCTGGTCGAAAGGGACCCCCAGTCAAACGAGTGGAGGATTCATGTTCGTCGGACTGGACCAAACGCCACAGAAAGGGTATTCCGGCCGGTCCACGTCGTCTTTTCGTTGGGGGCTGAGGTGAAACCATATATCCCAGACTTCCCCGGGAAGGTTTGTCTCACTACGTTCTCCTCCGGCTCGTAGCTGATAGGTGGTGACGATGCTGCAGGAGAAGTTCAAAGGCGAGATGGTCCACACATCCAGGTTCAAAAGCGCCGAAGAAAACGCCGGCAAACGGGTGCTCGTGGTTGGGGCAGGAACCTCTGGCCACGACATCGCGTGGGACCACGTGAACCACGGTGCAGGTAAGTACCTTCTCGAGAGACTGACTACGAACGCTGGTTCTGAGGAACGTTCGAATACAGCCGAATGTCGGAAAAATCAGCCGAGAATTATAACACATGATAATCCATTTTAAGGTGATAAGATCAAACCTAGATTATGATCAGAACGTCTCATTATCATCACGTTGTTATTTAAATTGTCATTCAAATTGTTATCCAAATTATAATTGTTATTGCAATCCCTTCATGATGTTACAAATGAGATTATAATCGGGGTTCTCCATTGATAATGGACAGGGTTTTTATTCACGCTCGTGCTCCTTTAGAATCTCTGTACGCCATCTACTCAAATAACACTATCCTTGCTTCGAGTTCCCGAATCTTCTCAGCCTCAACATCCTCGTCCATGCTCTTTCGCTTCAGCCCACCTGTTCCGGTACCTTTTCCAGTACGCGCTCGTTCGGGTTGAGCGGCTTTGAGTGGTCCGATGACAAAGTTGTAGAGTTTGGTCAAGACGTTTGCCGGCAGAAGGTCGATCTCAAGTTCAATCTCCTCGGTGCTCTGGGGATAAGGAGAGCAGACGTGAGTGAATGATGCAGATCGTGAAAAGGAAATGGACGTACATCTCGAATCTCGGGGACACCCTCGTGGATGATCTGGATCACCCTCTCCAGTTTTTGACCGTCGAGAGTTTGGATGGCCTCGGACATATCCTTCTTCTGCTCGAAGGTCAACACGTCGTCGTCACCGGGGACAGCAGCGCTCTTCTTCCCAGCCTTCTTCGTGTTTGTCGCCTTCTTTGAGGAAGCGGCAGCCTTTCCAGGCTTGCTGGAGGAAGACGCGGTAGGAGGGGGCTGTTGATGGGGTGCTTTCTTCGGCGGTTTCTCCTTCTTGTGTTGTTTCAGAGCGGAGATGGTTCCTCGCATGGCTTCAATCTGTTTCTCCATCTCAGTGATGCCTAAAAACGAACGTATATTAGTATCGCGAAGCAAGGCGCGGTTGGAAAGCTATTACGGTGTTGGTTATCGTCCTTGCTGTCGTCATCCTCAGCGTCCATATCGTCGTCGTAGCTGGGCTGGGGCTTGGGTTGTGGCAGGTTCTTCCACTTGTCGTTGAATAGCCGCTGCAGCTCGATACCCGCCAGGTTCACAGGCGTACCGGCGGGGTTGAAGTGGAAACAGTTGCGGATCATGAGCTTGAAGTCACTGAAAAACGCTTGGGCGTTGGGGTACTCGTGCGCGTCCAACTTCTTCCGCATCTTCGATAGGTCCATAGGCTCCTTGATGATCTTGGGATACGTTGGAATGTTCAGTGTGACCCAATCTAAGAAGAATGGTAGTTAAAAACCGTTTTTCGTCCCGAGACTCGAGAGTGGACGTACCGACGGGCTCGTAGAACGGACTGGCGATGTTCCAGTGCGACTTCCGATGGAGGTCACCCAACAACTTGCTGCAGAACTTCAACTGCTCCGCGTTCAAGTTGTCCTTCACGGCCCTCGCCTTTCTCGACTTCTTGGGTACATCGGCGTACGGCAGGTCCTTGGATGGCGGCAGATGTATTTCCCTCTTCGGTCTACTCCCACCCGCAGAAATGGACTTGTTCCGCCGAATGACGGGGGCCGACGACGTTGAGGGACGATGAGGGGCGCGTTGCTTGGCAGGGGCAGAGGTAGTGGGAGCGGGGACAGGAGGGGCCGGGGCAGGAGGAGGAGGAGCCTTCTTGACAGGAGGGGGTTTAACCTCTTCAGGAGGCGGAAGGTTCTTGATCGACTTGTCGAACAATTCCTCCACTCGCCTCCCCATCAGCGAAATAGCATGCTCCGGACCGTTGAACTTGACGCAGTTCGTGAAAACTAGCCGCACGTCCGCGATGAACTGGTCCGCGGTCTGGTATCGCGGGTTCTCCGGGTTGGGGTTGGGTTTGATGGGACTCGAGAAGTTGAGTTTCCGTTCGATCGTCGAGAAGTCCATGGGGTGAGTGATCTCCGGGTAATGCGGAATGTTCATGGCTACGACGTCAATGGGAGTCAAGAACAGTCGCGCGTCCTTCGACTTCTTCAGGTTCCTGAGGGTTGGCACACAGAATTTGTGCTGAGCTTCGGTCCGCAAAGTCGTGAGGAATAGTTGCATGAGCTTGAAAGTGGGATGTGAATGATGATTGATGTGCACAGTTATCGGGTGCACCAGTATTGGCGAGGAGGACTTTCGCGCGTGGACGTGGTGGTATGGAGGCGAAACATTGTCTCCTGATATTTGCATCATTTTCGAGGTAGCGGATGAAACTATCTTCGCGCTGTCGCCCTCATAGTTTGGCGGTGTTGCGGGGGACATTGAGTTGGCCGGGGATGGCACATTGGAATGGGAGGATGGAGGGGTAGGAAGCTGCGGCACATCAGTTGGGGTGGGGTAGGACTTGACCGACGACTGTCGCGAAGAATTCTCGGATGGGATTGAGGATGTGGCTGATGGTGGGGATGGTGGTGCTCCGGGACCAAAGGAGGAGATGGCGGTCGGAGTCTTCAGTCGCTGCAAGAGGTAGAGGGCAGCAAGGTAGAGGGCAGCAGAGTAGAGGGCAGCAAGGTAGAGGGCAGCAAAGGTTACGGAAGAGGTGAGTCTCGTGCGATGGAGAGCGTATGCAATGAAGTGTGCGAGGGATGGGGGAGGGGTGGGAGCGGATGATGGTGGCGGCTGGTCCGGGCAGTGGGGGAGGTTGTTGACGTAGCGGGCGCACATCTTCGCAGTCTGCTCGTGACCCAGGCTCTTGTTGGTGGTGGGGTCACGGTGAGGGAAGGTGAGGAGAGGGGAGAATGGAGAACAGCGAGGAGAGGGAAGAACGGAGAACAGTGAGGAGAGGGGAGAATGGAGAGCGAACGGTGAACGGAGGTAGCAGTCTGTAGAAGTGGGACGTGGAGGTGGACATGGAGAATGGCGAGGAGAGGGGAGAATGGCGAGGAGAGGGGCAAACGGCGAACGGTGCCGGTGAACGGTGAACGCGGGTGGCGGTCCCCAGGAGCGGGACGTGGTGGTGGACATAGAGAACGTTAATGTTGGAACGTGGCCGGGAATGGTTCGCACCCCGCCTGTCTGATCCCACGAATCTGTGCCGATCATCCGAACAATCAAGCTGCTCACCTCAAATCTATAATATCTCCCTTTCCCGGAACCACTAAGGGTCAGAATTGAGCATGGGGGTAGGTAATAGCCTATTTATTAGTTTTACGCAATAAAATGCCACCTCGGTGCCCTTGGGATTCAAGGAACTTGCTTTCTTTCGGGTTCATGATAAACAATATTTCCCACACTGCAACTCTGACATGGAACTAATGCCCTGGTGCGGTCGTGATTGAAGCATTCAGGGGTGAAAAGTTATGGTCAAGACAACAGGTAATTGTATTTCTGTTATAACACGACAATTCTATTGTTGTTATAAGAGAAAAAATGAGAGTGTCCGAATGCGAGAGAAGATTGTTCGAAACACAGGTGGGGGGTACTTAAGCTAGCCACGGTTCCTCAGCCTCCTCGTAGGGGGGTCACCAGGTGTGGCCGCCACCTGTTTAGTAGGTCGTTTGTTACGAGTGGGGGCAGCGGGGACAGTGTTGGGATCAATGTCGCTGGCCACAGCCGTTGATTTCACTTTCTGCCTCGGAGCTGGCCGGTTATTCTTCCGGACCGGGGGAAGGGATTCTGTAACCTCGTCATCATGGGGGGTCATGGAGTTGTTGACAACAGTCGCGACTTGAGATAAAGTCACAGTTGTATGCGAGACATTGGATGTGGCAGAGACTGAGACCCGATGATCTGACTGGAGGGACGTGGTGGGGGACGATGGGAGGGGAGGGGAGGGGGGGCAGGGGGAGGCGAGAAGAGGTGTCTTATCGCCCTCGGCACTGGCAGCTTCCTCTTCCCTGGCGGCTTCCTCAGCACGGAGTTCCCTCTTGAACTTTGCGACCTGATCCGAGTAGTCCCCATCGTCGACGACAAACTTGTCGCTGACGGCGCGCACCTTGTCAAATACGGCGGCGTCAAACTCAGCGAAAATCCTCTGGTACGGTGCGGACTCGTAATCCTCGATTAGCATTTCCTTGTACTGCGTGAATGATTTGGAATACTCGATCCCACTTGAGAAGCCAGCTGTTGAGAAATCTTTGTCTGGGGATATCAAGAATCGAACCTGTGTGTGGTAGTTAATCATTAATTGTAGATCACCTTGTTGGGGAGAGGGGTACGTACCACGATAGCCGCAAGAGCGATTAGATTAGGGGTGGTCTCGTGTACTCCCCATACGACTCCATAAGGCCTCGGCCCAGATGATTTCTCACCGACATTGAGTGACGTGGGACCGAACAACATGACCTTCAAAACCTACGCTGTATCAGTATGCTGTGTAGTGGACTACTGATAAGAGAAGGTACTAGCCTTGGCCAATGCTGGATTCAAGAATAGATCTGACCTCTTGTTCGCGGACCCCTTGGGATAGAGGATTGGGGGGAGGACGGCGTATTCTTTACCCTTTGCAGTGAAGTGTACACCGAGGAGGTCTTGAAGTTCCGGAATCAATGCTCTGTTGAACTTCGAAGGGAACCAGGACTGCTCGAACCCAGGGCCAAAGATTAGAGAAGCGTGCATCCGGAGGCGACTGATCTGAGACGAGCGGAGGGACGACATCGCCTCAGTAACCTGAGGGTCGTTTAAGTTGTACGTTAGTACTGAGAGGATACTGTAATATTAGATTCACTTACGAGCAATTGACCAGCCTCTGACAGAAAATCCGCTACGAGTGGAGCGGGCACGTAGGACAATACTTCCCACCCGTCATCGTCGTTTTCCGTGACCTTTCCTGTGGTATTCTCCTTCACAACCCAACCACTGGAGACTATCCACGATGGCCATGGGGTGCATAGGGAAAACAGTTGCCTCCCGACTTGTTGGAGTGCCTTCTTTGTGTCCTTCGTCACCTCAACTACCGGCCGCACTTCAATGCGGGGTCTTGATTTCGAAGAGACGGACTTGGACGATGCACTTCGAGCGTCTTTGTGTGCCTTGGTGTGGGCGTCGCTAGCGGATAGCTGGGCCTGGCGGAGAGCCTATTGAAAAAAAAAAACATGATCAGCCTTGGGAAACCGACGGTGGTCATGACAGCAGGAACTTTACTTACAGCCTGGAGAGCTTCGACGTCATCGCTGCCAGTGACAAAGCTTGTTTGAGAGGAGGTAGTCCCCAATCTCGGACGACCACCCACTCTAGTCGACACGGGCTACGATGGGGGCACAGGGTCAGATCTGATGAATGAGAAAGGGAGATAGAAGGATGCGTACAAGGGTGGCACCGCGATCGGCTTCGTTGTCGTCTGAATCAGATACGTCG
>Ga0307511_10005147_pt1 | contig 13326 bp, 9 predicted proteins | sample 13_EM_MG_FD_200266 | JGI IMG/M metagenome (GOLD analysis project Ga0307511, IMG submission 200266) | Populus trichocarpa ectomycorrhiza microbial communities from riparian zone in the Pacific Northwest, United States - 13_EM | ecosystem: Host-associated > Plants > Roots > Unclassified | place...
TGACAAAATGTGGGTTGTAGTGGAGGTTCGGTGTGCCTCCTGACGCACGCGCCGGGAGCGGACGAACTCAGGAAGCACAGGACGCAGTTTTTTTTTTCCTCATGAGAATGATGATAAAAAGAAGAGCAACAGAATGAGCGACCGAAGACTACAATAAAAAACATACAACAGCAAAGAGCACAACCCAACCCAACCCCAGCCACATATCTCTTCCTCCCTCCAGCATACTAAGTTACCCTGATCTCCGGGTTATTATTAGCTGCCTCACAACGCCAATTAGGCAAACTCAAATTTTTTATTGATGAAGCAGAAAATTATTGGACGCAGAGTTACAACAGAAGTAAATTTTTTTGCTCATAGTCTATGTAAATAACTCAGTTGTGGCTCTTATAGTAGAGTGAATACCATGCCAAGGAAGTAGTTTGCACAACTGAACTTATTTTTAATTCTTTAGAATGCATACAGTACATCTACCAAAAAAAGGGCCCTACACTCTGTGCTTATGATAGTCATATAAGAGAGCTATAGGGACTTTATCCCTGATATAAATAGCCATGTACCGGTATGGGGGAGGGTAGCCTAGGGCCAGGCGGTTTAGAGTAGAGGGGCAGGTTGAAGTTGCTGCTGAGAAGGTGAGCGCCCTACAGAGCTCAGGGCAACTCTAAAAGGGCTGTCAATATGGTAATTAAATTCAGCGACTATAATTAGCTTATAGGCATTGTCATTCAATAATACCGAAGCAATACCATGGCATCCACAAAGAATCTGCTGAACACAATGTGTATGCAATACCGGTTGCCACCGTGCATTATTAGGGAATGAGCGTGCTTTATCTAGTTAGGTATAGTACTCGTGAACGAAGTCCACCTTCCCACCGTATATCGTGGTAACTTGGCACCTGAATCAGGATAATCTCAGTCAAATGTGCAAACAGGTCGACATATCTACATACATATGAATCAGGAAACTTCCCTTGTCGACTTAACCTTGCAGCCCAAACTAGAAAGGAGAAAATGTAGGAAGGTATCCGTACGGAGGCGTTGAACACATGAATAAATAGACTACAGTGGCTTGTAATGTCATCATGCATTCGAAAAGAAATGGATACATATAAAATACAAGTACATAGCCACACTACCCAAGACAAAAGGAAAAAGTCAAATGACTCTAACGCAGCAGGGCCTCTTTTGACAACCTTAGTGAATGCTGTAACAATTTGCCGTCCCAAAATTTTTTATCCCTGTGATCCGAGGGGTTTAGTTGCTGTGGCTTCTTAATGATACCAGCCGCATGATCTGGGGTTATCCACACTAGCAACCATGGCACCCTCTCATGCTGGAGGGTCAGCTCTTCCTTCTTTCTCTTGCTCCCAATTAAAGACCCGAAATCATCTGAGCGATCGTGCTTCCGCCCTGTGGTACCCGTTCTCCGTTGATTTGGCCCCATTGATACTCCAGGCACCTCATAGGTGATTGAGGCTTTAGCTTTTGGTAATGCTTCAGATAGTCTATTAAGACCGCCGATTTCAATACCATGGTCACTAGCAACCGTTATTTGGAATAATACGACACAAGGCTCCACCAAGATATATCCCATGCCTCCTTCCGACCCTCCCTGCCCCCCTGCCGTAGGGATTTTAACACGTGCCGCAATTGTTAGGGAATCCGCAGTTGGGAAATTTGATGCAATAGGGCGAATATATGAATTGAAGATTGCACCGTTTATAGCTCGTGAGCCTCGGGATTGGCGAAGAAGAGTGCTCAAAGATTCCAGATTTTGGAAGATGAGGGAAGGGTTTCCAGTAGTGGTGCTTTTGATGATAATGGTGAGCGGTTGTGATGCGTCCTTGGGCTTGGGGCTTGAAGGCTGGCCAAAACTTTGTATTGTTACGGTCCGTTCTGCTGAAAAGAAGTTGTGTACAGAAACCTCAAAGACTTTCCCTGCCATGGACTTGGTGGCATTGAGGCTGTTGAAATAGCTAAAGGCTCTCCATCTCTCATTTTCAGTTGCCTTTCGTAGGCCTTCCACAAACAAATGTTCAACGAAAGTACTGATCATAGTCCGACTGGGCTCTGAGCTCTTGATCACCCGCAACCAGCCATCCAACTCCCAAGACTCCGGAATGTTTCCCACAAACTCCAACTGTGGAATCGGTTGATTCCCCACTCCAGCTTCCAACCCTTCGATGTCACTATCTTCGGGAGCGGGCTTGAGGAGGATAAGTTGGTGGGAGAGGTTGCCATCAAGGTCTGGGGACAAAAACGAGAGTTGCGTGGCTGAAACCAGAGTTTTGATTATTTTGCTAAGGTTATTGGCGTAAGTCGCTACCTTGGACTGCCACGAATATATTTGCGGTTTTAAAGATTCCATGCAAAGTCTTGGTACTGGACCAAATAAGTTATATACTAGCCAGTATTGATACACTCTTGTGTCATCCTCTGTGATTCCTTCAGTATTCGGATTGATACTGAGTGATACTAGTACTTCTGCCCACGTCCAAGGACTCATATAGTAAACCTGTGCATTTCGTTGTTTCCGCCATTTGATTTGACCAGGTTGGGGTGACGATGCGTGAATAAAGAACCATTGGTTGTAATGGTCACCAGTTCCTGGTGACTCATCCATCAGGGCCCAAACCTTGGGATCCAATTTGTCGGGGTCACTAATTTGCTCGTAAAGGTGATGAATAGTCAATCCTTTTGTGGTAAATTTATGGTACGTGAGCTTGTCCGTTTGCCATATAGTGGGGAGCCCTAACATAATCCGGTATACCAATAAGAAAGTTAAAAACCATGATTTTCCGATTCCCGGGTGCCCAGAAATGATAATATTTCTTTCTTCTATTCTCGGTTCCAGCATGAGTAGAAGCTTTAGGAAACCGATGTAGTCCTGTCGAATGAGCATTGTTGTCACTCCACGCCCGCATGGTAATCTCAACATTTTGTGGTCGTCTGTATCTGGCTGAATTACGCTTTCGATACTGAGGTAAAGGAATTTTGACACTTTCACTTCTCCTACTCTTTCCTTTGGCTGAAAGCTAATCTCCGGAACGAAACTGACCGGAGGGAATATGGGCCAGCCCCCTCTCAAGCTCGGCCAACGAAATTCAGATAGGAGATCTGCGAGCTGAAAAGTCCTTCCCTGTGTTGGATGGAGCCTCTCCCACAATCTTTCCAGAACAGGGTCACATTTTAGGGTGTTGGCCATGGTGCTCGTGATTTGTTATGGTTTGTCGCTTTGGGACTTGAAGAGAGTGGCTATCGAGAAGTGGTCGTAAAGATTTCGAGTGAGGTGACCTGTTTCTTGTGAGTTGATAACGCTTAATCTTGCCACTAGACGTCCGTCATAAGGACGGTAAACTTAAATTCCTAGCTAGGGAAAGAGATTATTCCCAGCGTTGTGGACTGATACCCACCGATTCTATTTTCATAGATACACTTCCGCCCGCGACGGGGCGATGCTAGCAATTTCCTCCTCTGTATGTATATGGACCTTCGATATCCCAACCAGACTACGATATCCCATCCCACTTCATCCAATGCCTTTGAAAACCAGTGCCACATAATTTAGGTTACCTCAGGGTATGGATATAGAGGCAACTATCCAGAGCCGAGTTTTTATCGGACCGCCTCGCCGAATCGGTTTCTCCCTTCCACCTAAATCCGGAAGGGGATCAAGCAGATCACACTAAGGGTCTCACTATCCCATAAAAGAAACGCAGGCCTTGCTGCTTTTGGTTATAGAAAGGAGGTCCATCATAACGAATTATCACTAAGTATTTTGTCACCAAGTCTTGGAACCGATCTACTTAATCATTTGATTGAGATCATGTCGATTGCAATCCCATATCACCGCAAATACCCAAACTACAAACCAGATACTTAGAATTTTTTGCCAATAGGTGACAGAAACTGAAAGGTATGTCGTTTAGTGGATGAAGCACCAGTGTCACGATAGATAGGTAAAAGCAGCCCAACATCTAGTAGATGATTATGAAGAACCGATTCACCAGCATAGCTAACACCACTTCCAGGGCTGCAGGAAAAGTAGCTCCAGCACCCGAAAACCGATTTCCGCAGGCATAGCTAATAGGAATTAGAAGGCGGACTTTACGTGTTTTCAGAAGGGGAACCAATGTATTTTAGTAAACGGAATCTACATGTTCCGGCAGGCAGAATCTACGTGCTATAGCCTGGTTGTTGTCATAAGAGGCGGAATTTAGTTGTATAAGGCGGCAGAATACCTAGACTACACTGAAAGAAAGACTTCTTATACATTACTACCAACACATCTGTCGCCTTGACTTGGTTGGCAAAGGCTTAACTATGTCAACAGTGGAAAGTGTATGTTTAATGTACGAAGACTGCGGTATAGAGGTGTATGCATCATGAGTTGGTACTACCCCGGCCAAACCTTTGGGAAGCCGCCCTAGCCTAGTGCGAATACTCGATTCACGCATTAGTTTGCAAAGCTCGCGAAGTTGCCAGTCGACCCAGAGGAACCTAAATCATATATATAAGTCAGGATTCAATCCCCTGTTTGTCCTGTACATCAGAGTATATACAAAACTTACATTCCGTTGGCATCTCTCAAAATGACTTCCACATAATTTCTCAATTCTTGAGACATATTTCCTTGCAGCAGTCTCTTTTCGCGTAGTGCCAAAGTGAGCGCCTGTTGTACGTAGGTTGAGGAAGAATCAAGCAGTGCCAGGCAGCTGGAAGAACAAATCTATGTAATATATGAGTCAGTGGATTAGCTTGACTTAGAGGACAAGTCAGGGGATAGAGGAATGGGTCAATCATATATAGATTGTCTAACTAATTTGCACGCTGAAGATATTGCAAGTAGAAATTGCCTGTGGGTCGTAGATAGGAGTAATAGCTCGTCATGACGCTCCGCTTTTCTTTTATGGGATAGTGAGACCCTTAGTGTGATCTGCTTGATCCCCTCCCCAGGAGCCTTAGGGGCCTATGTCGGTTCTGCAAAACTGGTGAATAAGACTCCTTGTCTGTATCTGAATCATAACTGTGGAATAAGTCAAAATCCAAGCCAAGGACGCCAAACTGCCCACAAGTAGCAACGCTGCTACCACAAAAGGAAAAGAGCAAAGATACAGACAAGGAGTCTTATTCACCAGTTTTCCCGGTATAGGCGGTGAGAGCCTGCCTCCTCCATTCCGTGCGCCTCAGGCCGAAGCCAGGGCGGGACCGTTCGTGTCTCCTTAAACCTAACTCTTGTAGGGCGTCTGTTGCCTCTACCTAGGCTATCACCACATCCTCTCGGGGCGCCCGAAATTTGTCTTTGTACTCCGCATTTACCTCCTGAATTATTTCTCGACCTAGTCTACGAAATTACAGACGTGGAATACTTAAATTGGTACCCTTCTGCTGATTTCTGATCTGCCTAACTAGGGATACTGATTGTGAACTTTGTATTAGTGATCTTAATGGACTGGAATCATGCTGTAGGTTTCTTACATCCTTGATTCACCTCCCTCTTCCTCTTTATTTTCGGACGTGGTGGTACTGTACGGGCTACCCGCGAGGGGCCTCGCTCGTGACCGTACGGGAGTACATAATTGCCTTACTGAGTAAAATCTCGATATATAGTAGATACAAATTGGGCGTGAGGTATGAAATAAACAGGAACATTAAGCAGAAGGGCCGGCAACATGGATTGTGTCTTTCTTGGAGAATTCCGAATGGGATGGACTGGAACCAAATTTGTAGGGTGACATCGGGTGACCCATTCATGGCTCATGCGCTAACCGGACATATGAGTACAGACTATATAAAAAATATTAAATAAAACGCAAACCGGAACAGTGAGCAGTTTGACATTTGCCGTTACCATTACAGGAATTTCCAGGCCGTGTGAATACGGTTAGGGATGCAAACTCTCCTAATGATAGGCTATTTGCATCATATGAAGACAATGTATGCAATTTATCGTGAGGGTGGGTAAAATTTGGTGGGAGTCGTTGTATTTCGCAGGTTGAATAATATGCCATGGGTTGTAAGCAGCCGATATTAATCGGGATGAGGTTTTAGAACAAGCTTGCAAAAGAGCCACTGTGTATTTGTTGTATATCGGTTAATTCTAGTATTGCTTCATCACGTTCGAATGATTAAGACAGGAAGTTGAATTTTAAAAACAACTTCACATGGTGTATATCTGGTGGTGAAATTTACCTGTGTGTCATTATATATTGTAGCTAAGGTGCCGCATGTGTATCTAGAAAAACCTAAAAAAAATACATTATAGCTGGAGATATTCAAAATATTTGTGCGTTCCTAGCCAGCACTACAATTGGAAGTTCTTTCGCCCATCGATTGGTTTTTCGCTCCTTCTTCATGAATATAGCTTGCCTTGAATCCTTGATTGGCTTGTTCAATTAAGTCCTGTGTTTCTGGATGTCGAGGTCGTCTAGTGATGAGATTGATGCCTGTTATGGCTGAGATACAGACCATGGGGGTACTACCCGATTCCACCCACCGTGGTGGGTGACCTGACGCTGGCCTCGCTTCCCTACATATATGCACCTCCTGTACATAGTTGTTCTTCAAGACTCGAGTGAAGTCTTGTATTTCTGGATATTTTGGCGCCTGTACATACAGCGAGTTAGGCCTGGGCTGTGATCTAGGCCCCGAATATCTATATTCTGACAGAGATGACCTGATCACCGGCTCGCTCCTAACAATTGCATGGAGTTTGAGCAGAGTTAAGACTGCGCCTTTGAATCCCATACCATTGTCGCATTGACAAGAAATGGTCTCCAATACGCAAGACCTAGCAGTGGGCACCATCTGGACTACTGCATTTTGATTTAGTTCAATCTGCACTCCCCAAGGTCACCGTATGTGGCAACCATGCCTTGCGTGACACACTCACCTTATGCGGTAACTATCCATTGAGTGGTGGTAAGCATACGTACTACGAGTAGTTAGCAGGCCTGCGGCATGCATTGGATCTCCTTTGGGACGTACTCGCAATTGTTCTGTCACCAAGCTAATCACCCCGAGGAGTTGTCACGTCTATGGTTCAGGGTAATTGGTTATTCATCCCACTTGAACTCACATATGATTATTCTCATACTCGCCGGTGGCTGGCCCGGAACAGTACCATTGTCTTGGTATTCCTTACTGCTTGCCCTCCGCTCATTGTTTCGACCTCTTTAGAGGTCTTTTATGCTGGAGAACGCAAATCTCAAGAAGTGAATGGGTTTTCGGAGTATACGTAAATTTGCTCCTTCATCACGTGACGCGCATACAAATCCAACATAGTCCACGTCCTTTGAAGACAATGAATATTTATGAAACTAATCAGTTCTTGTTATTGGTGGAATGAGGCGGACAGGACTAGGGAACAGTTATGTGCAATCCACGCCATATTGCCAAAGGTGGTATGCTTTTTTGCTAACACAATATTCGTATGGTGCACCACTATGAAATTACCAACAATCCGTACTGCATTTATCCTAGCAACGTGCTTATGGAAGTACTCCCCTTATACTGAGAGTGACTAATTTTCTGTTGGATGATAGCTTTTCGTACAATAAATCAATTGTGAAATCTCGAATAAAGAGTCATGAAAGGTATCGTAGATTAACATGCCAACTAATAATACACCAACAAACAAATGCTGTAAAACCTGTGGAAACTGGTCCCAGCATAGTTATAACAAAACTACCACACAAAGCTGACACTCCATTTAATGTTTGGCTGTTTCCGCAAGCTCCACGTCGCCCTTTCCACTGAAAGTATGGGTACCTTCAGCGGCAAGTGTCTTCTCGGTAGCAACCCTGATTTGCTCGTTCTTCTCATCTCCTTCGAAGACTATAATTCATACACAATTAGTATCCTATACAAATGACTATAGTCGGTAGATGCGGGAATACTTACGGAAAGACAACTCCTCCAAAGTTCTTCCAGAGGTTTCCGGGAAAAGGAAGAAAACAAAGCAGACCTCAAATGCCAGCCAGCACACATAGGTAAGGTAGTACTTCCAGCCGATGTTCTCAAGCCCAATGGGGTTGACAAAGTTGTTGAAGAAGCCCGCCATTCTGCCCCACCATTGAAAGATAGTGAGACCCCTAGAACGGACCATGAATGGGAAAAGCTCGACCAGGTAGGTGTAACTAAGAGCGTTGTAACCGATATTGTACATTGGCGAATAGAGGAAGATGAAGAAGATGACAACCTTTGCGGCACTAGGGGATCCAGTAACAGCGTAGCGCGCGGAGCACAAAAGACCAATGGTACAAGCGAGATACATTGTACGACGCTTGAAGCGGATGACACTCAGGGCTATAAGGGTCCCGTTAACGAATGACCAGCAGCTGTTTCCCAAGTTGATTTAGTTTTTGGTAAGCTTATCGGTGATTCCAACAGTTTCAAGAATACGTCCAAGGTAGTATCTAGAAAAGGTATTAGCCAACTTGCAAAGCCTCTTCCAGTAGCTACAGTACTTACGAGATGAGACCATTTCCAGACCATTGAGTGAAGAGACCAAGTGCAGAGGCGATGAGAACACGCTTCCTCATACCAGAAGTAGCTACCATCTCCAACCATGACCTCTTTGAGGCCTCAGCTTCCAGAGCGAGGGTAGCCTGGATTTGAGCGTACTCTGCCTTTGCAAATACGGAATTCTCATCACCCTCGGCATGATACTTAATCAAGACTTGCAATGCCTCCTCACCTCTGTCTTGGCTGATGAGCCATCTGGGAGACTCGGGAATCAAGAACATTAATGAAATCTGTAAGGCAGATGGAAAGACCTGAAGAAGAGAGGGAATGCGCCATGACCAGCTGCTTGGCATATCAAAGGTCCCAAGAGTGATTCCGGCGGCAACAATGGAACCAATAAACCATGATGCGTTGAAGAGTGATGTCAAGGCAGCACGTTCCTTAGGGTAGCCTAGTTCCCCAAGCAACGAGGAAGCAGCGACGATGGCGAATGGGATGCCATTTCCAAGGAAGAAACGAGACATCAAAAACATGGGGACTATGAATTTGCATCATTAGCATCGCAATTTATCTGCATATAGACCTAGTCCCTACAATTTTGAGAGAGAGCTTGCAGTACGGCGCCGAAAACCATGATGAATGAACCAACAAGAATACACCATCTTCTGCCGAACCTGTCGTTGACCCAGGGAACAAATGGAAGAACCACAATGGCACCCAGTGAGTATATAGCACCTAATATGCCGAGCTTAGAACCACGAGGATAGCCGAAATCTACGTCCACATTTAGTACACAGATATCAAGTCCTTTAGCGCACACGGGGCTTACATCTATCCCAGTTCTCAACATTCTGCAATCCATTCATCATTGAAGAATCGAAACCAGACGTCATTTCAACCCCCATACATGTTGGAAAGAGCAAAAAGTAGAGGTATCGGAGATTTGGTTTCCTGTACCATGGCACTTTGTCGGCCTCAACAAGCTGCGTGAGGACTGGGTCCGCTGCACTGGCCTGTCCGAGAACCATCTTGATTGATTAAAGCTTCGATTGTGTACCGAATTATCACCGCGCCCGGAACACGAAGTTGACTTGTCAAAAAGGCGTACCACAAGGCCAGATGTGAACCCTCAATTGGGGACGGGGAATATGCTATTTATCTCGAGCTCCTCGTCTCGGCATTTTCTCTGCATTTTCTTGTTAACCTTAATATATTAAATTATCCTTATCCCCCATATTTTACCTTGCATTAGTACGTCCATCAAAGTGGTATGTAGATCTCTACCCCATGGCCACGCCCGGCTGTTCCTACCGGTTAGCCCGTGACACCCTAAACTGTTTGGAAAACAAGCTGGTAGTCTCGTCCCGCCATCCCGCTCCCCCGAAGCCGTTGGTATTAACGGCCAATATACATAGGTGGGTCAAGCCATTTAGCAGGTACCCCTCTAGCGTTGGCTAAGAAGGACTTTAAGCGAAAACAACCACCACCAAGCCCGGTGGGGCCCCAAATAAACCTTATTGCGATCGACATCACCTGTGGTACTCAAACCACTTAGCAGGCAGATATTCGCAGCTATTGGTGTTACATATTCGAATTGTGTTTCGTCGTGGAGGGCATCCGAATATATTAATAGGAGTGGTAACTGGACTGTAGTTATAAGGCCCCGGATAGAGTTCAATGCTAGAGTCGACATCTAATCATGATCAGCTCAAGCTCCGCAGCGTTACCCCAGACCCCAACACTGACTTTACATGACAAGGATAAGAATGTGCCGCAGCCATATACCATCCCTTTTCCTTCTTTCGGCAAGATAACTTCCCCGAAACACCCGGTGTGGAGCTGTCATAATTCCGTGCTTGCTTCACAGTTTCTTGCATATAGCTCCCTGTGCCTTTTTACCAAGCCGGGTCTTCGACATTTGAATTCTCCCCAGATGTCTGATTTCTAAGCTTTGCCTATTCTCTTGGAAGCACAAGTCTTCCAGAGTTACTATAACATTGACGACATTTCGAATAGAGCCTTGCCTGGGATAACAAAGTCATCGTGACTCGTAGTATGTTAAAATTATCCTATTTCTCATAGGAAGACGCCACCGACGTCAAGCCAAAGCACGGGGCTTCTCCCCACTGACGGGGCGTCAGCGGTGCTATTGAGCCGCGGTCATCCATTAGTGGGCAATGGAGAGACTTGAGGTGAGATTCTCTGGGCGTATAACGCTTTGGTATAGGGTAAAAGCAGATGCTCTCTAGAATGCCTCGGGTCAAGTTCTTGCTTCATACCATAGGCATCGAGTCTTTCTGAGTTGGATTCAATGACGCCTTTGAAGTCAACTGGCCCCATATATATTAGAAACTAGTATGGTAGGCGAGGCAGGATCCAGACAGACAGATGCCGAAATGCCCTCCATGAGTCTATTCCTCGGCACCCAACCCCAAGTTCTTGTACATCCCGATCGTCTCAGATTGACAACCTTTAGAAGTGGGGAATGAATTGTCGGTAATGTCGGTGGGGTTTCCCCGAAGCTAGTTCAAATCTAGGTAGGGAATTAGTCTCATGTAAGTAGTCTAGTTAGCACAACAGCCCCTGCTCATGTGGGGAACAGCCGTACAAACATACCGGTAGTGGGGGGTTGATGTGGCTACTTTGATTTTAATCTCTCGCTTTCCTCCAAACCGCATAACCCTATTCTGACTTCTCGCCACATGGATTACCCTAGCCTGGTTGGAATTACCTCGCTTGCTCAGTCCGGATGTAACCAACATACCCCGATGCTGCCTGCAGCAAGTCCTACTTCTAGCATTGGTAAAGTTGACACGGATGTTAGCAACCATAGGATAACATTCGACGAACAAGCTCAAGTCCATCAACTTGAGCCATCTTGTACATCGCCCCACCGACTTATTAGGTTGTTCTGGAACCATTGGAGCGCGGCACCTTACGTGCTGAGGGATACTATCAGGCTAAATGCTAATCTGCTAAATGCACGAAAGTATCATTGGATCTGTCTCAACCTTCGGCTCTGGGTTGGTACAGTTTAGCCACGTGATTGTGGGAGGTACTGTACATAGTCCACGTGATCGTACCCTTGCGATGTGAAGCAAATTCATGCATTTTCAAACCCACACCTTACATAGGTGCTATATTTCAGCCATATTTCTGTGTAGCCGTGCTATTCCCTTAGCTTAATGTATTTAACAAAATTATGTACGGGCAAACGGTAGGATTGTCATGTGATGTTGCTTAGTCAGTAGAGTATCTCACTGCGGAAGGGTTTTAGGCATGTCTCAACCATTTCTCAACCGTTTCTGAGCCAAATAGACTCAAATTTTGGGGATATTAAATACATGTATGGTACTTTCTTGAGCGAAGTAGGCAAGGGCGCGCGTAAGTTGCTACTGGTGCTACTGATGCTATTTGAAGGAAAATATATGGTTCGATAGAGGTGTTTTTTTGGGGGGAATATATTCGGAGAACAATGTTTGGAAGGCCGTGAGTGGCCCAGATTCTTGCTTTCGGTTAGTTTTAAAAGTCTAGGTAGGCAGTATGTTGAATATCCCCGTGTGGGGGTAGGGGAGGTATTTATTGGAATATCTTCATTAAAGAAGATCCAGATGAAGTGCTCAGATGCTCAAATGGATATATGGGTAGAGGGAGTCTCTTAAGCCCATTATATCACAAATCTGGTAAAAACTCAGGAAACTCATCCTTACAAGTTTCCCCTTCACACGATGATGAATATCAAAACCACACTCCTTAAGGAGATTGGGCTCAAGCATCCAATAGCTCCCAAGAATCTATCCACAAAGCCGAATGTTTTAAGCCAAGGCCATGCAAATTTACGCAATACTGAGTTGGTTACCCCCGGCTTTCTGATTACTAGAAGATGGACAAATTCTGGAATATCTCTAGTAAGGGCCGTCAAGGCCAAGCACCCTGGAGTAAGAAAAAATTTCCTTCATGTGCATAAACTTCTGAGCCATTGGGTACTCCATGTAACTATCTTTTGATGGGGGTATTGCAACAAATACCCTAACAAAGCCTCCCTGAACTTGCTCATAGGCAGAAGCACCCCTGCGCAAAGATACTCAGCATAGACCCGGGTCTCCCTGGGCTTCTAATACCGATAGCAAGCAAGAATCCGAGCCACCCACAGCCTTGTTCTCTGAATATATTTTCAAAAAAAACCTCTTCTATTGAACCATATATCTTCCTCAAATAGAGTCAGTAGCAACTCACATGCGCCCCTGCCTACTTCACTCAAGAAAGTATTATATATGTATTTTATATCCCCAAAATTTAAGTCTATTTGCAGAGCCCGGTAAAGCTTTGCTCCTCCCTTCCCCCCTCCCTCTCCCTCTGCCCTCAAATACTTACCACCAGGCCTCTTTGGCCCCTAATACTCAAAGTTATATCGCCTGTAGCTATCTATTAGTAGCTTAACCTGTGTCAATATTACTCTACGAGCGTGTTTAAGTTGTGCCAGCTAGGCCATGTCAAATTTCACCACAGCACGCTGACCTGATCTCGTGACACTGACCTAGATAGATATCCAGCATTCCTCTTCTCTCATCAATTTTCAAGCTTTCTACCATAATAAACACTTGTGAGGATGAGGTGCGATAGTTAGGACTCAGGGTACTTGACTTAGTAGCTCAAAGCAATACTGGTAGTCGAGCGAAGGTCCACGAAGACTGTAGCGGTAAAGTCAAGCATATTAACAAAAGCAATGGAGAGCAATTTGTAGTTTACAAAGCTCCAGAAACCAGACCATATGCATCACGAAAGTACTGAGGTCCCACAGGAGCAAAAAACACAATGATCCAGCTGGGACTCGAACCCAGACCACCCACCTCATTCC
>Ga0307511_10005148_pt1 | contig 13323 bp, 17 predicted proteins | sample 13_EM_MG_FD_200266 | JGI IMG/M metagenome (GOLD analysis project Ga0307511, IMG submission 200266) | Populus trichocarpa ectomycorrhiza microbial communities from riparian zone in the Pacific Northwest, United States - 13_EM | ecosystem: Host-associated > Plants > Roots > Unclassified | place...
TCTCTCTTTTTTTTTTTTGAAAACATGTGTATGTACAAGTAGTTGTGATTGTGGCTCACATCTTCCCTTGGTTTTACGTCCAAGAACGGCTTAAACGCCCTTTATGGGTCGGGGATAGGCTTCTCACTCAATTTTCTTAAAAACTGACAAACAAGGTCTTTTTTAGTCAGATTCCCAAGACCATAAGCATGTTCTTTATGAAAATGGGGCCATAAATCATGAATTGCATGATGCACATCTCCACTATGAAGAGACTTAAGAGTCAATAGAAGATTATCTAAAGACTCTCTATGTTTTGAAATAAATCCCACCTTTTGACAATTTTCACATGTTTTGTAGAATGCATGTGAGTCCTTGAACATGGTGGGCTAGTAAAATCCACTTTGTAAGATTTTTGCATGACAAAATTTCATGACATTACTTACCTCATTGTCAAGAATGCATCTTTGATATATTTGACTAGGACAATATTTGAATAAGTAAGGGTCATCCCAATAAAAGTTTTGCATGTCGCTAAAAAACTTTCTTTTGTTTTGGGTATCCAAATGAGCTGGCAAAAATCCTGAAGCAAGAAAATTGTCAATATTAGCAGACCAATGTATTGAACTAAGAGAAAGTAAAGATTCATCAGGAAAGTAATCATCAATTGGTGTGATGTCAGATGTCGAATCAATTGCCAATTTTGACAAATGATCTGCAACAACATTTTCGGTGCCTTTTTCATCCTCGATTTCTTCCTGTTTGAAAGTTTCAAAGATTTCATAATCGTGATTGACTTCCTTTTGTTTGGTCATGGCATGAGGAAATGGAAATACTAGTGGGGAATCGGTCTTTTCTTTGCAATGTTCAGGTTTAACCCCTTCCTTACCCTCAGAGATTGACTCATCATCTTTCTCATAAGGTTCAAGAATGAGTTTTTCAATAACCTTACCACTGTGGAGAGTAATGACTGATTGGACTTGATCCATGTGTTGGCTTCCGGAACTACTTGCATTTGCATTGTATTGTCCCTTGGGATTTTGCTATGGTTGAGATGGAAACTTACCTTTCTCCTGAAAACTGAGAGTAAATGTGAATTTTGCATGAGTATCTTTCAAATCAGCCATAGTTTGAGCATTTTGAGTGTTGATTGTCTCTTGCTTTTCAATGAATGCATGCAAAGTTTCATCTAGATTTCTTCTAGGAGGGGGAACATAAAGAGGTGCATATCCATGAGAATTTTGGAAATTATGGAGTGCTTGAAATGGTGGCTGTGAAGTTTGTGCATTATTGTTACCACTCTTCCAACTGAAATTTGGATGATCTCTCCAACCAGGGTTGTATGTTTGCGAGTATGAGTTATGATTGGGCCTTTGGAAACTGTTTAAAGCATGAGCTTGTTCATGGAGGCATTCCTTGAAAGAAGAAAAAGTTGGACAGTTATTGGTTGAGTGTTCATTGGTTTCACATATTTGACACACAATGTCTTGAACATATTTTAATTGACCACTCTTTTTCAATTCTAGTGCCTCGACTTTTCTAGCTAAAGATGCAAATTTGGCTTGGAGTTCATGATCTTCCTTAAGGTTGTACATACCTCCACTAGATGTATAAGGTTGAGTTTTACTTGGTGCCTCATAAGTACCTGTAGTGTCCTAATTTTGAGCATTTTCAGCTAGCAAGTCTAGATACTCTCCATTGCTTCATCAGGGTCTTTATCTTCAAAAGTTCCATTGCACATCAATTCTACCATTTGTCTATCTTTAGGTGTTAACCCTTCATAAAAATGTGAAACCAATCTTCATGTTTCAAAACCATGATGAGGGCAAGTATTAAGCAAGTCTCGATACCTATCCCAACATTGGTAAAATGTTTCTCTTGGTTTTTGAGTGAAAATGGTGATTTATCTTTTGAAAGAGTTTGTTCCGTGAGACGGAAAAAATTTCTTTAAAAATTGTTGTTGCATTTCATCCCAAGCACGAATGGATCCTGGTCTCAAATTTTGTAGCCATATTTTAGCTTTATCTTTTAATGAAAAAAGAAAAAGCTTTAATCTAATGATGTTCATACTACAATTTAAGTCATTATAAGTGTTATAAACTTCTTCAAATTCTCTCAAATGCAAGTATGGATTTTCTAGATCTAAACCATGAAAAGAAGGTAAAAGTTGAATAATGTCTGGCTTAAAACACAATCCTTGGGTTGGGATTAGTATCTTCTTTTTTTTTCTTTTTTTAATATATATACATATAACTTAAAATACAATGCATCTTTAACCCATGTAACGAGCTTTCGGCAAATGACTCCCAGACTAGTTGGTCTTAAGGCATTAGGTGTTGAGACACCCCTACAAGCTTAGTAACTTTAGTTGCAGATACTAAAATATAGATAGTGCAATGTTTGATTCCCTTAAGCTTTTCTCCTCAACCCATGTAACAAGCACTAGGCCAATAGCTCTCAAGTCAGTTGACTTTAGGGTATTAGGTGTTAAAACACCCTTTCGGGCTTAATTGCTTAGGTTAGGAAGGCTACGAAACCAAACTTATCTATATTTTTATTTATTTATTTATTTATCATTTTTTTTTGTTTTTTTTTGAAAATTATATACTATCCATTTCCCTTAGTTGTTACCTTTAACAAAAGAACAAAAATAATATAATAATGCAATGTACAACCCATAAGCATATGTTAAAGTGTGTGTGTGAAAATGAAGATTTATGAATACTTTTTTTTTTTGATCAAATGTAAGAATTGTATAGATCAAAAAGAGCAAGACAAGCTTGCAATATAAGCTGGAAACCAGCAGTACATAAGGATATACATAATCAGTCAAAGGGAACAGGCTCCCTTGAACAAACCATAGCAAGACAAGCTTGCAGATCAGTAACCTAAACCAACGAGAACATGCTCCCATGGACTAGCAACCAAAGCCCTATGGCATTAAGCAAACAATAAAAGACATGATCCCACATACAGATAGCATGAACATCCCTCATGCAGTGGTAGTAGCCAAACATCTAAAAAGCTAACAAAGGCAAACAACTCCCCAGCGATAAAGGCTAGGGATAGAATATCCTGCATAAAGCAGCAACAACACCAAAGTGGTGATCCAAAGACATGTCTAGAAGACAATCACAGGGGAAACAGGCAAAAACCAGCCTCCACCCACTGAGGAGAGCATCAACCAAGCCCATTCCAGCAATAGCAGGAAAAAGCTATCAAAGTAGAGACCCAATAAGGGGCCAGGGACCACACTTCAGCCAGCATCGCACGCAGAAAGCAGGGAAGTACCGAGCTTCACCCAGGTCACTCCTGTAATATGGGGATAACAAGCGAGCGTCAGCAGCAACCTGCAAACCCAACAAAGGAGAACATGCAGGGGAAGATGGGCTCATGGCAGTAAGCCAAAAATAACAAACCAGAGAAGAAAGTCCAACTCTAGCAAACCAGAATTCCAGTAAGCTTCTAGAAGCACAATAGTCAAAGCTGCTTATAGCAGCATACCAAACTGCATTGAGCAGCAACCAAGAGGCCAATCACCAGCAGACCATCCCTACACCACAACATGAATGTAGCCCAAATATGAGGGGAGAAAGCCTCACCCAAACTGTTGGGATCCATAGCCAAATCAAGATAGGCCAGCCAAATTAGACCTGCAGAAGAACCAAAATGGAACAGGAGGCAGAATTTGTGAACAAGGGGAGAGAACCTCACCCAAACGCACCCCAAACAATGCCCCAAAGTAGGCAAAGAGATCCTTTGCAACAAACCAGTAGCATCCAGCAAGAAAGGAACACTACTGAACAACATCCACTGGAACTCAGGGGATCCAGAACAAGGAGGCAACCTCCATTAAACCAAAATGCCAAAGCTAAATAGCAGCAGCAACACCCTCTAGAGGGTTCAAGGGCATGTCCAGCAGCCAACCAACCACTCAAAGAACACGACCAACAAGACACAGGACAAGCAACTGAGCAGAGGCAAAGCTAACAGTCCCAAAGGCAACAAGCTACAACAAGAAGCACCGCATGCTATGATCTAGCTGACCAGAGAGCTATCAACAATCATTATACACAGAGATTGCAAGCAAAGCGAGTCCACCAACTACAATCAGCAGGAACAGGAGAATGAGGGAACCAGACCCAACATTCCAAGACAAGGTTCACACCACTGAAAGACTATAGACCAATCAACTAAGCAAGCCCTTGGCTCTGGTAGACAGGCATCATTGACAGCAAATGCACAGGAAAGAAAGCACCAACAGCAAACAGAGAACAGAGCAGCAAACCAGCAAAAAGAGTGGATACAAGACAAGTCATGAGGGAACAACCCCATGATGATGCAGAGGGAGATGGAACCCCCTAAAGAGCCAGCTAGGTATAAATTATGGAGTGGGAGAGGCAGGAACTGGTCTACCACTTCCAAATCTAAGAAAAGCACAAAGCTGAACAGTACCTGAACAATGGGGACATCCATCAAATTGACCATCTCCAAGGCAGTGGACGTGACAGATCAACCCCAGCAAGCGTGGAGAGTCATCTAACTCGTCGGAGAGAGGAGCTACAGATGAACCAACAAAATCCCCATCGTTGGAAGCGTCAAGCCAGAGACCCGTTAGGGTTTCAGGCAAGATCCATCGCACGCTCACTGGTTGCTGGAGCAGAGGCGCCGATGTTGGACTGGCCATGGGAGGCGTGAAGAAATGATCTCACTAAAGATTTATGAATACTTGTTAAATGAATATATGAGCAGAATCAAGTGATAACAATGCAAGAGTTTGTAAACCTGAATATTTCAAGAAGTGTAATGATAGAGCTTGTTATGAATGTTTACTAAGATGTGTCTCAAGAGTCAATACTCATTACTCTACCATCTTAATAATAACAATTCTGTCTAATGGTTTTAATAACAACAAAAACAGTTAGTTTTTTTTTTAATTTAACTACCCTCTCCCCCCAACCAAAACGAGACATTGTCCTCAATGTTTTAAGGTAGAAATGTAGAGTATAGAAGACATCACCTGAAACAACGACTACTGACAAACCTAAAACACACTTAAACAAAAATAAGAAATAACAAAACAGAAAAAGAATAATGATATTAATAAAACCAAAAGACACAAGGTTTTACAAACTAAGGCTCAAATCCAATCTTAGCTTTTTACAGCCTTCCCTATTTGACCAATCTATTCGACTCACGGAGGAATCAATTACAGGGATGAAAGCTTGCGGTTGATCAATCAGTTGTTCAACAGTACCAATAGAGATTATGATTTGTCGTGCCGAAGATGTAAGAAAATTCTGTTCCACAACATGATCAAGAAAAGACAACAAATAATCATAAAAACCATTATCATTTAACAAACCTATAGGTTTTTAGTGAATGTTTAGTTGGGCCCAAGAGGAAATATGAAATATCTCTTTTAATGTGCCCAGACCACCTGGTAAAGCAATGAAGGCGTCAGCATGAGCAAACATTGTATCCTTTCTTTTAGACATTGTGGAGACCTGTAGTTCCTCTCCAACTGTTTTTCCAATGAGATCCATTTTGGCTAAAGCTTTTGGAATGATACCCAACACTTGACTGCCTTCTAAAAATGCAATTATTGACACACTCCGCATTAACCCAAGGTTGCCTCCCCTATATACTAAATGAGTCTTTCTCTCAGCTAGTACCTGATCAAGATAATGTGCTGATTCTAAAAACTCATTTTCTTTCCAGGATTGGATCCACCAAAAATACAAATATTTTTTATTTGATGACCTGAGGAACCTGTCATTGCTACATGCTTCTATATCTGTTGAATGTATGGGTTAAGTAGAAATGAAGGGAAGGAAGAGAAGATTTTATAAATGAGAAATTCAAAATGCAATCATACCACCTATATGTAGGCTAGCTAGAGTCTCACACACTCTCTCTCTCTCTTTGTTTTTTTTGTTTAAAACATATGTATGTGCAAGTAGTTGTGTGGCTAACATCTTCCCTTGGTTTTACATCCAAGAACGACTTAAACACCCTCTATGGGTCGAGGATAGACTTCCCATCCAGTTTTTTTTAAAACTGGCAAACAAGGTCTTTTTTAGTCAGATTTCCAAAACTATGTTGATCATGTTCTTTATGAAATTGGGGCCAAAAATCATGAATTGTACGATGCACATCTCCACTAGCATGCGTCTCAAGAGTTAATAGAAGATTATCTAAAGACTCCTTACTCAGGCCATCCTTAATGAATTGTATTTTATCTTCACGGTTTACGAAGACCATTTCTAAAGAATGACATTTTGCATTACAAGTCCATCTAGCACATCTGTGACAGACTTTCAATCGTTTTGCACGACGTTTCTTTGCAAAAGTGTTATTACCTGTCCTAGGCATGTATGAAATAAAAGAATTAGAAGACTCACTTGATAATCGGACCTTTGCTTCAATTAGGCAGCGAATATCTTTAGGAATTACATGGTTCATTAACAACCTTAATCTTTCATACCTAGCACGGTAAATTTTTGTAATCGCATTTTGAGGCAAAACGGGAAAATACTTTTTTAATTTTTCAAGAGTGGTGTCCATTTTTCAAAAGAGAAGTGGAGAAGAGATTCAAAGAAAAGAGAAGGAACAAGGAATTGAACAAATATATACATAGATATCAGTTATCATGGGAAACTAAAAGAACCGACTTAAGAGTCACGAAGTACAGTTATCCGCCATTTGTCCGGGGTTGGAGAAAGACTAGCAAAACAAAAGTCACATAAAAAAGAAACACAAAAACCATGTGAGAAAAACAAAATAATCAATCTTTATATACAGGATCAGTCAAACCAATGGATTCATTTTCACTAGGAAAATTATCAAAGTAAACTTTCAAACGATGCCTATTTACCTTAAAAACATTGCCATTCTTTGGATTCTCAATATCAAAAGCCCCATAAGGATACACATGTTTCACAATAAATGGACCACTCCATCTTGATCTTAGCTTTCCAGGAAATAAGTGGAGTCGAGAAATATAAAGCAAAACTTTTTGACCAACATCAAATGTTTTTCTCAAGATTCTCTTGTCATGAAACTCTTTGATTCTTGCTTTATGAATTTTTGAATTCTTATATGCATCATTTCTTATTTCCTCAAGCTCATTTATTTGTAATTTACGTAGTTGGCTAACATCATCAAGGTTCGAATTAAAAGCTTTAATAGCCTAGTAAGCTTTATGGTCAAGTTCCACAGGCAAATGACAAGGTTTTCCATAAACCAGCCTATAAGGTGACATACCTAATGATGTTTTAAAAGCAGTTCGATAAGCCCAAAGTGCATCATTAAGTCTTAAAGACAAGTCTTTCCGATTAGGGTTCACTGTTTTTTCCAAGATTTGTTTGATCTCCCTATTAGCAAGTTCTACTTGTCCACTCGTCTGAGGGTGATAAGGGGTGACAACTTTATGTGTGATTCTATATTTTTTCATTAAAGATTCAAATGGCTTGTTGCAGAAATGTGTTCCACCATCACTTATCATGGCTCGAGAAATTCCAAATCGACTCAAGATATTTTCTTTCAAAAACTTGATCACTGTTTTGTGATCATTATTTCGAGTTGGGATTGCCTCTATCCATTTTGAAACATAATCCACTGCGACTAATATGTACACAAAACCAAATGATAGAGGAAATGGACCCATGAAATCTATACCTCAACAGTCAAAGATTTCAATGACAAGGATAGGATTCAAAGGCATCATGTGACATTTTGAAATAGACCCCAACTTTTAACAATTTTCCCAAGTTTTGCAGAATGCATGCGTGTCTTTGAACATGGTGGGCCAATAAAATCCACATTGTAAGATTTTTGCAGTTGTCTTTTTTGATGAGAAATGACCCCCACATGCCTCAGAATGACAAAATTTAATGACAATACTTACCTCATTGTCGGGAATGCATCTTTGAAATATTTGATCAGGACAATATTTGAATAAGTAAGGGTCATCCCAATAAAAGTTCTTCACTTCGTTCAAAAACTTTCTTCTATCTTGGGTACTCCAATGAGCTGGCAAATCTCATGTTGCAAGAAAATTGACAATATTAGCAAACCAAGGCATTGTAGCAACAGAAAGTAAATATTTATCAGGAAAGTAATAATTGATTTGTTTGATGTCAAATATGGAATCTATTGTCGATCTTGACAAATGATCTGCGACAATATTTTCGGTGCCTTTCTTGTTCTTGATTGTGATATCGAATTCTTGAAGTAACAAAATGCACCGTACCAATCTAGCCTTAGAATCCTTCTTAGAAAGAAGATATTTTAATGCTGCATGATCACTAAAAACAACAACAGGTGAGCGAACAAGATAAGATCGAAATTTTTCACATGCAAATACTACTGCAAGTAATTCTTTTTCAGTGGTAGTGTAATTCATTTGAGCACTATTTAAAGTTTTACTTGCATAGTAAATCACATAAGGTTTCTTATCTTTTCTTTATCCTAAAACAGCACCCACAACATAATCACTAGCATCACACATTATTTCAAAAGGTAATGACCAATCAGAAGGTTGAATGACAGGAGCAGAAGTAAGCAAGTTTTTAAGTTTAACAAAGGCTTCTTCACAATGTTCAGTCCATTCAAAAACAATATCCTTTGTTAGAGGGTTACACAATGGCTTAGATATGACACTAAAATCTTTGATGAACCTTCTATAAAAACCAATATGTCTTAAGAATGATCTAACATCTTTAACAGATTTTGGTGTTGGCAAGTTGGCAATTAACTCAATTTTAGATTTGTCAACCTCAATTCCTGTTGATGAAATAATGTGACCAAGTACAATGTCGTTTGTTACCATAAAATGATATTTTTCCCAATTCAGCACAAGATTCTTTTCTTCACACCTGTTCAAAACCTTTTCTAAGTTAGTCAAACAATCATCAAATGAATCGCCAATAACAGAAAAATCATCCATAAAAATCTTAAGAAAACGTTCAACCATATCACTAAATATACTGAGCATGCATCTTTAAAACGTGGCTGGTGCATTACATAATCCAAAAGGCATCCTTCGATATGCAAAAGTACTAAATGGACATGTGAAAATAGTTTTCTCTTGATCTTCAAATGCAATTTCAATTTGGTTGTAACCTGAATAACCATTTAGGAAACAATAAAATTCATGACCTGCGACTCTTTCTAAGATTTGATCCATGAAGGGTAAAGGAAAACGATATTTTCTAGTCATTGAATTAAGTTTCCTATAGTCAATGCACATGCGCCAACCAGTAATAGTCCTAGTTGGAATTAACTCATTTTTCTCATTTGTTATCACGGTGACTCCAGACTTCTTAGGTACAACTTGGGTAGGACTTACCCATTTGCTGTCGGAAATAGGATAGATGATTCCATTATCTAGAAGATTAATGACTTCATTCCTCACTACTTCTTTCATATTAGGATTAAGCCTTCGTTGCATTTCTCTAGAGGGTTTAACATTTTCCTACAAATAAATCTTGTGTGTGCAAATCAAATGACTAATTCCTTTTATGTCAGCTATGGTCCACCCTAATGCATTTTTGTGCATTTTCAGAGTTTGTAATAACTTACCTTCTTGATGTGCATTAAGTTTGAAAGAAATTATTACCGGAAAAGTTTCATTTTCTCCCAAAAATGGGTATTTGAGATTAAATGGCAATGGCTTCAAATCAGGTTTTGGTGGTTGAACACTTGAAGGTATGGACTCAATTGATCGTGGTGGCAATTCCTTAATTTTTGGTCTCCAACTGCTTGCCTTTGATTCTTCCTGAAAATAAACCATTTGCAAATCTTCAGATTCATTAAACTCAGTTTCATTGGAAGTATTTGCAAATTGATCATAAACTAATTTTTCAATAAAATCTACTTCCTGTAAATCATTATCATCTCCAAGTTACTTGCAAATGTTAAAAACATTCATCTCCAATGTCATGTTTCCAAAAGATAACTTCATCAGTCCATTCCAACAATTACTCAATGCATTAGAAGTTGCAAGAAATGGATGTTCTAAAATAAAAGGAATTGAATTACATGTTTTAACAGGTTGTGTATCCAAGACAACAAAATCCACAGGATAAATGAATTTATCAACTTGTACTAACACATCCTCAACTATTCCTCTAGGCACCTTTACAGATCTATCAGCAAGTAAAAGAGTTACAGAAGTTGGTTTTAACTCCCTTAGATTGAGACTTTGAAAAACAGAATATGGAAGTAAATTCACACTAGCTCTAAGATCAAGTAAAGCTCTTTCAACTTTATGTTCTCCAATAAAGCAAGAAATTGTAGGACAACCAGGGTCTTTATATTTCAAAGCATTATTGTTTTGAAGAATGACACTTACTTGTTCGGCTAAAAGGGCTTTCTTTTTCACATTCAGTTTTCTCTTCACGGTGCACAAGTGTTTCAAAAATTTAGCATAAGAAGGTACCTGTTTCATAGCATCCAACAAAGGTATATTGATCCTTACTTGTTTGAAAGTTTCAAAGATATCAAAATTGTGATTGACTTTCCTTTGTTTGGTCCTGGCATGAGGAAATGGAAGTGCTGGTGGGGAATCAATCTTTTCTTTGCAGTGTTTAGGTTCAACCCCTTCCTTACCCTCAGAGACTACCTCATCTTCTTTCTCACAAGGTTCAATAATGGGTTTTTCAATAACCTTACCACTGTAAAGAGTAATGACTAATTTGACTTGATCCATGTGTTGGCTTCCAGAGCTACTTGCACTTGAATTGTGTTGCCCATTGGGATTTTGCTGTGGTTGATATGGAAACTTACCTTTCTCCTAAAAACTGAGAGCATATGTGAATTTTGCAAGCGTATCTTTTAAATCTGTCATGGTTTGAGCATGTTGAGTTTGATTGTTTCTTGCTTTTCAATGAATGCATGCAATGTTTCCTCAAGATTTCTTCTAGGAGGGGGAGCATAAGGAGGTGCATATCCTTGAGAATTTTGAAAATTATGGTGGGCTTGAAATGGTGGTTGTGAAGTTTGTGTATTATTGTTACCACTCTTCCAACTGAAATTTGGATGATTTGACCAACCAGGGTTGTACGTTTGCGAGTATGGGTTATGATTGGGCCTTTGGAAACTATTTAAACCATGGGCTTGTTCATGGAGGCATTCCTTGAAAGAAGGCAAAGTTGGACAATCATTGGTTGAATGTTCGTTTGCCACATATTTTACACACAATGTCTTGAACATATTTTAATTGAACACTCTTTTTAAATTCAAGTGCCTCGACTTTTCTAGCTAAAGATGCAAATTTGGCTTGGAGGTCATGATCTTCCCTAAGGTTGTACATACCTCCACTAGATGTATGAGGTTGAGTTTTACCTGGTGCCTCATAAGTGCCTGTAGTGTCCCAATTTTGAGCATTTTCAGCTAGCAAGTCTAGGTACTCCATTGCTTCATCAGGGTCTTTATTTTCAAAAGTTCCATTGCACATCAATTCCACCATTTGCCTATCTTTAGGTGTTAACCCTTCATAAAAATGTGAAACCAATCTCCATGTTTCAAAACCATGATGAGGGCAAGTATTAAGCAAATCTCGATACCTATCCCAACATTGATAAAATGTTTCTCCTGGTTTTTGAGTGAAAGTGGTAATTTGTCTTTTGAAAGAGTTTGTTCTGTGAGATGGAAAAAACTTCTTTAAAAATTGTTGTTGCATTTCATCCCAAGCACGAATGGATCCTGACCTAAGATTCTGTAGCCATGTTTTAGCTTTATCTTTTAATGAAAAAGGAAAAAGCTTTAATCTGATGGTGTTCATGCTACAATTTAAGTCATTATAGGTATTACAAACTTCTTCAAATTCTCGCAAATGCAAGTATGGATTTTCTAGATCTAAGCCATGAAAAGAAGGTAAAAGTTGAATAATGCCTGGCTTAAAATTAAAGTGAGATGCATCAGGAGGGAAAACTATACATGAGGGTGCACTTGTTCTTGTTGGATTCATGTGGTCTCTTAGTGTTCTAACTCGATTATTCTCATTATTCTCATTATGAAGTGATTGGTTATCTTCTTCAGCCATATTTTCTGAAAATAATGAGGATACCCGACAAAGTCTACCACTTAATGTACGTGACCAAACTCTCATGCACGTGTAAGAAGAGAATAAAAGGAAGAAGAAAACAAGAGAAAAAGAAACAAAACAAAAGAAACAAAAGTTAGATACAAGAGAAGTGAAAAATAAAAATAAAATAAATATTATAATTTATACAAGAATTTACCTCCCCGGCAACGGCGCCAAAAACTTGACACGATCAAAGAGTTGATGTCTTATCCCAAGTGCAGGAGTGTCACAGTAATAAATAACCCGGCAAGACCGGGGTCGAACCACAAAGAGGTTAATTGTATAAATTATAATTAATAAAACAACAACAACAACAACAACAACAATAACAACAATAATAGTAACAATAATAGTAATAGTAATAATAATAATACTCAGTACGTGGCGTTGTTATACCTGAGAATGATCTAAAAGATCGGGTCACAGGTTTCCAGCCTATATACTGAGTTTATGAAAAGATCAAAGAGATATATTATATAATATAAACAGATTTCTGATGCGAATGAACAAGGCAAGACCAACAATGTCAGGATCCTTGATCAAACACAGAGCATACTTAAAGTACATAAAATATAACACGAATAATACTAATAATAACAATAATAACAATAATAATAATAATAATAATAGCAATATTAGTAGTAGTAGTAGTAGTAGTACTAATAATAATAAAGAAGAAGAGGAAGAAATTAATGAGAACTTTGAGATGGAAGATTAATGTAAAGATTAAACAATGATAAAAACAAATGTCAAGGTTAGAGGATCCACTAATAGTATTAGAGATAAGTAAAGTATAAACTCTTTATAAATTATCAACATAATCATATTAATCATCTTATTTACGTAACACCATACTTATAAATTTTATCAGGTATTCATGATGCTAACTTATGTTGACAACAAATCAAGTTCCTCTCATAATAACGATGTCGGCCGAAGACTATGAAGGATCAAGTATTTGATGTACCAAGTGTTATACAACACAAATCTAGATTAACCATTTAACAAGCAAGGTATTAAGAATTAATAAGATAAAAATGATAAGACATGTTAATAGCAAACTTTCTTGGATATAAACATTAAAGTCCATGTTGAGTTTATATTATACTTATCCTAACACCATTAGTGAAACCTTTTCACCTTGACATAATTAACTTAGCTAGACATTATGAAGAAGAAAAACATAAATAAACAATATAAGAACATAAACATGATATAAGTTAACTAAGTATAGTAAAGGAAATGAAAAGCAT
>Ga0307511_10005149_pt1 | contig 13323 bp, 17 predicted proteins | sample 13_EM_MG_FD_200266 | JGI IMG/M metagenome (GOLD analysis project Ga0307511, IMG submission 200266) | Populus trichocarpa ectomycorrhiza microbial communities from riparian zone in the Pacific Northwest, United States - 13_EM | ecosystem: Host-associated > Plants > Roots > Unclassified | place...
GGAAGGTGGAAACGCACGCGCCTCTGACCTTCTTCGCGTGGTTGCAGGTGTGCGGGTTGAATCCAGGCAACCGGATCGATTGGAGCCTCCACGACTGGGTCGGCATCCGTAGTACGCCTGGGGCGGTTGGACCATCGCTGGTTCAGCGAGCCTGACGTTCCGCAAGAAGTTGGCCGAAAAACCTAACATCTATTCATCTTTAAGCCAGGCTGTCTATGATTTGGCTCAAAACCATTGTTGTTGAGTCAGATGGATGGCTGGGTCGGGGGTTTCGGAAGCGGATCGGTGGTGAACCGAGCAGCCTCTCGAAGGTGAACCGCGTAGCCCGGAGTGAGCGGAACCGTGCGTTTACTTGGAGTGGTACTCGGGGTACCACTACAAGACTCCAATCGTCTGGAACGCGCGGCTCCCCGTAGACCTCGTTCAGGGTCGTGTGACTTTGCCTTGCCTTTGTTCCGAAAGCGCCGAATGAAAAAGGCCCCCGATCCAGGACCTGGGTGCTATGACGACCCTGCATATGAGTTTTCTAGTGAGACAGAGGCATGAAACCAAATACTACGAACCTCTGAATCTACGCCACCGAGTAGAGGCAAAGAAACGGACATCCGGCGCCATCATAGATCACACCACAGAGACAATGGCAACCGGCCTCGCTGCCCACGTTACGTGGCGGCCGAATACCATCCTAGCTGATGGAAAGGAGAGGACTGTGTAGGAAATCGTTGGATGAGTCAACATTTAACTCCAACAAACCAGAGAATCTGGATCACGGACTCCGTACCGAGTCCACCAACTGCATGAGTATGGTCAACAAACGAGCTGAGTCAAAGCATACCAAGGAGGAATGATAATCCTTTAGGAAGCGTGTTTTTTTTGGCGGCGGGAAGTTGGAAACCGACGACATCACCGCACATAAGAATCCAAACGTGGCGCTCCGGGATACCTCTGGAGGGCATTGGAAACGGCCTCCGCAACTGACGAATGAGCCAACTGCAATCGAACCCGACCACCTTTGGAGGTTCCTGGGAACTGACAGGGGTGAGAATTCGTTAGGGTGATCGAATGCACAGGGTTTGTTGCTCCACACTCAGGGGACAAACCGGCCAACTTTCTTAACCCATGTCATCTGTCGAGCAAACCGAGCTCCGAGCCCTGATCGTCAAAGTATGTGCCAAGAGCGTCAGCGCCGTGATGTCCGGCGGGCTGGACCGCTCCCCTCATGCCTGTTGCGTAACATCGGAACCCTACTTCATCAAATGGGGCGACTCATATCTCCACCACGATGCCGCTACCCAGGAATACGTCTACAGCCAGGCTATCCAGGACCCAACGGCACCGCGTGTACCTAAGGTCTACGATTGTTTCGGCCATGATAGGATCACGTACCTGGTCATGGAGTACACTCAAAGTTCTCCCCCTCGGGGTAATACATACTTTTATCAGCAGACTGCGAACGCTATCGACTGGCTTCTACGAATCCCTGTTCCATCTGGCGCAGAAATTGGGCCTATTGGAGGCGGATACGCCTGCCACTCGGTATTCAAGGATTGGACGGCGCCGCTGCGGTTCACATCCAATGAGGCACTAGAAATCTTTCTGAACAAGGTACGATTTTCCTTATGTGCTTCTGGCGGATCGTTTACCGTTGGGCTTTAGCCTCTTGAGCGTCGAGTTAAATCTCGTTGTGATCCTATCCGGATTAAGCACGAGCCGCTTGTGTTTGCACAGTCCGACATGCACGAGGGGAACTTCATTCTTGATCCTACTGGAAGAATATGCCTCGTCGACTTTAACACAGTGGGAGTACTGCCCAGATCTTTCGCCGTCTACACGATGAAAATGTCTGTCAGACCGTTCGTCGAAAGTGTCGCCAGATACCTGCCGACGTGGACATCCCCTAACTTGGTTTCGCTGGCTGAGGTTAGGGATGTACTTATCAGGACCGCTGATCGGACGTTCGGTACGACCGCCTGAATCACTGATAGTGTGGTTTCAGACTGAGAGCGGCAGCAGGTCTAGACGAGAATGGCAGAACAAGGGCACTCGACTCTGCTACTGCGGAGACTTAGTGTTGCGAGTCACTCGAGTCATACGCCTCTCTCCCTGCGCTACACAAAAGGTCTCGCTCATAGATTCAACCTGCAGCCGGTACATTTATTTCCGTCCCGAAGGTGAAAGGGGGCAGGGAGTGCTGTTTGCACTGTATCCAATCGGGAACTCGGGACGAAGAGTCCGATGGGTTGCTAAACACGTGGATAATAGATCAGAACCTCATGTAACAAGCCAGTGCACGCGGAAATGAAGCTGGAGCATCACTCACAATGACTCCTCTTGGGACTGTCAGAAGTTCGATCATCCAAATCTCCCCCGATGTTGTCAATCACGGAAAAACATCGCGGGGATCAGTATCGCCCGGCGTGATCAACCAGGGCTCTGGTTTTTCAGACCTGCCAGATCTCCAGATCTCGAAGGCCTCAAACTTCAGACGTGATTCGAACTCCAGCGGAGTCGGCGAAACACAGCCACCGAAGAACGGGCAATAGAAACGGGGGCACGACCCCAATGATCACGATCATTGAGGGTGGGTAGATCCAACTCGATGCCACCGACTCCGAACAAAGGAGAAAGGAGGGAGGGGACGGGCTCACCGGCGCGAGTAATGGAGGTAACGATCAGAGCGACGGATGGGGGGATGTGGACAAAGATGGAAGGAGGGTCTAGACCGGTGGGCTCCCTCACCCCTATTGTCGGGGGTCCCGCACCGGTTCTGATATGGAGAGGGTCCAGATTCGGGGGAAGCATTTCAAGGGGACGCACAGGCGCACCGCGCATCAGGCCCATTTGCCAAATCGCTGCGGCGGAACCGTAACTTTAACGAAGCGCAGAGTGGGGAGGAGGACCCTCTAAAGGGCGGTCATCAAGGGGGGCGTGTTTGACCAACGACGGGGGTTGATACTTAACATCTGACGCTCGAGACTCGAGACACCTTTGGAGATCTAGGATCTGAGGGGGATCCAGAACCAAACGTATAGGTGAATCATTTGGGTTGACGATGGGGATCGAGTGAATGGGTGACATTCACAAACAAAGAACGAGGGCATGGAACGGAGTGCGAGGGGTCCACCAAAGAATCGGTTGAAATGTTGAGAACAATGGCACTGCTAGCCGATAAACTCAAATGGTAAAAAGACGACGATCAAGATTGGGAATCATTAGCGAAGGGGTCATGGTGACGAAGAAACAAAGAGAGTTAAAGAGCCGGAGTCTCGGCACAACCACTGCTAATTCCAAACACTGGCCGGTCAATACGCTCCACAATACACAGCATCCAGGTCAATGTATGATGTCCTGTGGCCAGAACCTCAGCGATCGCCCCGACGATCCTGCCAACACGAATAGGCGGCACCCTCCCAAACACCAAAACGGTTGAACACTGATCCACTCACTCTTTCAATTAATGCAGAGCTTCATGACGTCATTTCACCAAAGCTCTCCCCCATATCCGCCCGACCGCCTAGTCCTTTCGTTTGAAATCCTTGAGCCAAGTCTGGACAAACTCTACCATCTCCCGATGGATCTTCTGGATCTCGGGCGGTTCTTGTTGAGGATCTCGCAATCCGTTCTCATCCCAGTGATGCACACCATCTACCGAGAGTTATTGAAATTTCCAAGTCGGCGGTTGAATAATGCCAGGGTTCGATGCGCGAAAGATCGCACGCAAGCATTGAATAAACAGGAGTGAGAGTGGGCCGTCGTTTAGCAGGGGATGTGACTTTGTGTACAAAAAAGACGCACTCGGAATGATTTTGAACGGCTCAGAAATCGTATCGGGCCTGTCTTGTGCATAGTAATCACTGTGCGGTGTCATGGGTCTCCAGGGGTCAACTGTGCAGAAGCAGTCAATATCAGGATAGATGCGTCGCGAAAAATTCAGATAATGGTCCGGGGAGCGCGTAAATGAAAAGAAGAGTGAGCAACTCCGATGATTGAATCATCGGAGGTATAGGGGCATACAAATGCAAAGAAAGGGGGCGGAGTGGTGGAAGGCAATGACGAAGCGGTGTCGTTGTACGGACATACGCCGGAGATATGGGCATGGGGGACGAAACAGTGCGGAGCGGGATCGGCAGAAAATGAGAAGCCCTCAAGTAAGGGTACACAAACGAACCTTCTCCATCTATTATAGCGAGTCTATCTCTCGCAATTGAGAAATCTCCCAGTGCATTGACAGCGGTGACGTTCGGTAGTGATGGGACGGTAAAGTGCTTTCCGGGAAGGAAGGCCTGGCGGCAGATCTTAGACTCATTCTCAAGCGTGTGCAAACGAGAGACGATCCGGGGGGCTTTCTGATCTGGTGGCGAGGTCTGCGTGTTGTTAATTTGTGTCCCGCATTGATTAAGAAGCGCGAACATACGAAGAAGTAGCCCCACTGCGTGCAAACCTGGAACAGCCAAAGCCTCCACTCCTGATCCAGAGAAGTTTCCTGGTATTTTGCGTCGTCGAACGACCCGAAGCACTGAAACCCTCAGCGTCAGAAACAGCCTGCGTAGGAAGGGGGATCCAAAACTCACCTGTTCGACGGTATTGCCCTTCGGGCAACTAGGGAGGATTTTCTGTTGAAGATGTGAGCACAGGGGACAACTACAATTCAATCCGACTCACCCTTCGGACGTATGCCGCGTAGTTTAGCAGCGTGCGATCGAATCCAGGAGCACTGACCAACGCCATCCTTTCGTCGGCGTCCAAGTCTGTCGCGCCTATCGCATCTTCGAATGAACTGAAGGGGTGGTTTATACTCTTGCAGAACTCGTCGAACTCGTCACTTCCAACCTCAGGATCCCAGTTCTTGGCTTGCCAAGACTCAAATGCCCTCTAGCGACCAGATAAGTAGGCGACTATCATCCATTCCTCGTCGAACGCTGACCTCGATAGTAGAAACGAAATCGTAATCGTGTTCCAGCGCGGCCAAACCGAACAAACCTTTGATAGCCTTTCTTGTGCCGGGTTGTGAGAGCATGGAGTCGATCATCGCTGCAAGGCCCTCCAAATGCTTGGAACATCTCTGATCCGCGAACCTGCGGATAACGTCCATATACTCCCATAGTTGGATTGAAGCGTGGGTAACGGCTGTGAGGAGCGTAGCGACTTAGGACTGTGATGGGCGGGGTGTCATACTCAGGTACGCTTACCACTCGATGCGATTGCTCCGAAAACCAGATCTGGGTATAGAACTCGCATATGGGCAGCTCGAGCTCCAGCATAAGACCCCTACGTTGCCGGTGAGAGACCGGAAGGCATTTAGGTCACGGAAAAGCTTACACCATAATAGATCCAGGGAGTATGAGGTGCGGTCAAGTCATCGGTAATGCCATCGAACTTCACGTGGGCCATGAACCTCGCTGAGTCCTCCACGGCTTGTTCATTCGTCAACCACCTAGAAGTTCCATCAGCATGGGTTGGACTTCGTCACCCTGTTTTATCCACTTACCGAAGGGAGTCCGTTGTCAGGTTTGCGACGGGTATCGACTTGCCTGGATTGCGCGGGGTCAATGTGGGAGATTCAACCACTCCAGAAAGTGAGGAGAAACAAACCATAGTACCTGTGGGGAAATGGTTAGGGGGAGAGATTAACAGAGGATGCGTGAGGGTTTCACGGAAACGTACCGATGCTCCAGAACAACGCCGATTCCGCCGGTGGCTTTGGCGAGGATGTCTGCAATGCCAGTGTCCAAGAAGGGTATCCTGTTCTCGCCGCTCGTTTCTCCTCCATCAATCACGATGACTGGTGCATTGGTGCCCGGGATATAATGCCGCTTGTTAACCCAGTACCGCTGTCCGAAAGTTGGCGAATCCTTAGCAAAGTGATCGACGGGTTGGGTGAACAATTGCTCCGGGAATCCCTTGACGGTGTCTAAGAAAGTCGCTGGTCCGTTAGAGTCTTGGACGGTAAGCGAAGGGGAGTGGGAGTTCTTCCGTCTTGTTTGGAGTTCGAGGAGCTTGAAGTTGATGGCTTGTGGGCTGTGTGCAAAGGCGGCGACATTCAAGGAGAGGCAAAGCAAGCCGTAGAGACTCGAGAAAGCGGTTGAGAGCCTCATATTGTCCTCCAAGGAGCGGCCTCGTTGACTGTAACTCTCAAAGCTGAGGCCGGCTCTGGGAGTCTGGGCTTCCAAGACTGGGTGGTGTCACAGATCACGTGTGGTACGTCACACGCGCTCGTGGCCGGGCCGGGGGACGGAGGCAGTACCACAGAGGCCGAGCGAGAGCTTCAGAGTTTGTGCTAACGCAATACCTATCATGGTCGACCACACATTGTTACTCAAGAGCACTTTCAAGCACGACTTTGAATGGCGGTTCGGGATCACGACCACCGAATATACCAGCCCTGAGCACGAGTCAGGAAACATGCATTCAGAAACGGCCCGCAAGATATCTATGCGGTATCACATGCAACCAAGGTAGGACTACTGAAACTGGGTTGGTAACCTGCGGAGCGTAATGAATACGATCCGGGCAGCGGGGAGACGGAGTTACCGATTTACCGGGAATGGTGTGCTGGTAAATGGTCAGGAAGGGGTCAACGGAAAGGAATCTGGGACATGGGGGCGACGGGTGATCAATATATTCGTTGCCGGGCGTACACATACACTGTACGACGGATTTACCTGTATATTGCTTGTTGTATGGTGTGCGAAATGTGCAGCGGTTTAGAGCTAAAGGGAAAACATGTAAATCGCCATAATGGCTGCAGCAAGGATAGTGGCCAAAGCGCGAGAAGTCCCCATCGTAGTGATATTGAAGAATTGGAAACAGGATAACGCAACCAACCTCGTCGCGTTGATTGATGCGAGGAAGAGGCAGAGTCTGCGGAGGAGGATAGCGGTAAAACCAGTGAAGCCTTTAACGGAGAACATGGTGGGTGGCTCGACACGAGTGTCTGAGATGCGGGCGGGGATAGTTGACACTAGGGTGAGGAACATGATCAGAAGGGATGTTGCTCCATAGATAATATGTATCCCAGAGAACGGCACCCCAAACCGACTGGTAGGGGTGAAAACTATGATTATCGTGGCTGCTGCGGTGGTTCAACGTTCATCACTGGAGGGCGAGGGCGAAGATCGACGCGTTGAACATCGATATGAGGGTCCCAGATGTGAAGACACGCTCCCCGCAGGCTCGGTAGTGACCTCAGAGTTGTCACATCTGTCGAGGATTAGTGAAACGTTCCCCAAGATCAGGCGTTTCCAGAAGACTTACCCCGTCCTTCTCACGACGAGCTCGTCCAATGCTCCCAAAACGTCATCCATGAGGACCAGGTACTGCATGATTCTGGAACAGTTGAGTGTCGCCGCCGTTCGAAATTCGTCCCGATGGGGACCGAAGTCATTCCTAGGGATGAGCAGTCTATCCGTCTTGGGATGAATCGAACTCTGAGTGGACTGCAGCGTTGCCAGGCAAGCTGATAGCACTGCGATTTGCGGCTGGGGGCGTTCTGGTGCTGATATGGTCGTAACCGTGTTGACTTTCAGTAGGTAATCGGAGAGAGATCGTGGGTTGGAGGAAAATGAAAGTGCGAACTTCTTCCACCAGAAACTCTCAGCATCACTTCCGCATCAGGCCGTGCAAGTCTTGTAGGTGAGTCAAACCGTTTCTGTGGGGCTCGTTGGACAACCTCGAGAGCCAACGCCACCGGTTGCATTAGGCTCGTGCTTGAAACCCTCTACACATTGTGTGAAATTGGCCGCCGCAACGGGGGAAGAATATAACAGGAAGATAAAAAAAGAAGCCGGCGGGAACGGACGAATGGTGTCTGACGGGTGTGAACCGGGAGAATGGCAGGCGAGCAAACAAACTGGTGTATATCCGGGTCCGAGTAGGACGAGGAATCAATCCTAAACGCTAGAACCTGGATGTGACTGTTGATTAGGGTTCCCAGATTCCAGAGAAAGGTAACGTCCGTAAACTTCGCCAAGCCGTGAAGCCCCATCCGATATTCTTGACCTCGCCCGGGGCGGGGCGTGCTAGTGCCAGAACTGGGCGGAATTTATCTAGTCAAGCACATTGGCCTGGGGTGGCGGTTTCTGGGGTACGAACAAAATATGGACCAACCACGACAAGGGAACCTGTCACCAGAATAGAAGTAGATTCCTGGGTGTTTGTGACACGTGGCAGTCGGCGGCGTGAACAAAAGGGGGATGAAAGGCTAGACGGGAAGCTGCAAGTCACGGCCACGATGTCGGCTGAAGCTGAGGGTGGGGTACACCAGCAGCGTTCCGTGCAAGGGGTGAAGCCATTGGTGTCTAAACTCCACGACTCGGATGAAGATAAGAAAAGGGGGAAACGTGCACGTCTTACGGTGACGGAACTTCTCGGCGCTCGCGTTCAGCAGTGAAGCTCGATTAGTGGTGTCAAACCAAATCGATTGACGGACAACGTGTGCTTAGACTCTGAAAATGGCTTCAGACAGCACAGGGAAGACGAAGTTCTAATATTGAGTGTACACACACGTTGTCCACCTCGGACTTCCTGGAGCTTACGCCGGGCCCGCGAAATCCTCGTGCTCGTACTCATCAGAGTCCCCATCATCGTCGTGCACAACCTCATACTCCCCCGCCTTCCAACCGTACCGATCCCCGTACATCTCATCGAACCTCTCTATCCACACGCGCACTTGCTCGTCTCGGCCGCTTCGATCTGGCATGTTCCTATCCTCCACGTCGAATCTAGGGTCTTTTTTATCCATCCCCGTACCAAACCTTCCTGGCACTGGCCCAGACCTAGGACCAGGACCGGTCACCTTATGAGCGCACGCTCCACACTTCTCCAGATTGTGCCCAACTCCGAAGAACGCCCTAGCAAGTACGAAGAAACAACAGACGAACAAGACAGCGACGGCTTTTGAGAAAGTCGAAAGGGCCAAGAACCCACGGATGGTGAACGGGGATGGAGGGGGTGTAGATCTGGGTTTGGGTTCCGGTTCTATAGGCGAATTGGGACGACTCGAACCAATGGTGAACTTGGCCCTCGGCCTTTGACTGTCTCTAGACCTCCGCGGTGAGGCAGGAAGTGGTGACTGCGACCTTGATAAGTTCATCCGATGGGACAATGGGTGCAAGAACGGTGGCGAAAATGGTGGATCTCCGCCTTGTCTCTGTAACCGATCACCCGACAAACTGCGTTGTAGGCCTGTGGAGACAAGATATGGATACGACTGCCAGTATTGATATGGATTTCGATGGGAAGGTTTCGTGGCCCCGATCGGGGGTGCTCCGGTGGGGTTCAGTCCTGACGCGTGAGCTTTGGGCAGAGACAACGGTCCGCTGTACGAAGTTGACCGAGTCCAGGAATCAGGGATGGTTTGACGCCCATGGTGCAAGAGGGGTTGGCGATGTTCTTGGGCTGTCGCATCGTGTTGGGGACCGTCGGTATCGTAGCGGTGATAAACTTCCCTGTTGGACCGGGAGGTGGCGTTGGGTCCACAGTTTGCGTTGGAGGGGTGGGGCTCGGCACCGACCAGGCTAGGCTCGTGCTCCAGGCCAATTCCAGCAGGACGCGGCTCCCTGTTCCTGTCAAGATCCATTCGTGTTTAGTGGTGTCTTGGGGTCAGAGGCAGCTTGGATCGATGATGGAGGGGAACGGAAAACGGTTCATAGGGGTTCATTTTTTGGATTTGGAAAGCTCAACATCAGCCATGACGCAATGTGCGACGTGTGACGCGGTGTGACACCTGTGAGTCGCCAGGTCAAGTCCCCGTACTGGGGGAGAAAAACAATTCAACGGCAGAGATTAACGTACAACATTAAAACGAAGTTTAGAATACAGAGCAGCTCACACAATCACTCAAACTCGAAGCCATTGGTGGAGGTGGGGGCTCCCGTGTAGTAAATTCTATGGGTCCACCTCCTCCTTCGGGTCATACCACCCGTGGGGGTCTTCCACTCTTCCAACAGTGCGGGTCTTGGATCAAGCCAGGCGTCGTTGGTGTATATCCAACCTCCTACGTGGCGTAAGTCCAGAAAAGAAACCAAGAAGGTCCGGAGAAGATCTAACCGTCGTCTGCCCCGCACGGTAGCCAACCACCCGTGAGATCAGGTCGCCAATCCTCGGTTTCCACGAATGACCATCCTTCATCCAAAGCAAAAGTCAAACAACTGCTGGGGGGTTGTCGACTTATGAGAATTGACCGGCACGAAGAGTGTCAAGAAAGAGAACGGACCTAACGTCTCCACCTTCCGCAACGCCACTCCACCCGTCTCGGCCACGGGTCCATGCTTTCCTTTCCCCGCTCTTCAAGTTGGCTTTCCCCCACCCCGATCGGCCTTGCTTCCCGCCTCCCGCGCCGGAGTTGTCGTATCCACCCGACGGCGGGGACCCGATAAGGCCACTCCCACTCAGTCCACTGATGGAGGAGGTGGTTGAGCCTGACGGTTCCCTTGAATGTGTACTCCACCGTTCGTTCTCAAATACTTCAACTTGGCGTAACTCCGCTCGCCAGTGCTTGTCTTCCAGTTTGTTGTCATCGAGAATTCTGTGGAGCCAAGAGAAAGCGGTTTTCCAATAGGAGGGAATGACTACGGCGCTGACGGCGGGGAGGAGAGTGGACTGAGTGAACGGATGGGTGAGGAAGAATGGGATCAGTCCAAGGACGAGGGCTGCGAGGCGAAATGGGATGAAATAGACGAGAGGGATGGACAAGAGCAGGGTGACGATAGAAGTGGTGAGAAGGAGGGGTGTGTAGGGCGTTTGGTAAGTTAGATGTGGGAGGATTGGGAGGATTGCGTCGTCTACGTCAGAACTACGAAGTTTTCAGTTTTACAGCTATTCTGAAGGAATGGGAGAGACGCACACGAAGCCCATGAGGTTCTGGATGGCTTGCAAGTTGGCTTGCCAAACCGCAGTCCCTTCGAACGCCTGAGGAGGGGGAGCGGGTGGTACAGTGTTCTTCGCATACTGGCTGTCATCGGGTGCCTGAGCCGGATACGTTCTGAGAAGGATCGTGACGAGGAGGGCATTTGGAATCAGGAGAATCAACCTTGGGAAGAAACCTTGACACAATTCAGCTCGAGTAGGAAACCGAACGTGCCGGGAGAAGAGGGACTTACAGAAGAAGGCATATGCAGCCATCCACACGGTCGTGACTTTCCATCCTCTCTTCCACATCAAGATCTCCTCGATACGATCCTGAAGCCAGAAGATTGGACCGACTTTGGACACGAACCGACGGAAATTTACGGTCGTAATCGGAATAGACAGTGGGTCTCTCGTTGTGAGGAGGGTGCCTGGACCCCGTTGACCGGGAAGGCTGCCGGCGACGGGGAATACTGCGGTGGAAGCCAACAACATGGCGGGTAGGTTGCTGAGCATCGTCTTCGGTGGAGCGGTGGGCGTGGGTTCTGCGGGGGCTAGCGAGGAGTGTGCAGGGCTGGCGGGGGTCTGTATGTGCGTGGGTCGAGCATACTTCGGAGAGAGGCGGCCGGCGACAGGAGGCACATCGACGTAGTCCATTGAGCTTCGAGAGTCGCTCGTTCTCCCGACGGTCCCGATGTCCGGGATCGGAGGTTGATTCGCTCTCACTATATCATGGCTCGTTCTCCCCCTTCGTTGTTCCCACTCGTCTCTCTTTCCTCCTCTCATCTCCAGTCGAGCAAGGATGGCCGTCGCGCCAGAGAAAGTCGTCGTCCCCATCTTCTCCGGCCTCGGTACCGCCGCTGCAATCTCCGAGGCATGGCTCAAGCAGTCTCTCTCTGATTCGGATTCAGCTCCTGGCTCTCTGCTGTTGCAATCGTGCTACCATGCTTTCGTGAACGAACTCTCTTCTCTCTCCAGTGTTGACTTTTCTCTCCTGGACATCTCTCTCGATGACTTCCCAACCCCAACTTCGCTGCTCACACACGAAAGGAACACCAAACACATTCTGCTCTCTCATAGTTTTCTTTTCCTTTCTCAGGCCCTTCGCTGGCTCTCTCTGACCGACTCCTCTCGGCAAGATGCTTTCGTCCAACCGCTTGACGTCACTGTCGGATACCTCTCCTTCTCCCTCGGAGTTCTCCTTGCTCCTGTGGTCGCGTCTTCGACTACTCTTCTCGACTACCTGTCCTCTGCCGTTGAAGCTTACAAAGTCACCCTGTGGATCGGAATCCGCGTGCACCTCCATCAACATAACGATCCCTCTTGCGTCACGCTTCGCGATTCGTCCTGGAGTATTGTATGCACTGGTATCAGTCCGCCCGCCGCGCAACGCCTCATTACCGATTTTCAAACCGATGTGAGTGGCTTCACTCCTTCCTCAGCTCGTGCTAATACTCTGTTTCAGAATCAAGAGTATCCCCATATATTTCACACCGCCACGCTACCATCATCTTCTGTCACTGTTTCCGGCCCACCTCATGCTCTGGCCGCGTTTACCAAGTCTTATCCGGACGCCTTTTCAGTGCTTCCCACTCACACGCATGCCCTCTACCATGTTGAATCCGTACATAATAGGACAAGAGATCAAGTGCTTTGCGACATCCGTAATCGAGGTATCAAATTCCCTACCAGGGCTGCTCTCAAAGTCCCGATCATCTCCACTTTCACCGGATCTCCCGCCACCTCCAGTGCCTCGCTGGTTGAAGAAATCGTAGACATGATCCTCACACAGATCGCCGATTGGGATAAAGTCACTTCCTCGACGCTTGGGAGGCTGGAACGTCTCCAACGGCCCATAGAGCTGCTCAACGTAGGGCCGGGGAATGGCTTGGCCGGCGCCTTCGAACGGCAAATCTCCGCCGCTGGTCTGGATGTTTACCTTCATGATATCTCCACCTCTGAACCCACTCCTCCCATCTCGGAACCGATTGCCGTTGTTGGAATGGCCGTGAATATGCCTGGTGCACCAAACGCCGATAGACTTTGGGAACTTCTCTATAACGGTGATAGTACCTTGTCCCAGGTAATAGTCGGGCCCCAAGTTGGATTTATGTGCCCCAAGTTTGACTAATCTTTCCCGTAGATTCCAGAAACGCGTTTCGACACGGCATCTGTCCCCGCGTACCTCGACCGTGCTTCAATTGTTTCTCGAATGGGAAATTTCCTTCCGAACCCGGCAGCATTCGACAACAAGTTTTTCAATATCTCCCCTCGCGCAGCAGATGCCATGGATCCCCAACAACGAATCTTACTACACGTGGCACATGAAGCGTTAGAAAGCGCCGGATACGTACCAGACTCCACCCAGAGCTGGAAGAGAGAGGATTTTGGATGTTTTATCGGAGCTGCAACAGGGGACTGGGCAGATTGTCTGAGGGAGCACGCAGACTTGTACCACACCACAGGTACCCGCAGTTT
>Ga0307511_10005151_pt1 | contig 13320 bp, 10 predicted proteins | sample 13_EM_MG_FD_200266 | JGI IMG/M metagenome (GOLD analysis project Ga0307511, IMG submission 200266) | Populus trichocarpa ectomycorrhiza microbial communities from riparian zone in the Pacific Northwest, United States - 13_EM | ecosystem: Host-associated > Plants > Roots > Unclassified | place...
CTTGTTACCAAATAAAAAAAAAAAAACAGAAATGGAGCAAGAATCTCTAAACTTATATGTATCCTTGGCACCTCTTTCTTTCCATTAAATTAAACGAACTCCTTAAAAATTTTAATTACACGTTGCAAGGCTTACTTGGATCATAATCACCTTGTAGAGAGAAAACACGAACTAAGATTTTCGAGGGTTTTCAACACAAAAGCAGCATGTATACATAGTTTTCTTTTTCTATATATGGCTCTAATTAATACATGATCATGCACATTCTACAGAAGAAGAAGAAGAGGGGGGGTAACTTCCAGACAGGACATTGCCGACACGAGTGTTAGAGTTTACTTGCTGCCACTTTCCTATCCCATGAAGCTAGGGAAAAGACGCACAGGAGAAACAAGCAAAAGAGATTGGTAGAATCTTTAAAAGATAGTTCTCACTTGTCTATCAAAAGTCAAAGAATTATTTTCTAAGGAAATGTGCGATGAAAAGTGGGGATTAATCCCCAAGAAGAATTGTGTTTTGTGATACTATTATTGATGATTAGAAATTAGTCTATAGTTATAGTGTATAGTATGTAAGATTAGATTCCTAGCTAGGCGTACAAAGATTTGATTGCATGAGAGACGCCATTGGCCATTTCTTTGAAGTGTGGAAGCTTACCTAACATCTGAAATGACTTCAATTATGCGTGACCTAAATCAACTATACTAATCACACTGTCTATAGTAATCACACTGTCCGCACAGCCCTTGCACTACTGGCCTTCTTGGGAGCTACGCTGCCTTGGTAATTGTAGCCTTGCACAATAATAGAATTGAAGCACTTTGACAAAAGAAAAACAAGAGAGCAAAAGGTTTTTTTCTCCATTTTTTTAATTTGTGTTTTTAAAAAAAATTTAAAAAATTATTTTTTGTTTTAAATTAATTTTATTTTTATTTTTTAAATTGTTTTAATGTGCCGGTTAAAATTAAATTTTAAAAAATAATATTATTTTGATATATTTCTAAACAAAAAATATTTTAAAATACAACTATTATCATAATATTAATCACGCTACAAATATTTTTGAAAATTTTTAAAGGTAATATATATAAGAGATAAAAAGACTATGTGGCTTAAATTAATTTTTAATAGATATATTTTTAAAATTACTCGGAAAAAGATAATTAGTTCAAAAATAATAAAAAGCTTTCATACATAATCACTTCAATTAGATTTAAGAAAAAAAAAAAAGGGCCTCGTCCCCATAGAAAATGCTTTAGTGGCGAAACTAGAATTTATACCATGCCATAATTAATTTATATATATATATATATATATAAAGAATCCTATAATTAATTACTACATTGTGTTTCAAAATTCAAAAAGCAAATTATATATTTAATTTTAACTAAACTTAAAGCTAATTAAGTCATGATTGTTTGTAGGATTAATTTGAATTTGAAAATGGATTTTTTTTATTTTTTTTTTGGCTGATAAAGATTATTACTCATAGTGGGATTTGAAGAATAAAATAAAATTCTTTCGGTGATCTATGAGGCTTGAAACATCATTACGAGATCTATCCTATATCTAATTGAAAATCAATTTATTTATTCTTTTTCAGCTAAAAAGCACAAGATTAATTAACAAAGATAGCCTAATGAAACCCATGTTTGGAAAATGATTAGTATTAATTTGCAGTAAGTTATAATTAATGTGGTCAAATTAATATATAGATATATATGATAAGACTGTTTAATGAATTGTAATCATGAAAATGACCTCTGCATGTCACTCAAATGGCCCTTAATGCATGATTGCGTGCACATGAATATATTGCTGATTAACTTGACTAAGATTCATAAGTCAACAAAATCAATGATTAATGCCAAATAAGTTTGTCAACACTCAGAATTAGATGGCCATCTTGTTAAATGATCCCACCGGATGATCATAATCTCTCAATCAACATCATAACCTTCTGATTTATCACTATCCTCAGCACTGTGCATGCCCTTGTAAAAATCCCAGCGTCTAATTAATGAAACACTAATATTCTTGATGGTCATACATGTTGGCAAATACCTAGCTAGGAACAAAAAAGAAAATCACATGATAAAGAACATATCATGTGGATGTAACTCCTTGGTGCCCTAATTATATATAAATCTGCACACCCTCTTCCGCCTGGAGGTGCCGTGGTGGGGGTAATTTTGACAGGGCCCTGAGGTTTCCTATGATGGACAGAGTAATATGCAAAGATTAGGACAGAAGTCTTTCTGTGAGGATTTTGCAAATCCTCCATGAGTTTTCATACACTTCACAAGACCACACGTTTTCAAGGATAGGTCCACTCCTACAAATTCAAGAATCAAAAGGGAAAAATAATAGATATATTTGTTGGATTCTATGTGTCAGAAGCTCACAGTTGACACACACGCTCACGTATATAGCCATGAACACACATGCCCACAAGGGCCAAGAAAAATAAAGAGACGAGCGTGCAAGGACAAGAGAAAAACATTGAATGGGGTGTGAGCTAGGAGACAAGAGGGTACATGGTGTTCCTCATGAGTTTTAATCAAAACGTTGGTGACACATGAATCTCTCTCTACAAAAAGTCCCATTCTCCAAGTCTTACTATATTAAGACCTTGTAGCTGTAAAATAGTAGGAGAACATCCTTCCATACAAAGGGCAGTGCATTTAAGACTATATATCAATTAACATTTTACCTTGCTTGCTATTAAACCCACTCTGCCTTCCTTCAGAAAGAGGAAATCCTCTCTTCTTATTCTTCGCATGGAGCCTCCTGCTAGATCAGAGGCTTGTCTCTCTGAAACTTCAAGCATAATTTCAGTTTCAAATGCTCCCCTATCTCTGAAACCCTCAGTAATAATGAAGAGCCAGAAGGAGGTGAAGCAACTTGAAGAAGATCAAGAAGAAGAAGAGGAAGAAAGGCACCAACAAGGGGTAGACACCAACTATGGTCTTGTACTGGATCTAAGCCTCTCTAGCAAGGATTCCAAACAAGATTCGTCAAAACCACAACTCAATCTCATCGATTCTTTCGATATGGATCCGTCAAGAAAGTCCTTAGATACTCCCCAAGGTAATGAAACCGAGCCTCGAGTGTTTTCGTGCAACTATTGTCAAAGGAAATTCTATAGCTCACAAGCACTTGGGGGTCACCAAAATGCACATAAGAGAGAAAGAACACTTTCCAAACGTGGACAAAGAATTAGTGCTGCTTCTTTTGCTCTTCTTCAACCTAATTACTCGCACCAAAACGGATACACTAGCATGGCTTCTCTTCCTTTGCATGGCTCCTTCAATAGATCACTTGGAATTCAAGTGCATTCTATGATCCATAAGCCATTTAGCACTAGTTCTTCTTCAAGTATTTACGGGCAAAATGGATGGTCTAGAAAACCTATTGATCAACAACCTGCAATTGGGAGGCTTGCATCAGACAAGTTTCAGATGGCAACAAGTATCAAGGGATCATCATCCAGTAATGGGGTTGCAAGGTTTGAAAGTACTCGGAAATTTTCTCCGGTTAGTACTGAAGGAATTGGTGGGTTTTGGTGGGATGGTGGTGTTAACCATTTGAAGACCAAACAAGATGATTTGCAAAAGCTTGACTTGTCACTCAAGCTCTAAGCAGTTCTTAATTTCTTTTTTTGTATTTTTAGTTCAATCTTTTATGTTCTTTTCTATATATATATATATTTTATTTTTTTTATTTCTTACTTTCGTTTTATTCTTGTTTACTAAGTATTTTTCATCATCCATTCTTAGTTGGATCTCTTGTAAATTCCTTTTTCTTCTTCTTCTTTTTTTGCTATAGAAGAACGTGAGAGATTTTGTTTTCTTTCGCAATTCTTGAATTGGAAGTTTGCCAAATTCTATAGGCATGATGCCAAAAAAGAAATCGAACACTGAAGTTGCTTTGTGCTAACCAATTAATCATCTTTATTCACTTTAAGATAGTACTTAGTTGACAAATTAAAACTCCTTTTGACTAACATTATAGAGATAAGTTGATCTACTCTTTACAAGTTTTAAAAAAGCAGCTTATGATCTTCCATGGTTTTGGTGGGAATTTCTCAATGTAAACTTTTAGCTGTTGGGATTGTTGCTTCCACATTGATGGAATTATATAGCCAGGGTCAGATTGAATCCCATCTTCATTAATTCTCTTATAAACCAATTCAAGTTTCAAATTCAAATCATTAGAACAAGATAGTAACATGGAGAAAGGGAGAGAGGATATTTGATAAAGGTGTAAATGCACATCAAAAACTGTTCTTACATTGATGACTCTCATATGTGCAGCAGCAGAAGTTGATAACACTAGGGACAATTTGGATGTTTGTGATTGTCATTTCACAGAACTGTTGCTATTATTGTTTACAACATGGTCCACTTAGCTTGGATATACATCATGTTGCACACCATATTTGTACAAAATTGGATGGCCGGATTGTGTGGATGATTCCATATTTGACCCACCAGCAGTTGAAGAAATAGACCATCTCTATTCGAAAGTTAGATCAGGGGGGTAGGTGTAGCTAGCCATGTGAAAATAAGCACTTAATAATGCCCCTCAGCTATGCTATCTCCATCATTTTCCTATTTTATATTGTGTTTAATCTGCGGTAACCTTGATTTCTTACCAAAGAGATCTCACAGATGGGGTCTACGGATTTGTGGGCCAAATCAAACTGATGTATACAATTAAGGACCATGCTAATCATATTCGCACTTAATTTTCCTAGAATCAAGATGTAAAGTAACGGAAACTCAATGCTTTGACAGTTAATTACCACAGAAAGCTTGGATTACTAACAGAGGATGAGGATGAGATAGCAGGGATGACATTTTGTGTCACACAGTCCTCTGTTTCTTTTCTTTTTTTGGCGGAAGTGTCACACAGTCCTTGACTACAGAATATGACATTTGGTGGGGTTTTGCCACGTGTTGCAGTTCAGCTCTGCTGTCCATTTTCTTGTGTTAGCCTGCCTTTATCCCCCTCCCTATTTTTTTTACCATTAAAAGAATTGGGAACCTATGATGTTGCTTCTTATTTAAGAAACACTTAAAAACATGACTAGAAAGGGATTCATGAAAAATCGGGTAGCTATCATTTTTTATGATTTCAGCTCAAGTGAAAAAATGAAGCAAGAAGTGGCCATCACTCTTAAGATCTTATAATTATAAAAGTAAGGTTGTTTTGTCCACATTCATGTTTAAATATTAAGGTTAGATCTTTTGTGATCTTAGACCATTGTCTTTTTTTGTTCATGGACAGATTCAAATCCACCATCAATCATTTCTCTTACTTAGTGCATTGTAATGATACGACACTAAAAAATGTTGAGCTATCATTCCATGTGGTGCTGAAGAGAGAAGGTGAAGAAATAATCAAATAAAGCAAGAAGTGGTCTTCTATCTTAAGTTCTTATGATAATCAACTGCTAGTCTTCTATCTTGTTCTAATCTGCCATCATTAGTTTTGATGAACTCAATAATCTAAAACAGGTGGGACAAAAAGAAAATAGCAGTAAATATTTAAGTTTTTTTTGTTTTTTAAATGTGTTAAAATCATGCTCATTTATTTCAAATTTCATCATGTCTCTAGTAGTTCGATAAAGAAGCTTGAAGGAAGACGATGATTTGGTATAATAAAAACAAGTCTGATATTGTAATCTAATTCATATACTTTCAATCAGAACCTCCACTTCTTTGCCCCTGATTTTCTGCATTTTACAAGTTACAAAACTCTTTCATCCATCACTAATATTGCGGTTTTTAAAGAAGAAAATTGTTTTTCTTCAAGTTAATTTAAACTACAGCAGGTAAAACGAGACCCCAGAAAAAAAATTCTGAACCAATCCAGTTATAGTCTAGCAATTTGTTTGTAGAATTTCCCTTTGGGAAGCAACTATACAATCAGTTACATTACCTCTGCCATTCAATAAAAGCCTGCTGGCTACCGACCGGACAAAATCTGGAAAACCCAGAATGTTTAATTTGGAATTTCTAAACTCAAGCCATTAACATGTGTTAGATGAAGTGATATTGTAACTTCAACCTGTAAGCCCAAAAGATGAAGATGGGGGAATCTCTCCTTCCCACCGTAAGAATGTGACCTCATTCACCATTAAGTAGCCTGTTTCTGTTTCCCTCTGAATACATACTTTATCAGATTGAAAGATAGGCGACACACAACGGTTCGGTTCTTATCTGCACAGAAAACTGCAGGTTACGGTTTAAGGGTTCTTGCAATTCCAACACCATACAGCAAAACAACAAGATGCTCCCACAACACAACTTTGTGTCAGTTCAATCAAATACTATTAGAAAATTCTCTCTCATGTCGCAAAGCTAATTAAATGTTGCATACTTGGACAGGACCCATAAATTACATACTCCATTACAGGTCCTTTAACCGATACATGTAAGAATAGACAATCGATATCGGCAAGATCATTTTCGAAAAACAATCCCTACTTACTCTCAATGTAAGATTTGACAGTACCCATCCACCTAATGAACTCAGTTTTACCTTTGTTTCTTATGTATTCATGCAAGAAAATTGCCATTTCATCATTGATACCTCTTGCCTCCAAGAATTCATAAAGTGTATCTTGCAACTCATCATCCAATTCCCTGCGAACAATAAACCACAACCTTCTATCAAAGGACCAAACAACACAATCAAATCATTGGCAAGGAAAAGAGAAGCAAAGAAAATATACTGCTATTTGAATCATAAAGTTGTTACTATCTGGTTGTTGGTATGGTTTTCTTTTCTTTTTCGAAATAGAAAAGGAAAAGGTGGGTAAACTCAACAAACCAAGAAAATCATATTAGGTTCATTAAAGTATTTTCTTTATCAACTTCAGGTGTCTTAACTTTTTGATGTTCTTTCTTTTCCTCTAAGTTCTAAGAAACCAAATGGGCATGACAAAGCAGGTTAATGAATTATCATACTTGAATTCAGGACCATCATAAACTTGATGTGAGGTCTTGTTACTCCTGCGTATGAAAAGCTTTGTAATTTCTATGCTATCTGGCCAAGCTGAACACAAAATCTCTAAGACATCACCATCACCCTTTAAGATATTAATAATCAAAGTAATATGAAGCAGCATGTCTTCCTTTATGCCAGGCACGTCAGATTTTGGAATTGGAACAGCTCCATCAAACATGGTTGCTTCGACCTTAATCTCTTCGTTCTCCCTGAACTTTCTTTTCAATCTAATCCATTGCTCCCCTGGTAGGTCCTCGATCGTGAAGGACTCGTATTTGGTTGGAGGCTGTAAATTGAAGTCTTAAAATCAGATGCTAAGCTAGTGTTTGATTTCATTTTGCAAACTTATAAATACTCAAGACTTATTAAACAGTAAAGAACACATTATGGACATGCTTGGTTAAAATGTGGGTTGGAAATGGAAAGCGAGTAGGATCCTCACTGCGATTCCAAATGGGATTCGCATTTTACTCTCGTTTGAAACAGAATCTAATTGTATAGATTCCATATACCACCAAAAAAAAAGAAGTAATTATTTCATTCAAAATTAGCATTAGGCAACTATTATTCAAATACATTGATAGGATAGTAAATTAATTATTAAGTACAATATAATAGAGTACAAGCTTAATTGAAAGGATTCCAAAAACTTATTTTTTTGGTCAAGTAAAAACACAATAAAAATTGACTGGCCTTTATTCTTCTCAATGGCGCTTATTTTTTTACATAATTCCATCAACAGATTCGAGAAAAAGCTTCCATGTTAAATTCTCAAGCAATTTTCGAAACAAAAATGTATTTGTATCATGCCAGTGAATTATTATTAAGACTTCAGCTAAGCCAGTCATCAATAACCTGATTAGCTAATAGTTTTCCTGTAAACCCATTTTCCAAATCCAAATCCTCACCCTAAATCACACCTTTTTTTCCACTAACGAGTGCCAAAAACTCAAAAAAAAAATATAGCTTTCAATCTCATATAGGCTCAAAAAGAGAGACACGCATATAAAAACACAGAGAGAGATAGTAGATAAGCATTGAAATGAAATAGAAGCAAATAAGAAAGAACAGTACTTGTTTAGGAGGGGAACGATCGAGCTCATACTGGATTTCATTACGAACGAGCCTGAGAAGGTTATCTTTGAAAGCAGATTTTCGCGTTTCTGACATGTAATTTCTTCTTATTGAATTATGGGTTTGAGAGATAAGAAAAGGATTTATTTCCTCTCCCATTTTGTTGTTGTAAAGAAGATGAGAGATGGGGTTTTGTAGAGGAATTAGGGTTTGGGGAGGATTGATTAGGGCTTTTCTCAGAGGTCGAATTAAGCGTGCCACTGCCATGTCTGCTGGCAGAGAAGCGTGAAAAAGTTTTTGGTAGGGTTTAAGGAACAAGAAGTGGAATCAATGCTTCATGGGTTTAAGGGTAATAAAAATTGGTGGGTGTGGTTTTTGACGTTTGTGTGTAGTGGGTTTGGGCCTGGTTTTGACATGGAATAGAGCTTGGGTTTGATCTTCCTTCGTTTGGTCTTAGCTAAATAGAAAATGGGCTAAGAACAATTTGATTTTGAATTAAAAAGTTCAATTCATTACCAAATTTCCCTGCCATGCTAATTTCAATTCTTGAAGATAGAAAATGAAGACTGGAAGCTTTCAAGAGATTCGTTAACTTCACACGGATATTGAAGGTATCTGATAGTTTTTTTTAGTTTGTGTGGTGAGCCATGTACAAGGTGTTTCTAGTTGAAGAAAAATGGCAAATTAAGAAATCATTTGGGAGAGTACGTTTGTCTGTGAAATTGAAGAATGAAGGAATATAAAGTAAAAACTTCAACTGATCCGCCGAGTGACAATTTGAAACCATCCAGTTTTCTGCTGCAAAACTTGATACTTGTGGCAAGCGGAACTTGAAATCCAACATGAAAAGAAATGATTCTGGTGTGCTTAAACTTCTTCCTTTCAAACATTTGAATAAATACTTCCAACTGTACTGTTAGATAGTGCACCTATCTAACCAAAACTAGATTTTAAAGGTGAAACACCTGATAGATAGTTGGGCAATGCGGGCTTGGTGTGTTAGGAGCATGCTCTGTCAAAAAATGAACTCTTCTACTTTCTACAGAATTTAGCAACATGTCTTCTATCTCTTGGCATCCGGAGAAGTTCCTTCATTTTGGATCTTGCCCTTCTGAGAAGAATCAGGAACTGGTGCTGGTTCCAGACACTTCTGTATGCTAAGATGGTCTTTCCCCACTGATTTGCTCGATTCTGATATTCTGTTGCTAGCTTCAGTTGATGCGGGTTTTAATGTCTCGCTACTGTCTTCCTGGACCTGGGTTTTTTTTACACTGCCACCTGATTGTTTCCTTGATTCAACTGCAATTTCCTTAACAACCTCCTCTAGTTTACTTAGTCTCTCTTTCACTTCTAGGAGCTCTGACTCGGACTGAGCCTTCTCTTCAATAGCTTTTAGTTCCTCCTCTTTTGCTTTCTCCTCTTCTTCTTTCTTTTTCTTCTCTAGTTCCTGGGATGGTCAAAGAATCATCAAATTAAGACCCTAGATACAAAACAAGGGTATTGCTAAACTTCAGGCCGATGCAAAAGAAAATGTGGATAACGTTAGAGTGATTGTGTCCATGGAAAAGAACTGTTTAAAAGCAATTTATGTTGGATTTAAGGCATCAATTATCCCTCAGGGTGGTTAGTGAGACCACTAACAGGAGCTATCACAAGAAAGTTGGTGCCATAGAGCAGCAAGCTTGATGAGAGACCACATAATAAAGAAGCATTTTAAGACTTCAAAGAACCCTATTTTTATGCGGATAATCTAAACAAAATAACAATGAATTGAGATGAAGTACCAAGTTTTATCTGCAGTCTTTAGATCAATTTACTATTTAATTATGACGTTAAGTGTCCAACAATATAAATTAAAATTATCCTTTATGCGTGAAAGATATTGACATTTGTGAGTCAAGTGCAAACATTGATATTGCTAAAGTCTTGTTGGCCCTTAAAAGTTTAGTATACCAACCTATAAACAATAATGAAACGAATGTGTAATTTTCTGATCAACAACTAGAAACGATGATTTTTAGGAGACACCAATTTAATGCTTTGAGCATGAGAAGTTTTTCTTCCAAAGAGTCCCTTGTGAGGATCCGACCATGCCATGATTGGCATGCAAACATAAGATTTCGAGACCACTAGAAAAGAGGAAAAAGGGAAAACAGTCTGGGAATAAAGAGAGGCAAAATGACATAGAATTTAATTATCACTATTGACAAGACAAGAACATTACCGCATCCATTTTTTTCATTTCATGTCGAGCGTATTGAGCCACCAAATATACAGCTGTTGCCAAAAAAAAAGGACAGAAACGAATATGCATTCTTTTAGATAGCAACAACAAGACAAGGAGTAGGACACATTTAAATATGTATATGGCAATATGAAAAACATGTGAACTGATACCCAATGAAGGCAAGCAGATGAAGAAGAGTTGTACCAGATGGAAATCAAGCCTGAACATAAAAGACATGAATGTAAGTACAGATCACCGAAAAAACTAAAATGAAGATGTCAGCAGGTTCGAGAAATATCATTGATCAGTGTATACGTACATTACACAAATAATCTCAAGCATTTCACTCAAATTATCATAATCAACACTTCAAAATGCATTTCGAAAAAAAAGTCCTTTGAAATGCAATTCTCCCTGATGGGTCTCCCAGGACCCAGAGTTCCCAGAAATTGATCTTATTCTGATGTCTTCTAGTGCATAACACTAATGTCTTGGTCCTTATCAAAATGACCACTCACTGTTCTACTTGTCATGCTATGAGCTAAATTAACTACACAAATTACATCTTAAAGTTTCAAGTTTAGCACCCCATAAGAAAAGCGCAAGCCGATCACATGTTCGACAAAATACCTAAAAGAAACCCAATAAGCAATAGCTATCAAACTCCTTGACCCAATTCACATAGATAAAAAGGCACGAGAAAGAAAGAAAAGCAGCAATACCCGAATTTCTTTTTCTTTGGAGGGTCAGTGAAGAGGAATTTAGCAGCTTTCATGAAGTCAAGATTGTCTAGTTGCCTATACACGTCATCGGATTTGCTCACATTTGATTCTGTTTTTTCACTGATGCTCTTGTTGTTGTTGTTGGGTTTGGTGGAGCGGTTGCAAAATTGCTTGCTTTGAGGAGTGAGTTTGATTCGAGCCAAAGTTTGTCTGGCGCGAAACATTGTTTTAAATTTTTGTTCTTGTCTAAAACATCATGAGATTCTGCGATGTTGGGTGGCATCAGTTTTCACTTTCAAGTTCATCCCAGACAATGTTTTGATGGGCAATCACAGAGCTTGGATTTTAGTACATGCAAAAGGAGCTTTCTTTTGGGCCTGGCAGATTTGAATGTGGCTGGCAAAATAAGATGCTTCTCTTGAGGTATTGTGGTATAAAGTTTTGGAGTAGATTCCAGGGTCCAGAATTTCCCTCCGAATTGTGATTTACAGGCTGGGAGTCTATACTTCATTTCATATCATGGACCTGCAAGTTAATTTGCCAGGCCCTGCCTTTCATTATCTAATTAACTAAGTGCCGTTTATTTACTAGAAAATAATTTATTTTAAAAAATAAATTTTGGGAAAGTAAATTTCAGAAAAGTGAATTATTTTTTGATATTTAATAATGTAATGAAAAATAAGTTGAAAAATATTTTTCAGTGTTTGGTAATGTCATGGAAAATGAGCTGGAAAATGACTTATTAATGTTTTATTTTTTTTAAGTTTATTAAAATAATAAGAAACAAATCTTATAAATTAAAAAGATGAATGAGAATGAAATTGAAAAAAATATAATTTCATAAATTATCTCAAATAAAATAAATAATAATCAAAATAATAGAGATTAAATCTAAAAAATAAAAAAAAATTAAAAGATGAAGAAATTAAAATAATAATAATTAACATTTCATAAATTATTTCAAATAAAATAAGTAACAACAAAAACAATGACGACCAAATTTGTTAGATAAAAAATGTCAATTACAAAATGATAAGGGAAAAGCAAATAACAATTATAAAAATGAGGACCAAACTTAATATAAAAATAAAATTCTAATAGATGAAATTGAAAACAAATATTCAAAAAAAAATATATATAGCAATCAAAAGTTTGAGGACCAAATTTGATATAATAGGCAAATAATATGACATTTCTAAATTTTTCACAACTTCCGGAAAGTGTTTTCCGTCCAAAATAAAAAGAAAACACTTTCCTGAAAACCAAGCTAAATTTTCCGTTGACCAGAAAGTGTTTTTCATTGACCAACTTTTCTAATAGCAAACAAACACATGAAAGTTTAGAAAATAATTTTCTGAAAACCACTTTCCAGGAAAGAAACACCCCCTAAATACACATAAGTAAAACATTTTGCATGTGCTGCTCACTTTTCATCTTCTCGAGCTTGATAATTATTCATATCACTATTTATTACGCAATTTCCTTTACATGTCCCTTACATATGTTGTTCCTTTTGTTTTAGTTATTGACCTTTTTTGTTATTTAAACGTCAGAAGTTATGTTGCTGATTTTAAATTTTGGAATTTCTTTTTTATTTGCATGTTCTTGTATATACGAGATATCATACGCTATGAAAGATCTATTTTACCAAATATAATTTTAGATTATTGTTAAATAATAATAATAAAAAACTAAAATTAATATAGATAAAAAATACAGCTCTGTTTACAATATTCAAAAGATGCGGAGAATTTCAATTTATTCCCTCAATTTCCTATTTCTGCAAATTCAGTCCTTGTTCTTTTATAATTTTAAGTTTCATTCCTAATCTTCATTTTATTCATATTTCAGTTTTTTTTTAATATTTCATAGTTTTATTTTGTTTAATTTGATTTTCAATTAATGTCCTCTCTCATTTAAATATTAATAAATATTCTCTCTCGTGTATCAAATTGTTTACTTTAACTATTTTTAAAATATTAATATGTTTAGATTATTTTTATAATTTTATAATGTATTTAAGAGGTTATTGTAATTTATTTTTAATTATTTTCTTATTAAATTTAGGACAAAATGATTTTATTTGCATTGTGTATTTATAAAAACAAAAATCACATGTACTTAGCAATCGTAGTAAATCTCTAAAATAAATAAAATAAAATGTATAAAATGAAAAAGATATTCAAGGTAAAATATTTTTATTTGTATTTTATTTTCCACTTCTTAATTGGAAAATTAACTTTCCATGCTAGTGTTTAGTCACCTTTCACATTTTTTTTATTT
>Ga0307511_10005154_pt1 | contig 13317 bp, 11 predicted proteins | sample 13_EM_MG_FD_200266 | JGI IMG/M metagenome (GOLD analysis project Ga0307511, IMG submission 200266) | Populus trichocarpa ectomycorrhiza microbial communities from riparian zone in the Pacific Northwest, United States - 13_EM | ecosystem: Host-associated > Plants > Roots > Unclassified | place...
CATTTCAGGATGCCGTGTTGAGTACTTCTTGATTTGCTGTGCATGTGTCTATATTTGACGTCTTGGCCTTGGCATCAGGATATTGCGTGCACTGATGAAGCTGACAAGGCTGGTATTTCAGCTGGCTCATTCCAAAAGACACAAAGCGATATATTTGGAATGTTAATTAATATTGACTAAGTGTACATATGGCAATGCATCTGCGCATGCTGTTGCACATCACTACCTGCAAGACGAAATGACGAATGTGCCCATCAATCACCTGCCATGACATACACGCATACGAGTTGGCGGGGTGTGTTGCACCATCTACATGGAACCTAGACTAGCCGTTAAGTAAGGCTGCATGTGTATATATATGCATTATTACGGCTCTCAGAACTAGAACGGAAGTGCGCATGTAAATCAAATCACCTAATATTACTAGTACCCAATCGTTTCTTTACTTCTTGACATCCTGACCCAATTGGTCCGTGCCACTAGGTGCAGCCAGGCATCATTCTTTGATACACATGCGCATGTGACCGTGTGTTCGCATTATTACTTCAAAAACTTGTTCCAAATAACCTAACCACTACCCATCTAGTGCCTGAAGTATACCTGTCAGTATTAAGTATAAATCTGGCAATATTATCAAATCCATTTGGATACTTGAGGTGGTGGCTATTTTGCCTGTGATATGCCTGTGATATCGATCGGGGTTCTAGTGCGGCGGATAAGCCTCACCTGTCAGTGCTCTTAGCTCATGCATAAGCACTAGCGCCTAGTAGCCTGTTGATGCCTCATATGACAGTGATACAGATGAATGAGAATATGAATACAGATGGCTTTCGTTACAAGTATACCTCCGCCCCATCCAACATAGTAAATAAGCATATTTTGATTACAAGAATATTCTTATATTTTCTGTTCCGTCATCATACATATATTTATAAGCAGAGATACGCTAAATCCCAAGTAAGGGGCACTAAACCACAAGTAGAGGCTTATCGATAAGAAATAACCCGCACAACTCTCACAACACACACAACACAACACACACAACACAACACAACATACACAACACGATACACTGTATTTCATTGGCTTCTGCACAGAGTTCTTGATATGTTCCGCGCCGTCGGCCATGGTAAGAGGTAGAACGTCAGGTCATACGAACATATGCGAAATAGACCCGACACATCAAACGATGGTTCGAATGGGAAAAGCAAAATAAAGCACTGACGCATTCACAAATCAGCAAAACCCTTAATCCGAAAAGACCGCGTGGACCTTCAGATGCGGATCCAGCCCGCTACAGAAAATGTACTCAAGTGAGAAAAAAAGGATCCAGATTCTTGAGATTGAACGCCAGCGTCAACAAGTCCAGCACATGATTACTGATTTTTTGGGTCCTGCCGGAGCGTCCTCTTCTTCTTCCTCAGGTCTCTTTGTTATTTGTGGCTTCCGCTGTGTGTGGCTGATGTCCTGGTCTGGCTAATTGACAATCCAGTGCCAACCAGCTGCAGGACCCTTTCTGGGATGTCATACTTATTTGCCTACTTAACAATATCTAAGGGTATGACTGATTGGCTCGTACAGTTGGAGTAGCATCATTGATCAATACATATTATTTCAAGCAGCCCACTCTGTTTTCAGATGTTCTTGGGTACTCGTACTTGAGCATAGGCTTCGAAGTATTCTTCGTAGCTCACTCCTAGGCAGGAGAAAGTGGTATGAAGGTCATAATGTAGTCTCCGCGGCGAGTGATTTTTTGGTGAACAAATGATGCATATTTTGCAGCGGCATAATAACGGTTCCCGCTCATGTAGTTGGCTCATGTAGTTGCACCCATAATAGGAGCAGATACTTCCAAAATGACTAAATATGTATACTCCCTCAGCATCAATTGACTCTGCATGGATTTCACTCCCCGCAGCAATCCCAGTCACATTTTTTGATCCTATTTCGCACGTACTGTAGCACGGCCGGAGCCTTCAATCCAGCAGGATATACTCGTATCTGTTCACTCAACGACTTAGTAGCCTCCACTGTGACATAGTTAGCGTGCAAAGTCAGCATCACCAGTCGTCACCAGACGAGCTTGGTATGGATACTGGGCATATATATATAGACACGACCTCCTACAGCCTTTCTATGATAAAGTTCGGCATTGTATATCGCAACTTTTACTACCCCATGTTTCACAGAGCATCGCGCAAGCTAACCTGACTAATGCCGACCTTGCGTATGGCCCTGAAATACTACCAAGAGGTGGACACATTGGAGCTGAGATACTCCCATTTGTGGAGATAGGTATGCGGACATAGCTTGTGTCTGAAAAGGCAGGACAGAATCGAAAAAAATATGAAGTAGGTAACCAGATTGCAAACTCCAACGTTAACCCGAAAGGACCTAGCTGCAGTGCCCATACTACCCCATGCTGTCATATCAATATCGCAAACCTCCTCACAGTCACCCTAAACCGCTCCTCACAGTCTCCCAAACCCATTTCCTCCACCCTTCCACTCCCATCAAAGTTGCTTCGGAGAGAGCTTACAAGCAATCAACCCACAAGCTTTTTTTTGTGTTTCTAGTCTATACGTGTTCTGGCCCATTCACCAATCTGCATAGTATTCTTCATACGAAACTATAGAATAATAATACTAGGAATTAAATCGCCCAGAGGTATAAAAAAATATAACATAAATAAAATACGAGAAATAGAACCGCCCAGAGGTATGAAAAATATAATAAATAAAATATAACAAATAAAATGCTAGAAATCAAGTCCTCTTCCGCAACACTATAGAATGCAATGTACTATCTAAATCAGAGGCCCCGGCAGAAGCTGAATGCGAAATAGAAGAAAGAGTTTCGTATGAAGTAATAATACTAGAATATTATGCAGATTGGTGAATGGGCCGTATTGCTGAATGGGTCAGAACAATCAAGTATCACAGCAAATGGAAGGGGTAGGGAATCGAGAAGTAGTTTCAGAACATGAGGTTTATGATATTACCGTGAATACGCATGTATCATTACTTCATGCAGGCAATCTAAAACCTTCAAGGCAATCAATGACCGATATTATGGTGTTGCAAAAGTAGAGGTATAATATACGTCACAATATATTTATATAATGCTGCAGCTAACTTTGGCAAAAATAGGTTGAGTGGCTATTGAAGCATTGTGAGATATGGTCTCAGAATCAGCCAAATAACACAAGGGCTCCTCTTGAGCCAATTGTCAAAGAGTTGTGGGAACGGGCAGGGGCTCAAATGGGGAGACCTGGGAGGCTCGGGAGTGGTGCAGGGCAGTGTCAATGTTCCTTATTGCACAGATATGAGAGATTCACATATACGTAGCAGCTAGCACGGCCGAGAGGTGGGACAATCCAGGCGGGTCTTCACCCGGGGATGCGTGCCCATGGCATATACTCGATTGCATCAATACAAGTAATGATTTGCAAAAATTTAAAAATAGTTGCAATTGACATCATGTTTGCTGCAATATAATACATGCGATAGGGACTGCTTAGTATTCCTAATACCTATTTGTTACTTAAATACCTTCGTGATTGATAATTTGTTTCAATGAACATGAAACTTTTAGCAATATTCTGACTACATAGGTACATCGGTACCGAGAACATTTATGCCACGTAAACCCGGAAATGTTTGTAAGAAATACTCTCGCCCACTTGATTGCAAGGGCTGGGCCAATCGATACCAATAAAGGGCAGTTCCTGGATGATGGCCCCAAAGTGGACAGTTGCTAGATGCAATAGGGAGAATATAATCGGCGGATTTCCTTGTTCATTTTCCCATCTATATACGGAGCACTAGTAGGACCATAGCGAACAGACTATAGTGATATTTAGATAGCTCCGCGAATACCCTCTTGTTTTACATCACTCGACTCAAGATTCCTTCCACTCATAACCGTGTGATAATTCTAACAGGAGGGTAGAGTGGTTGACCTTGTGGTCCCTGTGATTGGGTACTTGTTGTAAATGTAATATATGATACATACATATGTACGTCTGACATGTGAGATATGAACGCTATGCTTGATTTGAATTAGCATATTGCGCAGGGCTGAGCGACAGGTGCTTGTATTTCTAAACGTTTAGTTGAACCAGCACGCGTTCCAATTGCACATCACTATTTGTTCTCACCAATAGTTATATAGTACACACAGTCAAACCTTTCTAAGTGCATGACGCTCATAGGGACACCTTTTGATGCATTTAAGGAGGTTATGCGATAAGACCGAAAATAGCTTGCCTTAACAAAAAGACTCGTCAGCGGGTTGTAATGTATTTACGCTGAATATGCGCTTGGAATGCATTTACACAGGTTCAACTGTATCTACTTACTTCTGGCAGTGTTTGCTTGTTACACAGTCGCTTCCATGGAATGGTAGGTAGTTAGGTACCGGGGGCAGCTAGCCGTGTAAGACATACACCACCACATAATGGTTACAGGCCCTATCAGCTCAAATCCATGCGAACACCACCTACCAATTAATGAGTCGCACCCAATATATATAATATCCAGCAACTCCCTCGCCTGTTACCCGTCTTCATACCCCAAGTACGGTTCGTATTTGGGCCTTGTGTTGTAAGGTGTCACAGCTGCCCCGCTATGTTCTGTAAATATCCGTTTGAGGAGTTCTGTGCCTACTTACGTATTTACTATCATAATATTTGCTGAAAGCACATGGAACGGCTAGGATAAAGTTTATTTATCCTGTCTTTGTTTTTGACGCAGTCTTTAAAATACAGCAAGCCATTTCCATCCTTACTATATACTCACTCTGATGGAAGGCAACTACCGTAGCCTGAAGCATTCATACCTGTCCAGAATTACCAAATGCTGGTATCGGACCCGAAATCAGTATGTCTCCCCTAGTATGGGAAGGGTATTAATGGTGTATTGGTTAAACTCCCGGGTTTGGGGGTTTTGGTGTGGTTGGAGAACTATAGCTAAATCCTGTGGAGCTTGGTCTTAATTCCTCCCGACCAACATACACGAGTCAGAGCCTGCATGGCACATGTTACAGTATATATGTATACAAGTACATAGTCTGGTTGAAGGTAGAGCGGAGCTATATTATAAGGTCTGGGCGTCGTTATTCATTATTGTACCTATTTTACGAAGGGCAGAAGTTAGTGCAAGAGCCCAATATGGTGAATTCATAGAAAATACATATCACTGATTGCGTACCCTCAAGTGATTACGACCACAAAAAAATAAACTGGTGTGGGCATAACAACCTCTATCTTTCGAAACGACGATGAATAAAGTTCAGCATAGAGTAGATAACCACATACAATCTGCAGGACATTAAAGATATACAAAAGCCAAACTATGGCAAATGAGAAAAGAAAAACAGAGGATTAATTACCACCATCAACACACAGCAAAAAAATTAAAGAAAACTCCACCTCGAATTTTTTTTTCAATCTGCCTCACCTCCTACCCTGTATCCCCCCCACCCCTCGAGACCTGATCATTAGGCTCACCATCACCATCGTAAGTGCCACCAGGGCCTGGCCCCTGAAAGCCGAAGTTCTTATTGCCCCTCACGATCACGATGCAATTAGGAACGCAGTCAATTGACCCGGAGAAGCGCTTCTTGGCCCAAATCAGTTCGTACATAGCGGAAATCAAGGTTTAGGCAGATTATATTTGAAAAAATAAAATGAAATCGAAACAACTTGAAGCAACAAATTGCAGGCGCAAACGTCAACCCGGGATGGCCCAGCTGCAGTACACATAGGTATCCTAATACCCCATCCCATTATAACTAATATCCCACACCTCCTCACAGCCATCCCAAACCCATTACCTCCACTCCTCCAATCCCAATACCTCCCAATCCCAATACCTCCCAATCCCAATACCTCCCAATCCCAATACCTCCCAATCCCAATACCTTCCCATCCCAATACCCTCCCATGCAAATACCCTCCAATCCCATCAAGGCAGCTTCAGAGAGAGCTTACAAGCAATCAACCCACAAGCTAGAAGCCCTATTATCATTTTTATCACTAATAGCAGCAACAGTCCAGCTATCAGTAGAGCTAGCAAGCATATCACCCTTGCACTTAAAATCAGAGAATAACTTGAAGCTGCAAAAGATATTGGTACCACGGTACCACTTGAAGGAGGACATCTTGTCTTTGTTCTCGATAATGTCGACGCAGAGGTTGTTGGTGAAGCCATTACCGGAGCGGTAGATGACCAAGGGGCCTTGGGCATTCTGGTCCCACCAGCCAGTGAACTCCCAGCCGGAGGCGACGGAGGTGGCGGCAGTGAGAAGAGTGAAAACGGTAGTGAGTTGCATTTTAATCAGGATTTGGGGTCGACGTTCTGCTTAGGTGTCAGAAGCCCGATTATATTAGTGGGAGATTGGATAGGGACTCACAGCTGAAGGGTTGTTTGGTACAAGAGTTATACTGGGGATCTTCGAACTGGGCTGTTGTTCTAGACTGTGCTGAGGATGGTGGATTGGAACTCGGGGGGATTTTAGTCGACATTTATACAAAAACATCAGGACGTCGCCTGGTCCTTGAGGTGAAGGTTATTGGTGTCGATGTTAGATGGATACCATACCCCGTGGCTGAGGCGACCGGGAGTGCCCCCCGAGCTTCAAAACCAACGGTTACCACAGATGGGTCCATCGAGGAGTAGACGACGTATTCGCTAGCGTAGGAGGCGCCCACAAGGCTGATATTGCTGAATCTTGACTACAGATGGTAGGATAATCGCCATATGGCTAAGTTAATACATGGAAACAGTCTCGCAGCAGCCTGAATTGGTTCACCGGTTCCCACAGGTCTCAGTTCCCCTACTGTTTTAAGCAGTGCAACGCCTCCCACTCTAGCGAATAACTCAAAAGAATACAGCAGTTGATTTTGAAATGCAGCAAACTCACCATAACCATATACGTCGTGCAAAAACAATCATGGCAAGTACCTTGGGCGGGGTCTTACTAGTTCTAGTGAGCCTTGTAGACTTGTATTGTAGGTTACTCATATCCGTAAAGGGATTCTCCAAAGTGTTGGCTTCCTGATCCGGTAGCACAGTGCACGTGACTTTACCCCCAGCTACCAAACGCAAGGTCAAAACCTATTTAAGTACGCCCAAGCCGGTAATCAAGGGGCAGTGAACCCTGTAGGTATCATCTATCAAATACACTTGCGAACCAATTAAGCAACAAGATGTTAGCAAGTGCCCTGCATCATTGGCATAGCGGTACCGAAGAAAACCACCCAGAAGCAATGTTGCTCGGGACATCTATCCTTACCCCTTGTCCCTGGGATGTCTGTGATTGGCTACCGCAACTTTGAATTGCTATTTCCCAGGTAGTGCTCGCTAGTTGTACAAGCCTTGCCTGATATGCCATATGTGCAGCTGTAGTACAGCTGGGAACGCTATCCAGAGAGTCGGGACGTAAATAAAATCGTACCGCGATACTGCGGTACTGCTTACTCTAGGGTATAGCCAGGAACCTCTTAGCCAACCCCTATCCTCATTAATATTGGTTGAGCCAATACAGGCCTTTCCACTGTACTGCCACAGATGTTGCATAGGCCGCATAGGAGTACTGAGTATATAAATAAATAAACAAACAGATTTTGTAGAGTGACACATACTCAGTTTCGGTATTATGGGACGCCTATGGGTGCAGTTGCCGGAATGTAGGGGCCTTGGCTATTTATGCATAATTTCTGATCGATAACTCCCCGGTTGGCACCTTGTTCTGATCACAACGAATGCTACCGGTATACCTATTTAAATTTAGGAACAGACATATGACGTATCATGAAACATATCCGAATTTTCAAATTCACCGAGCGTTAAGTTATATTTGCAATTACCTGTGATATCGGTGATGCTCAAGGTTCCGAAAAAGTACAAAATAAGCATATATGGATACCTTAGGCCTCTGACTACTAGCTGTACATTCTCGTGAGGCTCCAGGGTACCAGCAGACCCAACATCAAACATACAAGCCCACGAACTCTTATTGCCATTTGGACAAAACAGCATCGGTAGTCATGCCTTTCACTAGCTATACTGTAGTACTCTTGATGAAGCTCTGCTTAATTGCCTATTCGGTGTGGATACATACTCATATCTTTACCTCTTCCTCTACCAGTTATAGAATATTGATGTAAACTCTTAACTCCATTCTATTATAATTGATATTTCGAACATCGTTGCCCCTGCCCACCCGATCCTAATTCCTCCTAATCTTCTAGAAGAGCTTACACCCAATCAACTCACAAGTTGAAAGCCTTATCATCATAATCTGCATTCATAAAAGGAGCATTCCAGTTCCCATTAGCCACGAAAGGGAAGGATCCACCCTTGTATGCATGACAACCGAACAACTTGAAGCTGCAGCCTATATCGGAGCTACAGTTTCACTTGAAGGAGGGTACATGGTTACCTTGATAAAACGGAGGAAAGGGGCCAAAGCCTCTTTCCCAGCTACTGTTCTTTTCCTGAATGGTCCTTTAAAAGCGCTACCGATAGTAATATCGACATAGACGTTGTTGACAAGGCTGCCAGAGTGGTAGAGGATCCTGCCCCTTTGAAACCCCTTGCCGGTGAATCCCCAGGCGGAGTTGAGAGGCACCGGCGGTGGAGCAGGGTGTTGTTGGCGGATTGGACTTCAGCGGTTTTTTAGTCGACATTTATACAGATAAAGATTTAAGCAGGATATCAACGAAAATAATGTATAGGTGGGAAATTTGCCGACTTGCCAGTCACTAGCTTCACAGTAATAGCTTGCCGTCAGCGGTAACCATATTGATAGAGCTTAAGCTTACATTTGCCAGTGACGTTTTGACGAACGACAAAGGTTTCCAGGCAGTAGCGTCGAACCCTGTTCGTAGATCGCTCCACAAATCAGGAACTAGATACCTAGATCTTATAGATTTCATTTTAATTGCTCGAGGCACTGGAGCTTGGCTTGAAATAAATATCGTACTCTGAAGAAAAGCCAATTAAGCAACTTTGTATGGGGCTTGACTTTTTTTGGAGTTTTTCACTCATTCAGCAATTATATTATATACTAGAGGCATAAAATAGACTCAAGATATACATAAAAACTTACTCCTGGATATAGTCTGCTGCTCTATTAGGGTTTGGGGATAATCTATCCGTATATTAAGAAATATTTTTTACAAACTTTCGCAGATAGATCCGTTTTGGTTTGAAATTTCTCAGGCCTTCGGGAACGTCGGTTATATCCAGTGCAGTATAACAGAGAAGGACTCGTAGGTGAGGACCTTCGTATAGGTTTGGTAGCTTGAGAATCTTTGATCGGTTGGATTGCGGTAAGGATGCTCTGGAGGATCCGGCCGACATTTCTACATAGACATAGAGCATGCTCCCATGATATACAACTTATCAGAGCCTGCTTGTTTAAGTTGCATGATCTACATCCCTCTGTGTATTTGACCCGACGTGAGCTTCCAAGATAGTTATTTAGCCAAACAGTTTCAATTGACACATGGTCAGAGAGAAATTAGATGTCGATCCGAGCTCAAGTGTCACCTTACTTGATATATCAGAAAGCGAAATGAAATACATCCTATACCAAGTCCACAAATAACCTACCCATATCCCAATGAGCAAGCATCCCCAGTACCGTAACAGCCTCAACCGACTCTAGCTATGCTGCATAGCTTTAGCTCCAGTACTAACCCACTAGTTCCTGTGATAATCTTTGAAGCACCCCCAAGAACCGCCCCAACGCCGCTCACCAATCCCTTTCCAACTCCGCCCATAGGCTGTAAGGAATACACTCTACCGATCACACCCGAGAACGTTATACGCATGAACCGCATAGAGCCTATATTATGGCCTGAAGCCTATATTATAGTGAAAAGCATATAATGCCGGGATATGATGTATGCAGAACGTATAGGAATATTCATGTATATATATGGTGGTAAAGACCACCGATAAAGAAGACAATTCAATCAATCATTCTACCACAAGTCTATGAAACCTATTCTTCCGCTCATATCTTAATATAGGCTTCCACGAATTCACCTGCTTCGCCTTGCCGCGGGTCGGAATAGCTAACGATACAAAAAAATATCAGCCACAGCTTCCGTGCTGTACATAGTTTGTACGATTCTTCTTTACATATCTGGATTAACCCCAGTTCCGTCAATAGCCGCGGGGGCAGGCTTGGGGATTGCAGCTCCAGCTACGATGGAGATCATGCCAAACATGCTAAAGATAACGTAGGTGGACCTGATGGATGTAATTTTCATGATTTGAATGGTGCTAGATGAGGATTGGTCGTGCCTTGGCCGTAGCTATAGACCTCTATCTAGATTAGCTGTTGGTCGTGTGTGGGGAGTAGAAGTGCTAAATTCTCGGTCTGGTGAGAAAGAAACCACTGTATATACACAGTTGTCCGCAACCTGTGAACCATTACTGCTCACAGGTAGGCCTGGGCAGCTTTGCCCCTACCAGGCTTGAGCCGACTCGGGCTCATGGCTCGAGTTTTCGGCTACATTCCTGATTTGTTGTTGTCAACCATCGGCCAGTGAGCCTCACATCCGGAGTAAAACCCCAATTTGGTGTCCACCACGCAAAAGTTGCTTTGCAATTTGGCAACTACACAGACTTGAGATTAAGCTTTTCCATCCATCAGAACCTGTAGGGGGGATTGCGCCTGGTATTTACGCAATATCGCTAGGGGTGTTTATCGATAAGAGTACCGCCAACTGCAAAATCAAAACCGCCGCATATCCAGCAATTTTAGAAGCTTTGGAAGCACTGACTCTATACAAACTTGTCATTCTATAGAGAGCGACGGCAAACTAAAGGTGCCCAAACAGCACAAAAAAGTCAATAAAGGCAAAGAAGCTTAGAGGATTTCATAGGAACCGTCGCAACCGCCTATATCTGCATTGACTCTCATATACATTCGTTATCAGGATAAAGGTCGAGCGCCCGATGATATGCTTGTAACGGGGCTCCAATGTATGGTAGGCTCGTATTCCAAAAAAGATCGGAGGTGTGGCTCGAAACGACGGGAAATGTAGGGCAACTATCTAGTTAAGCCTCAGGTGATCAAATTCGCGAAAAGTAATGGTTGCAGGTGCCCCCACTGCGATCCAGCAGCGAAACCCATGCCAGGATCAAGCTCGCAAAACTAGCTAATCCGGAAGCACTACCCTATATTGAAAATGCACATGCGTAGGGCGTTTGTAGTAGGGTGGGATCACAGTCACTGTGGGGCATTATTTCGAACAGTATTGTAGAGTACGTACATAGTTGCCCTCTGAAATTTGCACCAGGAGGGCAGATATAAAGTACTGCCAATGCGGGGGTAGCCGATTTATTTCAGTAATGGAGCTTGAAGAGGTTCGGGGAGTCTCTGCCTCCATTTGGGGAATCGCCACTCGCCAACGTCGTGGCCGGGGGTAGTGACTCTCTGAACCGACCCTATGACCCCCCGGAGAGTCAATTGAACTTGGGACACACAGCCTAAACACATCCAAATCAACATATAACCACTGCACCATTTTATACAATTCCTAGATCTTGAACAAGGGGGGAAGGATGCCAGTGTGAGCTTCAAAGAAACCCAGATCTCCACTAGCGTCGAGTCAAATACAAGAAAATCCATGAACTCATCGCCATCTGTTTTTTATTTTTATTTTTTTTAAGACTATAGGCCGATTCGACTTTCGGTCATCCGATGGCCGCGATGGTTCCCCTTTAAAGCTTCGACTCCCGGAACAACGAGTTACATAAACGTCCCCCTTCCCGAGCCTAGGAAATAACAAAGGAAACTCCCTAATATCTACCTTCCGCCGCTTTAGGTCATCAGCGTCAGTAGCAGTTGGTGCTATTAGGGCACAAGGGACATCGACAAGCTAAGCTCCCAGTGTGAATACTATCACGTGCGCCACACCAATATTTCAAACCCTCCCGAGCGCCCTTCAAGTTGCCTGCAATATATCAAACCGATCGACATATGTACATATATATGTGCTATTTGACTACGTTCAATGCACCTAGGGCACGAAACCAATTTGAGTTTTTTTTTAATTTGTATAGGATCTGGATCAACCCAAGAACCCAGTGCGCCAACACTTTTGCTCATACAAAGCTAGCCGAATATCGGTCTGTGTTATTTCTACTATATAGTTATTGGCTAGTATCACATACACTCGAATACGTGGGTAGGTTACCTACTAGACAACCTGCAATTGGTGGGGCACTCTCTGAATCGTTTAACCCGCAAAGGACCTTCTACTATACGTACCTGTAGGTACATACCTATCGTATACCAATTGTGTCTCTCCCAATAATTATTCATATCGCCGGGGCGCAAAAAAATTGGAATAGCTAGCTCCTGAATTTAAGTATGTATACAACGACTTGTATGAGATCTAACTCTGTTGAGGGCTTTGAACATAAAACCCCAAATTCTCTGAAACTCTGACTGCCATGTGGGTATAGGTAGATATAACCAGCCGTAGTGAAAAAAGGCATAAAGGAATCGAGAGAACTTGGCATAATCAAATTAAGAATTAAAGCTAACGTTGGCATAAGATGACCCAGCTGCAGTCCCCAAGACCCCATTCCATCGTAAATCGATATTCCGCACATATCCCAAAACCTATAGCCTCCGCTCCTCCGACCCCCAATACCTTCCAACCCTACCAGGCGGCTTCTGAAAGACCTCACGCTGGCACGCAATTAACCCCCAAGCTAGAAGCCTGATCATCCACCTGACCCATATTAGGACGTATAAGTTCCGCTGCATCCGACTGTTCAAGCACGTTGCCCTTGCACTTTGTACCATTATACAACTTGAAGGTGCACACGGGGCCATCAGGCCCTGAGAACCAGGCGAAGGATGACATTTGGTTATCGTGGGTGGGACTAATGTCGAAACAGAGGTTCTCATTCAGTTTCGAGTCGTCACCAACCTGGTAAATTACCTCGGCACCTTCGAAGTTAGGGCGGACGTAGCCAATGAATACCCAGGCAGAGGCGACGGAAGCGGAGACGGTGAGGAGGGTGAAAATGGTGGTGAGTTGCAAATGCATTTCAAGTAGGATTTGAGGATTGAGGGGTGCTGCTTAATTATTGGGTTCAGTGAAGGCCTTCTAGATCTGCAAGCTCAGTCATATTTCTGGGAGATAGTAGAGACTCACAGGTGAATAACTCTGCAGAATTGCCTGGTAACTGATAGAGGTGATGTTTTTTTGCGATGCTCGAACTGCCACTGTTCTCTTAGATTGTGGTGAGGACAGGTTGGATCCGGAGGGGGGGGGGGCGT
>Ga0307511_10005155_pt1 | contig 13316 bp, 7 predicted proteins | sample 13_EM_MG_FD_200266 | JGI IMG/M metagenome (GOLD analysis project Ga0307511, IMG submission 200266) | Populus trichocarpa ectomycorrhiza microbial communities from riparian zone in the Pacific Northwest, United States - 13_EM | ecosystem: Host-associated > Plants > Roots > Unclassified | place...
ACCGCAACCAGATCGAGCTGTTCACCGCCCTGCTGCTCTCCCTCCCCGGCTCGCCGATCCTCTACTACGGCGACGAGATCGGCATGGGCGACAACATCTGGCTCGGCGACCGCGACGCCGTCCGCACCCCCATGCAGTGGACGCCCGACCGCAACGCGGGCTTCTCCTCCTGCGATCCGGGGCGCCTCTTCCTGCCGACGATCATGGATCCCGTCTACGGCTACCAGGTCACCAACGTCGAGGCGTCGATGTCGTCGCCCTCCTCGCTGCTGCACTGGACCCGCCGCATGATCGAGATCCGCAAGCAGAACCCGGCGTTCGGCCTCGGCTCCTACACGGAGCTCCAGTCGACGAACCCGGCGGTGATCGCGTTCCTGCGCGAGTACGAGGACGATCTCGTGCTCTGTGTGCACAACTTCTCGCGGTTCGCGCAGCCGACCATGCTCGATCTGCGGGAGTTCGACGGCCGGCATCCCGTGGAGCTGATCGGCGGGGTGCGTTTCCCCGCGATCGGTGAGCTGCCGTATCTGCTGACTCTCGCGGGACACGGCTTCTACTGGTTCCGGCTCTCGCGAGCCGCTCCCCGCAACGGCCGACGACTTTGAGGATGTGCCCCCGACTTTGAGGATGTGCCCGCGAAAGGACGCGTCACCATGCCGAAGACCGCACCCCTCCGACCGAGCGGCCCCGCCGTCGACCGGCCGCCGGCCACGCTCGCCGGGCTGCTGCGTGACTGGCTGCCCGGGCAGCGCTGGTTCGCCGGCAAGGACCGGCCGGTGGCCGACCTCGATGTGCTGTCCACCACGGAACTGTTCCCGGGCTGTCTCCATCTGCTGGTGCACGCGTCCCACACGGGAGTTCCCGCGCCGGGCGGCACTCCCCTGCCCGGCGACTGCTACCAACTCCTGCTCGGCGTAAGGGAACACGTCTCGCCGCGGCTCGCCCGGGCCTTCATCGGCCGGGTGGAGGAAGGTCCGTTGGCCGGGCTCGCGGTGTACGACGCCCTACAGGATCCGCGGTCGGCGGAACTGCTGCTGGAGCGGCTGCGGCACCCCGGTGCGGCGGGTCCCCTGTGCTTCGAGGCGGACCCGTCGATGTCGGTGCCCGCCGGTCTCGCGCCCCGGCCGCTGGACGCCGAGCAGTCCAACTCCTCGCTGGTGTACGGCGACCGGTTCATCCTGAAGGTGTTCCGGCGCATCCAGCCCGGCATCAACCCGGATCTGGAACTGCCGGGCGCGCTGGCGGCGCAGGGCTGCACTCGGGTCCCGGCACCGGTGGCGTGGTTCCGGACGGCGGAACCGTGGGCCGCGACGCTCGGTGTGCTCCAGCCGTTCCTGCCGGACGCCTCCGACGGCTGGGCGCTGGCGCTGCGCGCACTCGCCGCCGGTGACGAATTCACCACCGAGGCACATGAGTTGGGGCAGGCCACCGCGGACATCCATCTCGCGCTGGCCGCGGCTTTCCCGTCCGGTGCCCGGCACCTCGCCGGGAACGACCACACGGCGGCGGCGATGGGTGAACGGCTGGAGGCCGCCGCGCACTCCGTTCCCGCGCTGCGGCCGTTCGTGCCCGGGCTGCGGAGCGCGTTCGGCGCGCTGGTGGGCCGTGACGCCGGGCCGCCCGCCCAGCGCATCCACGGCGATCTGCATCTCGGGCAGGTACTGCGGGCCGGCCGCGACTGGTTCGTCATCGACTTCGAGGGCGAGCCGTCCAAGCCGCTGGCCGAACGGCGCAGCGCGCAGTCCCCGGTGCGGGACATCGCCGGCATGCTGCGTTCCTTCGACTACGCGGCCCGCCAGCGCCGTCCCTGGCGCCCCGAGTGGGCGCGCCGCTGTCGCGAGGCCTATTGTGCGGGCTACGCGGCCCGGGCCGGCTGGGACCCCCGCACCAAGCACGCCCTGCTGCGCGCCTACGAGACGGATCGCGCGGTCTACGAAGTGCTGTACGAGGCCAGACACCGCCCGGACTGGCTTCCCGTACCCATGGCGGCGATCGAACGACTCGCCGTCCGAGGAGGCTGAACTCCGTGGCCCTGCGCGACACTTCACCTTCGGAGGCGGGCGGTCCGGCCACGCCCGGCGGCCCCGCCGCCCCGGACGCAGGCGGCCCGACCGGGCCCGGCACGACCGAGACCGGCGAGCGGCCCGCCACAGAGCCTCTGGGGACGGTCGGCTCACCCGCGGCTGCCGGCCCGGAGACACGCGAACCAACCACGCCCGTCACACCAAAGGCCGGCGCGCCTGCCGCGCCCCGCACACGAGAGGCCGACGGCCTGCCCGCCACGGAGACTCCGGGGGCGAGCAGTCGGCCCGCGACCGTCGCCCGGGTGCCCGAGAACCAGGCCGCGACGGCCTCCCCGTCCGCGGCCGCCCCGCCCACGGCCGTTCCGGTTCCCCTGGGTGCGGGTGGTCCCGCGGCGTTCGCCCCGCTGGACCCGGCCGATCGCGAGCGTCTGCTCTCGGGCGCCCACCACGACCCGCACGCGCTGCTCGGCGCGCGACCGGTCGCGGGCGGGATCGCCTTCCGGGCGCTGCGGCCGTACGCCCGGGCCGTGAGTGTCGTGATCGACGGCATGCGCAACCCGCTCGCCTCGGAAGGGGGAGGCCTCTTCTCCGGCGTACTGCCGCTCGACGCGATCCCGGCGTACACGCTGCTGGTGTCGTACGCGGAGGGCGACGAGCACAAGGTGCACGACCCGTACCGCTTCCTCCCCGCGCTCGGGGATCTCGATCTGCACCTGATCAGGGAGGGGCGCCACGAGGAGTTGTGGAAGGCGCTCGGTGCGGAACCGATGACCCATGAGGGAGTGACCGGCACCCGCTTCTCCGTGTGGGCGCCGAACGCCCAAGGGGTGCGCGTCGCCGGGGACTTCAGCTCCTGGGACGGGACGGCGTTCCCGATGCGGTCGCTCGGTTCGTCGGGGGTGTGGGAGCTGTTCCTGCCCGGTGTGGACGAGGGCGCGCGCTACAAGTTCGAGATCACCTCGCGGCACGGCGACCGCTTCCTCAAGGCGGACCCGATGGCCCGCCGCACCGAGGTGCCGCCCGCCACGGCGTCCATCGTGACGGCCTCGCACCACGTGTGGGACGACGCGGAGTGGCTCGCCCGCCGGACGGAAACACCGGTCCACGAAGCGCCGTTGTCCGTGTACGAGGTGCATCTCGCGTCCTGGCGCCCCGGCCTGACGTACCGTCAGCTGGCCGTCGAACTCCCCGCGTACGTCAACGACCTGGGCTTCACCCACGTCGAGTTCATGCCGGTGACCGAGCATCCCTTCGGCGGTTCCTGGGGGTACCAGGTCACCGGCTTCTACGCCCCGACCGCCCGCCTCGGCACCCCCGACGACTTCAAGTTCCTGGTCGACGCCCTCCACCGGGCCGGCATCGGCGTGATCATGGACTGGGTGCCCGCGCACTTCCCCAAGGACGACTGGGCGTTGGCCCGGTTCGACGGGGAGCCGCTGTACGAACCCGGGGACGCACGCCGGGCCGAGCACCCGGACTGGGGGACGTACGAGTTCGACCTCGGGCGGACCGAGGTGCGCAACTTCCTGGTGGCGAACGCCGTGTACTGGTGTCAGGAGTTCCACATCGACGGGCTGCGCGTGGACGCGGTCGCCTCGATGCTCTACCTCGACTATTCGCGCGACTCGGGCCAGTGGACCCCGAACGTCCATGGCGGGCGCGACGACCTGGACGCGGTCGCCTTCCTCCAGGAGATGAACGCCACCGTGTACCGGCGGGTGCCCGGCGTCGTGACGATCGCCGAGGAATCCACCGCCTGGGACGGCGTGACCCGCCCCACCGACACCGGCGGCCTCGGCTTCGGGCTGAAGTGGAACATGGGCTGGATGCACGACTCGCTCGGCTACATGGCGCACGAGCCCGTCCACCGCAAGTTCCATCACCACGAGATGACCTTCTCCATGGTGTACGCGTACAGCGAGAACTACGTCCTCCCGATCTCCCACGACGAAGTCGTCCACGGGAAGCAGTCGTTGGTGTCGAAGATGCCGGGCGACTGGTGGCAGCAGCGTGCCGACCACCGGGCGTATCTGGGGTTCATGTGGGCCCACCCCGGCAAGCAACTCCTCTTCATGGGCCAGGAGTTCGCCCAGGGCGCCGAATGGTCCGAATCCCACGGCCCCGACTGGTGGCTCCTCGACCCGGCCTACGACGCCGCGCCCGACCACCGGGGCGTCCAGAACCTGGTCCGCGATCTCAACACCCTCTACCGCCGCACCCCCGCCCTCTGGCAACGTGACACCCAACCCGCCGGTTTCCGCTGGGTGTTGGGCGACGCGGCCGAGGACAACGTCTTCGCGTTCCTGAGGTTCGACTCCGAGGGCGCGCCGCTTCTCGCCGTCAGCAACTTCTCCCCCGTCGTGCGCCACGACTACCGGCTCGGGGTCCCGGACGACATCCCGGCCTGGCGCGAGGCGCTCAACACCGACTCCGCCGCTTACGGCGGCAGCGATGTCACCAACCCCGACCCGGTCAAACCGGAGGACGGCCACATCCGGCTCACCCTGCCGCCCCTGGCGACGATGTGGCTGACACCGGGGTGACATCCTGCTTCCATGCCGACGCCGACACACCCTGACATCACCCAAATAGCCGGTCTGCACCTGGAGTTGCGGGACGTCACGCAGGAAGTGCGGGGCGCCGGGCGGGTGTTGGACGAGGTGTCGTTCGAGGTCGGGGCGGGGCAGCTCACGGTGATCGCGGGCAGCAGCGGCGCGGGCAAGACGGTGCTGCTGGGGACCCTCGCGGGACTCCAGAGCCCGACCACGGGGGCCGTACTGCACGACGGTGCCCAACCGGGGCCGCCCGGGCCGGAGTTCGGGTGCGTGCCGCAGGAGGACGTGATCCACCGCGAGCTGCCGTTGCGGCGCACGCTGGAGTACGCGGGGCGGTTGCGGATGCCGGGCGGGACGGTTCCGGCTCGGGTGACGGAGGTGCTCGACGTCCTCGGGCTGTCCGGGCGCGCCGACACCCCCGTGCGCGCACTGAGCGGCGGGGAGCGCAAACGGGCCTGTATCGCGGCCGAGTTGCTGACCCGGCCGCGGGTGCTCTTCCTCGACGAACCCACCTCCGGGCTCGATCCGGTCACCGGGGCCGCGCTGCTGGCCACCTTGCGCAGCCTGGCCGAGACCGGTACCACCGTCGTGCTCACCACCCACGTCCTCGCCGATCTGCCGCGCTGCGACCAGGTCGTGTTCCTGTCGCCGGGCGGGACTGTCGCGTTCGTGGGACCGCCGGACGCGCTGCTCGGAGCGTTCGACGCGGAGACGGCGGAGGACGTGTACGCGGCCGTCGCGGAAGGGAAGCGGGCCGAGCGGGCGGCCCCGGCAGCGCTTCCCGACCGGCAACCGGCACCCACCGCGCACCGTCCGCCGCGCGTCGGCGCCCTACGCCAGTGGGCGCTGCTGACCCGCCGCACGACCGCCCTGCTGGTGCGCAACCGGCTGTCGGTGGCCGTGTTCACGGGGTCGCCGGTGATGATCGTGGCGATGTTCGCGGTGCTGTTCCGGGCGGGCGCGTTCGATGCAGCGGCGCCCGATCCGGGGTCCACAGCGATGATCATGTTCTGGATCGCGTTCGGGGCGTTCTTCTTCGGGCTGACCTACGGACTGCTGCAGATCTGCCCGGAGTTGGCCGTACTGCGCCGCGAGTGGCTGGCCGGGGTACGGATCGGGCCGTACGTGGCCTCGAAGTTGACCACCGTCCTGCCTGTACTGGCGGCGGCGGACGCCCTGTTGCTGGCGGTGCTGCGCGCGCTGGACCGGTTGCCGGCAGCGGGCTGGGACACGTACGGCTCGCTGTTCCTGACCAGTGTGCTGGCCTCCGCCGCCGCGCTCGCCCTCGGGCTGCTCACCTCGGCCGCGGTCACGGAGCCGGCCCAGGCGACCCTGATGCTGCCGCTGCTCTGCTTCCCCCAGGTGCTGTTCTCGGGCGCCTTCGTGCCGGTGCCCCGGATGGCACCGGTCGGTCAGGCGATCAGCTGGGCGATGACCAACCGCTGGGCGTTCGAGGCACTGGGCGGCGCGATCGGCCTCAACGGCCTGTGGCGCGACGGCGGTTCACCGGCCGGTCCGCCGCTGCTGCGGTCGTACGGGGACTCGTTCGCGCATCCGGCCGGGCGCGGCTGGCTGATCCTGGCGGGGTTCGCGGTGCTGTTCCTGGCGGCGACCTGGGCGGTGCTGGTGCGCAGGTGCCGCCAGGGGGTGTCGGCGGCCCGTGCGGGGCGGTGAGCCGCCTCGCCGCTCAGCAGCCCGCCCGGTCGGCGAGACCGTCCGCCGTCGGTACGCGGTCGCGATAGGTGTCCGCGACGAACTCCAGAAACGTTTCGACGTCCCTGGGCTGCGAGGAGACGCCCACCGAGACCCGTACGGCTCCCGCGGACGGCAGGCCCAGCAGGTCGAGGTAGTCCTCCAGTGAGCGCATCGGTCCCCGGGCCGCCGAGCGCAGGCTGCGCAGCGGCAGGGCGAACGCGGCCTCTCCGGCGCCCGGGTTGCAGAAGCAGCCGAAGCGGAGCGATATGCGGCGCGAGGCGCTGTCCTGGGCGACGACCCGTTCGTCGATCACCCGGCCGTCCGCGCCGAGGAGGTTGAGGGCGACCGTGCCGCCGCGTGCGGGGCCGCTGTCGGTGGGGCCGTAGACCCGCGCCATCGGGGAGCCGTCGCTGTGCCGTAACTTCGCGACTCCCGTGAGGAGTTGGCCGGTGAGCCGGGCGACGTGGTCGTGCACCCGGTCCATGCCGATGGCGTCGATCCACTCCAGGCCGGCCGTGATGTCCGGTATGGAGAGGAAGTTGACGGTGCCGTCCTCGAAGGCGGCCTCGCCGTCCGCGAGGACGTGCCACTGCGCCTGGGCGCTCGCGGCGTAGATGGTGCCGCCGGAGAACCAGGGCCTGCGCAGCCGGGCGAGAGCCTCGCGGCGGACGATCAGGCTGCCTATGCCGGTGGGGTAGCCGAACACCTTGTACCAGCTGACCACGGTGAAGTCCGGGTGGAAGCGGGACAGGTCGAGGGGGTTGGCGGGGACGAACGCGGCGGCGTCGAGCAGGACGTCGTAGCCGTGTCGCTGCGCGGTGGCGATCCAGTCCAGCGAGTGCCGTACGCCGGTGAAGTTGCTCTGTGCGGGATAGGCGAGGAGTCCGCGGTGGCGGCTGCGGGCCGTGAGCGCGGTGTGCAGCCGCTGCTCGTCGACGGCCAGGTCCTGGCCGTGGACCGGGACGTACTCGGTCCTGGCGCCGGCGGCGCGGGCGTACTCCCGCAGGCCGTTCACCGAGTTGTGGTTGTCGAGGAGCATCACGAGCCGGCTGCGCGGTGCGAACGGGTAGGACTCGCCGACCAGGCGCAGCGCGGCCGTCGCGTTGGCGGTGAACACCACGGTGTATTCGGCCGGGTCGGCGGCGAAGTGCCGCAGCACCGCCGCGCGGGCCTCGGCCAGCAGGTCGCCGGAGGCGCGTGAGGCGGGGCTCTCCGAGTGCGGGTTGCCGAAGACGCCCCCGGTGATCCGCGCGGCGGCGGCCCGCACCAGGGAGCTGGGGGCGAGTCCCGCGCCCGTGTAGTCGAGATAGGTGTGTCCCTCGGCGTCCAGATAGCCGAAGTCGTGGGCCCTCAACTCGTCGAGATCCACCGTGCTCACGTCCTCGTACACCCCGCTTTGTCAGGTCGGTTCCACTCAACCACCAAACTCCGCAAGGGCACTTCCCTGTTCCCCTCACCAACCGCTCACACCTGGGCTACATTCGAGCACCGTCGATAACAGCAATGATCGGCAGAGTCACGCCCCGTACAACCCAGGAGCAGCGCATGCGCGACTTCGCCGTCGCTCCACCCCCCACCTCCGCCCTGACCACCCTGACCGGCGGCCTCGCCGACAGCGTCTTCGAGACCGCGGCCGTCAACCCCACCCTTCCGCTGATCGCGCGCCGGCCCGACCCCTCCTCCACGGTGTGGGAGGAGGTGACGGCGGTCGAACTGCGGGACGAAGTCGTCGACGTGGCCAAGGGGTTGATCGCCTCCGGGATCTCGCCGGGCAGCCGGGTCGCGATCATGGCCCGCACCCGTTACGAGTGGACGGTGCTCAGCCACGCCCTGTGGGCCGTCGGCGCCGAGGTGGTGCCGGTCCATCCGACGTCCTCGCGCGAGCAGGTCGAGTGGATCCTGCGGGACGCCAACTGTGTGGCCGTGGTCGTGGAGGACGAGCAGGGCATCATGACGGTCGGCACGGTGTGTGCCGCGCTGCCGCTGCTGCGGCACGTCTGGCAGCTGGACTCCGGGGCGCTGGCCCAACTCGTGGAGCGGGGCACGTACATCCCGCAGACCACGGTGGACTCGCTGCGCCGGATCGTGATGCCGGACTCGACCGCGGTCGTCGCCTACACCTCGGGCACCTCGGGCCGCCCCATGGGCTGCGCGCTGAGCCATCGCAGCCTGGCCAGCCCCTGCGACACGCTGCTCTCGGGCTGGCCGAACACGGCGGCGTCCGCGGGGGAACAGCCTGCCGTGCTGGCTTTCCTGCCCTTCTCGCATGTGTACGGCCTGATGATCCAGGGGCTGTGCACGCGCGGCGGCTGGCTGATGGCCCACGAGCCGGAGATGACCGAGGCCGCGCTGGTGTCGGGGCTGCGTTCCTTCCGGCCCACCTATCTCTACGCCGTGCCGTCGGTCTTCGAGAAGATCTACAAGAACATGTTGCGGACGGCCCAACAGCTGGGCCGCGGCGCGCTGTTCGAGCGGGCCGCGGCGACCGCGCGGGAGTTCGCGGCGGCCGAGGAGCGACTGAGACTCGGCCGGGGCTCGGGCCCCGGCCTCGATCTGCGGCTGCAGCACGCCGTGTACGAGCGGACGGTGTACCGCAAGCTGCGCGCGGGCCTGGGCGGCCGGGTGGTCGGCGGCACGTCGGGCGGCTCTCCGCTGAACCGTGAACTGTCCCTGTTCTACGCGGGCATCGGCATCATGGTGCACGACGGCTACGGGCTCACGGAGACCGCCGGCGGGATCACCATGCAGCCGGTCGGCCGGGAGAAGATCGGCACCGTGGGGCAGGCGCTGCCGGGCACCGAGATCCGGGTCGCGGAGGACGGCGAGATCCTGGTGCACGGCCCTTCGCTGTTCCAGGGCTACATCAACGACGAGCGGGCGACCCGGGCGACAATGCACGCGGGCTGGCTGGCGACCGGGGACATCGGGCGGCTGGACACCGAGGGGTATCTCACGATCACCGGCCGCAAGAAGGACATCATCATCACCAGCAGCGGCAAGAGCGTGGCGCCGGCCGCCCTGGAGAACCGGCTGCGCATGCATCCCCTGATCCACCAGGCGGTGGTCGTCGGCGACGACCGTCCCTGTGTGGGGGCGCTGCTGACCCTGGACCCGGAGTTCGTGGCGCACTGGCAGGCCGGTCTCGCGATGCAGAGCGACGCACGGGGCCGTGAGGCGCGCGAGGAGAACGCGCTGCGGGAGGAGATCACACGGGCCGTGGCAGCCGCCAACAGCCCGGTGGGGCGCGCCGAGTCGATCCGGGTGTTCCGGGTGCTCCCGCAGCCGTTCGACGTCGCGGGCGGGCTGCTCACGCCGTCGATGAAGCTGCGCAGGGACGCGATCGTGCGGAAATACGCGTTCGAGATCGACGCGATGTACCAGGCACGCGCGCGTGCCCCACGGCTGCCGACGGCGGACGAGCAGGTCACGGGGTGGGAGGACGCGGACAACGTGTTCCGGTGAGGTCACCGGAACATGGGCTCACTCCGGGTGACGGGCCCGCCGGTCGCGCGAAGCCAGGACTGCGAGCATCGGTGACCGGCGACGACGCGGCCGGGACGCCACGGCTTGGGAGCCGTGCCGGGCCCCGTGTCCGCGACGGGCCCCGCCGGACAGGCCCCAGGTCACCGGCCGGGGGTCACTCCGGGCAGTGGGCGACGACCGCGAACATCGTCACGGACATGTGCAGCGCGCCCTGTTCGGCGGCCTCGTCGAGGTCGGCGTAGGCGCGGTCGCGCTGGGCCTCGGTGAGGGCGCCGCGACGCACCGCGGACTCGCCGAGCATGCGGATCAGCGGCCAGACGACCGACCGGTGGTCCTGGAGCAACGCCTGCGAGCCGCGGTCGTCCACGACGAAGCCGGCCGCGCTGAGCTGGCCGACGAGCCGGCGTCCCGCGTAGGGGTTGGCCGCGCCGGTGAGGGCGCCCGAGGTGAGCGCGGCCATGATCTCCGGGTCGCCGGGGTGCAGGATCGTGGTCGCCCAGTCGGTGTCGAGGAGGGCCACGCGCCCGCCGGGGCGCAGCACGCGGGCCATCTCGGCGACGGCCTTGTCCGGTTCGGCGAGGTGCTGGAGGACCCGTTCGCACCAGACGACGTCCACGGAGGCGTCGGGTACGGGCAGGGACAGCGCGTCGCCGTCCGTGAAGCGGGCCGGGTTGCCGGCCTCGGCGGCGCGTTCCTGGGCGATCGCCCGCAGCCCGGGGTTGGGCTCGACACCGAGCGCCGACCCCGTCGAACCGACAGCCGCCGCGAGTTCACGGGTCGTCGAGCCGGTGCCGGGCCCGATGTCGAGGGCACGCTCGCCGTCGCGCGGGGCGAGGGCCTCGTGCGCCCAGGCTCGCAGCCGTCGTACGCCGGGATTGGCCTCCTGTATGTCGAGCGCGGCCACCAGCCGCGGCACGCTGCCGGGGTCGATGTTCTGGGTGCGGAAGCCGGACCCCGGCTCGGGCTGAGTGTGCGACATGGCGTGCACTCTACGGTCCGAAGCGGTCGCCCAAGAGCGGGTCGAGACCGGTTCACGTACGCCATTTGTTCACGCGCCCGGGGCGTACGCCGGGCGTCGGCGGGGCATGCTGGTGCCCACGCGTTCGTCTGCCTGCCGCGCTCAGCTGGCGGAACGGCTCCCGGCACGGTGGGATCGATGTTGGTGTGCGAAGCAGCGATCCAGGGGCAGGCGGACGACGTCGAGGCAGACCGCCTGGAGCCGCAGAAGGGATGAACACCGTGACACGACCGAGGATCCTGGTGGTTGGAGCAGGCTTCGCAGGAGTGGAGTGCGTTCGCCGCCTGGAACGGAAACTGAACACCGACGAGGCGGACGTCGCCCTGGTGACGCCGTTCTCCTACCAGCTCTACCTTCCCCTGCTGCCGCAGGTCGCCTCCGGCGTCCTGACCCCGCAGTCGATCGCCGTCTCGCTGCGCCGCAGCAGCAAGTACCGCACCCGGATCATCCCGGGCGGTGCCATCGGTGTGGACATCAAGGCCAAGGTCTGTGTGATCCGCACGATCAACGACGAGATCGTCAACGAGCCCTACGACTACATCGTGCTCTCCCCCGGCAGCATCACCCGCACCTTCGACATCCCCGGGCTGACGGACCACGCCTTCGGGATGAAGACCCTCGCCGAGGCCGCCTACATCCGCGACCACGTGATCACGCAGCTGGACCTCGCGGACGCGAGCGACGACCCGGCGGAGAAGGCCTCGCGGCTGCAGTTCGTGGTGGTGGGCGGCGGATACGCCGGCACCGAGACGGCCGCCTGTCTGCAGAAGCTGACGCATGCCGCCGTCAAGCGCTATCCCCGGATCGACCCGGGTCTGATCAAGTGGCACCTCATCGACATCGCGCCGAAGCTGATGCCCGAGCTGGGCGACAAGCTCGGCAAGAGCGCGCAGGAGATCCTGACCAGGCGCGGTATCGACATCTCCCTGGGTGTCTCCATCGCCAAGGCCGGGCCCGAGGAGGTCACCTTCACCGACGGGCGCGTGGTGCCGACCCGGACCCTGATCTGGACGGCCGGTGTGGTCGCCAGCCCGCTGATCGCCACGCTCGGCGCGGAAACGATTCGGGGGCGGCTCGCGGTCACCGCCGACATGAACCTGCCCGGACACGACGGGGTGTTCGCGCTCGGCGACTCCGGCGCGGTCCCGGACGAGGCCAAGGGCGGGGACGGCGCGATCTGCCCGCCGACCGCGCAGCACGCGATGCGCCAGGGCAAGGTGGTCGCCGACAACGTGATCGCGACCCTGCGCAACCAGCCGCTGAAGCCGTACGTCCACAAGGACCTCGGGCTCGTCGTGGACCTCGGCGGCAAGGACGCGGTGTCCAAGCCGCTGGGCATCGAACTGCGCGGCCTGCCCGCCCAGTTCGCCGCCCGCGGCTACCACTGGGCGGCACTGCGCACCAACGTCGCCAAGGTCCGCGTCGCGACGAACTGGACGCTCAACGCGCTGGCCGGCGACGACTTCGTGCGCACCGGCTTCCAGGCCCGCAAACCGGCCACGCTGAAGGACTTCGAGTACACCGACTCGTATCTCTCGCCGGAGCAGGTACGGGACCAGGTCGAAGGTGCCGGGACGCAGGAGCCGTAGCATCGGTGGTACGGATCTTGAGGTGAACCCGGGGAGAGTACGGCGGCGTGAGGGCAGCGGGACGGGCGGCGTGGGCACGGCTGTGGGATCGCGTCGCGGCGTCCGATCCCGGACTGCTGCGGCTGACGGCCGGGCTGCGGACGGTGGCCTCGATCGCGCTCACGCTGGCCGTGCTCTCCCTGCTGCACGCCTCGGTGCCGCATCTGGTGGCCGGGGCGATGTCGGCGATGGTCTCCACGTTCGCGATCCGCGAGAAGCAGCGCGCGCGGCAGGCGGTGACGCTCGCGCTCGGCCTGCCGGTGGCGCTGGCCTCGGTGTCGCTGAGCGCGCTGCTGAACTCGCGGGTGGTCGCCGGTGACGTCTTCTTCGTCCTGCTGATCTTCGGCGCGGTCTACAGCCGCCGCTTCGGCGACCGCGGCACCGCGCTCGGCCTGATCGGCTTCCAGATCTACTTCCTGTCCCTGTTCGTCGGCGCGACCGTCTCCGCGCTGCCCCGGCTGTACGGCGTGATCGGCGTGGCCTTCGTGTGCAGCGCGCTGGTGCGGTTCGCGCTGGTGCCGGAGACGCCCACGGGGACGCTCGATCGACTGCGGCGGGCGTTCCGGGCGCGGTTCGCCCAACTGGTCACCGCGCAGCTCGCGTTGCTCGACGCCGGTCCCGACGACATGGAGAAGGCCCTCGACGACGTAAGGGAGGGGACCGCGCGGCTGCACGAGACGGCGCTGCTGATCCAGGGGCGGCTGGAGGACGGGACCTCCGACGAGGCGGTGGCGCGGCTGGTGCAGCGGCGGATCGCCGACGCCGAGATCGCCGCCGAACGGCTGGGGCTTCTGCTGCTGACCGCGCGCAGCGCCGAGCGGGGTCACACCCTGACCCTGCATCTGCCGGGCGCACCCGTCCCGTCGGCCGACCGGCTGCCGGTGCCGGACCGGACGACCGACACGTTGCGCCA
>Ga0307511_10005156_pt1 | contig 13316 bp, 12 predicted proteins | sample 13_EM_MG_FD_200266 | JGI IMG/M metagenome (GOLD analysis project Ga0307511, IMG submission 200266) | Populus trichocarpa ectomycorrhiza microbial communities from riparian zone in the Pacific Northwest, United States - 13_EM | ecosystem: Host-associated > Plants > Roots > Unclassified | place...
GAGTGATAATAAAGAATGTAATATGTTGTTTTCTTATTATTCTGAAAAGTCTATATTTGCATGTGAATTTTGGAACTTCGACTTCTCATTTTTGATTACAATCATGATCCATTGCCCATGTTTTGTTGCAAGGGGTCTGCCAAGTATAAAAAGGGGGGTAGGATGTGGTGAGGCTGAGTATAATGCGGCAATCAGGGTAACTTGCTTTATGTGTGCCGAACAGCCAAAACCAGCAAAAGTTGAGTGAATTTTAGTTTCTTTGTTAGAAGTGTTTTTGTGAGGAAGGCTCGTTAGTGAGATTCTAGCCCATTATCCGACAACTATCAGACCACATGGAGAATATTCACGCAATGCTGGCAAGTGTGCCAATTTCGCACACTCTAGCACCCTTCTTTTTCATGTATTTTACGTTTTGCAGCAATAAACGTTTCTTCTCTCCTTCTACCAAATTCTAGACCATAGGTAGGGACTTCCAGATCTCCATCACTAACGTAATATACGTCCGCAAAAGCTACGTGAGTGATACAAATTCCGTAGCTATTACTCAATTTTTCCTCTATTTGTCCCTGTTTCCCGCCGTGATTCGGTTATTCCGCCAGTTCTCAACTCTCCGACTCTATACTCAGTTGCTATAGTATCCCTATGCAAATAGCGGCTTCATCATAATGGTATGCTATATCAGGATTGAGTAGGGAGAGCATAAGGTAAAAGGGTAATATAGTTGAGGTATAAGGGGAAGGGTCAGGCAAGTAAGTCCGAAAGCATATAGGATACAAGAAAGAAGATACAAGGTGTCGGAACTAAGATGTGTAGGAGAAGGAAATAGAGTATATGAGTTGTAGGGAAACAATAGTAAGAAAGGGACCAGGGGAGAATATGCACATGCATGAACAAGAGAGGAGGAAGTACGGAAGGCAAAGGCATGCGCGATATTAGTAATGGCCACAATACATTGGGCAGGTGACAGTAGGGAGAAGACACTAGGGGCGAGCTAGATAGATGTTAGCCGTAATCAGAGAAGGAATGGGGCAATTGCTTTCTAGGAGGAGAGTCTGAATGAGTTTATTAGGGCGTACAGGTTTACCATTTGGCATTCTATACTCCTGAAGTACCAAAGGTAGATTTTTGCTTTCCTAATGACAATGCCACTATGGTAATATTCCATGTGTATGAGATAGATCGAGTATTGTTGTAACTCTTCTTCAATTCTTATATTGTGATATCTATCTACTAGCTTAATCTTGTCTAGAATATCTTTGGTGGAACTAACTTTATAAGTTTTTCAATGCTTAGGAGGGGTGTTCAGTAGAATCAATTATATCATTATAATCGCTAGCATCTAGAAGTCCCCTAGATCTTGACTGTTGATTTTGTTTAAGTTGCATTAACAAAAGTACTGCATTGGTATCATGCTCCACTCGATAAATTCAACTTAATAGTTCTTCTTTATTACCCTATTTAGTGAGTGTGGTAGGGAATTTGAAGTGTAATAGTCACCATAATGGTACCTATATAGGGCCGGATTTTGGATAGATTTAGTGTTTGATAGTTCTGAGGGCTGGGAACTTGTTGGATGTAGTTGCAGGACATAATTTAGCAAATTTAATAAGAGGGTTGAATTCACAATATTCTCCGAAATCCATAGCTAATTCTATAAATTTGAATACTAGTTGAAGGTCATCTGATACTACATCTTTTAAGAATAGTATAGCAGAAGTGATTTACCCTATAACAAGACCTACTTTTCTATGTGCTTTAAGGGCCCAAATTACCATCCCTTCAGGTTGGATAGTAAGAGGCTTTAGTTCTACTGGTTCTAAGACATTCAGTGCTATTAGTGCTAGCTTGCCTAGGATCATATTCCAGCTGGCTAAGTGCCCTATATAAAGTATTCTTGTCTCAGTATATTCTCCGTAGTCCGTTTAGATATTAGAGGTCTTTTCTATTTCACTTTTCAATACTTTAATCAGGGTGTTAAGTTAATTCTAATCGATATTGGTAGTTGGTAGACTATATAGGTGAATGGATTGTGCATTAATATAATCTCCGACAGTAGTCTTTAGTTCCGCAAGCGCTAATATAGAGGGGCCTATAATACTAACTCAGACCCTACTATAGTCTAATTCTTCAGTGGACTCGAGTTTTGCCTTGGTTTTGCCTTAGCAGTTATTTGTGGTAATTACTGGTTTGGTGGTCTATTGCACAAATAGACCTTGTATGGTGGTATATATTGTTTGTTTGCATATTCACTTCTTGCAATCTTTGGAAGTATGATTAGGTGCATGATACCATAGATACTTCCAATCTCAGATATACTTCATCTTGTCTTATAATATTAATATCTTAATAACTACTACTCATTCAAGATATTTATATCTGTCTATCTTTGTAATCGGTGTTCTTTTAGGATTAGAATATAATTTTTTATTGCTTAGCTTCCAATCCACCCAGTTTATAAGACTGGGGTTCTATGCAGGTTGAGTTATGTGAGTGTATACAAGCTTAGGTGTAGTTATGGTATACTTATGTTTTTGTACAGTCTCATATGATTTTGCCTTCTTAACTAGGTTGTTAAATATGTAAGAATCATGAAGTTGGGAAATAGAAGTGGTTTCCATATATTTCAGTAGGTGGTTCAGGAATTTCTTGTCTTTAACTTCCTTCGAACTGCATATGTTTCTATACTTGTCAATAAGTTTAATCTGAAGAGCTTGCAACTAGTTGGCAAAGGCTTTGATGCATACATATAGTGCATCCTTGTAGGGTGAGGCGGCCTTCCATTTCTTCTATAAGAGGTCCTAGTTATTAAAGGAGATATGGCATTCTGGCAGTACTAGTATAAAGTTAAAAAAGTCTGGGCCAGTGGTGGGGGCAGCCGCAGAGAAAGGAGGGATGGGAGGCTTTCAACTCTCCCTGTAGATGCCTTGTTGTTGTAAGCTGCATTCCCAAACAGCCTGTTCTTCAAATACTCTACCAACACCTCAATCGTATATACCTTCAAATCCCAGGTCCTCGCAAATGCCACACACTCCGGTAATTAGCTGCCTCTCAGCACCATCCATAGTTTTCAACCTGAAATTTCAGGAGGTATGATTACACACTCGTATTTAAGCAATAACTGAAAATACCAAATATAAATGAAAGATATATTTTCATTTCATTCCTTCAGGACCCAATATGGTTCGGTTTATTGTGGAATCTTGAGGCATTTTAGGTGCTCATTCAGTACTATAGTAAAGTCCATGTCCTTACTTTCAAATGGAATAGTTGTTTTTTAGGGGAAATGTTTTGGAGCTACCTCAAGTAGCAATTGAATGTCCTTTAGATGGGAGTATGGCATGTATCCAAGCATTTAAACATAGGATAGGATACTATAGATAAACTATTGTGATTTCTTCTAGTTTTTCTCCTTTATAAGAGGTGACTCCAATATCTAAGCTATTGGAGGAGAGTCTGGTTCTTGTTTTAGGACATTGATAGGTTAGCTGGTGCGTTCTGCTAGTTTGCCTGATTTTTCTAATGCTTTTAGTTTAGTAGTACCCCTTTTCTTTCATATGGTATCGAAGTTTAACCTCCTGATGTCTTCAGGAATTATGGCTAATCTTTGTGAGTTGGTATAGGTTAAGGGTATGTTTGTCTTGGAAGCAATAATGTCCGTTACTTTTCTTGATATTAGAAGTTATAATTCCTCCATATCAGCTTATTGTAGGGACAAGTACATTATTTAGTATGTGAGTTATGTACATTACACTACTGATGACTATAGCTTGACTGACTATATAAGATATATACATAATAATCTGAATAAAGAGAATATGGATACTACTTCATTATTTTCTTTCACTTCGACAGTCATAGGTACTCTCAAGGTATAGGTGATACCAATATCACCTAAAATGGTATTTTCGATACAAGGTTTTAAAGAAAATGAAGGTGGTAGCTGAAAGACCATGACATTGTCTACTTCTAAGGAAGAATTTGATAGCTTAAACTCTTCGAGTTCTGAGATGATATGTAAGTGTGAGCCAAGTTAGTAGAGTAGTTCGGTAAGAAACTCGACTATACCAATATGGTTATGGGGTCTTATGCATGCCTACTAAGTCCTATATAGGGCTACAGTAGATGACTAAGAGAGGTGTTAAATCTGAGGGTTATTAGAGGTTCATGATATACAAGAGGACAAGAAGATTACCAGTGTAGGTTGTATATTTCTGAGGTAGCTAGACTAAACTGTGCTGAACCAGAACTGTCCTACCTAGGGCTGCGGAACTAGGATCTTTATTAAATACTGGGTTCCTAAGGTAATAAGTCTATTTGGACTCATACTAAGCAATAGTAAACACTCATTGTCATTTCAGATCATAATGAATACATGATGGCTCATTATAGATATCTCCAGTATCACAATCATGTTTAACAGAGTAATAGAAATAATACTGCGAATGAGATAAACAACTAACATGAAAATAGAATAAACTATTGCCCAAGTAGGCAGGCATAACAGAAGATGGTGGTCAGCAAGCTGATATGTATGAAACTAACTTATAATAATACAGGAATGTGACATGTATTAATAGAGATATATGATGAGAAAACATGCAAGGAAAACAACAAGACTAATTTTAATAATCCTTCCTAATCCAAAACATGTCCAAAATATATAGCTACCAAAGCAGGCTAAAAAGGTACTTGAATATAACCCAATAAATTCCACCAAAACTACCATAGATAAAACATGTTCAAAAGAAACATATACTGGAAATTCAGTTCCTTAAATGATGCCAACTGAATAAGGTTTAGTTCGGAAGGAGGGTAGATGTGCCTCACCAATGAGGAATCTAGTATTGGATGAGATGGGAAGTAAATATATAGTTCCTGCTGTTCTTTCATATATCTCTTCTTAAGGGGAAATCAATAAGAGAAATCATTGAAATAATGATGTCTACTTGCATGTAGTGATTATTCCTGTAACTTATGATACTACTATGTCTTATTCTCTCTAGTATAAGAAGATGAATCCAAATTATAGATACCTGGATTGCAAAAAAAAAAGTATCAATATTAATAAATTACAGTGATAGAATGAAAGTAGAATTATTTAATGTTGTATACTACTGCCCATTAGAGCTCTGCCTTGTCTTGCACAAGCTCTTCTATTGACTACAGGTTGAGAATATCTCTGTCTCGCTGATGGATTCTTGTTGCTAGAATCTTTTTAATATAATGTCTTTTGTTGTATGTGTTGATGCCTGATATAGGTGATACCTAAAAAGGTATTATAAAGATAATAATAGGTGATCAGTCTGTAGTGATAGTTTTAACAGTTAGATTATTTGGTGTGTAAAAAAAAAAGTAATGGGGGATGCTAATAGTAGTACTGCAGGCCGTTTAACAGAGTCCATACTATCAGTACAGTAATAGTGTATATCTGCTATTAGTTCCTCTAAGTCAATGACCCAGCGAGTCTTTGAGAGTGTACAGATTTCCCAAGCGGGAAGAAAAGTAACAGGTGTAATCTCTCTGCATTGAACCTATCTAAGCGTTGTCTAAACTCAGTCTGTAGTAATCTGATCTGAGAATCCTACTTCAGAAGGGTGGAAAGGCTTAGTACTTATACTAGCTACCAATCCTTCTGAAGTCTGAAAAACCTGCTTTCTGGCCATTCCAGAAAGGACTCCTCCATAACCATAAATACAGGTGTGGGAGGTGAGGCCTCCCGTAGTTAGAAATACAGGTGTGGATGCATACTACATCACTATATAAGAAAATATATAAGTGGTAGTATGAAGAAGCCACTATTTGTATTGAGATACTATAGCAACTGAGTGTAGGGCTGGAGAGTCGGGAGCTGCCGAAATAACTGAATCACAAGAGGAAACTGGGAGAAAAAGTGGAAAATGAGTAATACCTCCGGAATTCGTATCACACCCATAGCTTTTGCTATTGAGTATTACTAGAGTGGTGGGGTTCTGGAAGTGTCTATCTATTATCTAGATATCTGTAGAAGTAGAGAAGAAACGTTTATTACTACCAAACATAGAATACATGAAAAAGAAGCTTACTAGAGCATGCAAAATTGGCAGACTTGCTAGCGTTGCGGGAACATTCTCTGCAAGGTCTGATCCTTGATAGATCATGGGCTAGAATCTCAAGAACAATCACTGCTAACAAAACAATCATAACAAAAAAACTAAAATTTACCTGACTTTTGCTGGTTTTGGCTATTTGGCACATATATTTCAAGTTACTCTAATTGCCGTATTATACTTCGCATCACCACATCCGACCTCCCTTTATATACTTCGTAGACCTCTTGCAAACAAACATGAGCAATAAATCGTGATTGTGATCAAAAACAAGGACTTGTAGTTCCAAAATTCACATACGAATATAGACTTTTCACAATAACAAGAAAATTACATATTCCATTCTGTCTCATGACTCGTATAGCTACTTATATGGTAATTCTACATGACTGATCATTCCTCCTCTTCCTCAACTTCCACTATCTCCACCTTCAACACCATCATAATTTTCTCCATCAACCTAGTTGCATGCTCGTTCCCCTTCCCCTCTCCTCCAAACATTACCCTCATGGCCCTCTCCACTGCTAACGCATCATCCTCATCTTCCTCCCATCGAGCTTCCCTCTTAAGCTCTTCTATTCCTTCATCAATGTAGATGTTGATGACAGGAATACCTACCCCATATCCCCTCCCCTTACCATTGCATCAGCAAAGAATTTTAGGCGCCCGGACGCCAGGCCTTTTTACCATTGCCTCTAGTGCCTCTGGTGCCTTCAGGGCGCCCAGGCGCCGCCGTCCGAGATCGCTGTCTCCTGGGCGTCCAAATAGAAGCAATTCCGGGCGGAATTGGGGTGATTTTTCGCGGAATTATGGTGCCCGTGGCGCCCTGACTCCAGCGTTCTGGGACAGCGGCGTCAGGGGGCCCTCGGTCCGGAACCTGGCTTTCTAGATTGTCAGCTTGCCTCTGGGTGGCGCCGGTGGCGCCTGAGGCAGCAGGGGCAAGCTAGATTCTTTGCAGATGTAGTTTCACTCGCACCATCCCTCCTACCTTTCCTTGAAGTAATAGGGGAGACCGTAGCCTTCACCTTACCCCCTTTACCATCATCGACCTCCTTCTACTTGGTTTATACTACAGTTTGCTCTAGAACAGATGCATATTCGGGTGCAGAAAGATCTTCACCTATTGGCGAGGGAGTTGTAGAAGATCTGAGAGAGATGGACCCTTACTCTTCTGTGGCTTCTTCAGAGCCAGAAGTTACCCTCATGATATCCTCATCTCTCACGGTGTCAGAGCAAGCAACAGCATTTTCCTCCAAGGACAAAGAAGCCACCACAGGGGTATCAACCGCAGTCTGACCAAGAGTCTGGGTCTCCACATTAGTTATCTGACCAGCAGGACTGACCCTACCAGTTTCCTCCTCTTGCAAAGTTTGTAGACCAACAGATCCTTTCAACTTCTTTCTATCCTTGCTAGTTACATCTCTTGATGTCAACCAAGGTACCTTCCCTGTCTTCTTAGCCGCTAACCTCTCGGCTATCCTCTTCTCTAACAACTCCTCCACTACTGCCCCCTTGGCATAGTTCTACGAGAATACCACGGGGCTTCTTAGAAACTCTTCAGCCCGCTACAGAGGCATCAGGTCTCCCACCAGATCTTACAAACCCTCGCCCTAACTTGCTTCCAATCTTTCCTTTGCCTTAGATTTCCCCCGCTTGATTCCGTATGGATATCCACTAAGGGAAGTATAGTTGTAGTAAAGCTAAGTTCAATTTGTGCTATAGCCTTACTAACCTCCATATCAGCATAGTCGGCATCAGTCCAGCCCTCTATGACCTCCTTCTGGACCATTGCTACGAACGAAACCTATTCTGCTTACTCGTGAGTTAGTCGGGCTACCTCTACGCATAACTTATACATTTCCTTCCCTTCCTGTTTATCTATCTCAGCCAGGTTCCTCGCTCTTAGGCCCTTGCTCTTCTTGATAATCTTATTGGTGGTGTTGCTGATAGTTGTTATCATTTTGTCAAGTGCTGTTATTGTTCGAGCTTCCAGGGAAGATGGAGAAAATGTGCAGCTGATATTTGTTCTATACTCCGGATCCGAGTATAGCATAGTATTCCAGAATTTCATAGATTATCTTCGATTCCAATTTTATTGAGTTCATTTCGATTTGGCGAAGGTTCTATGAGAATCCACCACATTACCCTAAACTCCATAATATTGCATTGATATTCCACCCTCCACTACAAATTTCCAACGCCTTCAAATAATATTCCATTGGGTTCTCTTAACCTCAACTATCTTGAATCTCAAATCATAACCTCCAGATCTTGGGTTCATCATGGCCTAATTACTATATTTGTCCCCCTTGGCCAATATATTTCCCTATTCTCCCTTCTATTCTCTCATTACCTTATTTGTAATCTTTAGTCTATCACTGGCATAGCTATTCATCTGAAGTCCTACGTGAGTGATCCTGCCTCCAATCATTTTTATTTCATACACCCGCTTTTCATCGACATGTAGTTATCCTCAGCATCTCTACCATACTATTGCTATGTCCAGCTTACATCTATTATCTTATATTATTCCTTATCTAATTCTTATACATGTTGAATGATGTCTTCTGGTACCTCTACTTCATCGTCTTCTACTCCATACCTTGCAAAAAACTTCTACGTTTGATCACCTGCAAATATTCCTTGAATCTCCGTTCTAACAGCTCATTCAGGAGATCGGTTCTTGTGTTTCCTATCTCCCTTATCTTATATGGCACTAACTACTTATTCTTAAGATTCTGAGACCTTTGCTTATCGAGCGAGCTGTTGTACAGAAATACGATATCCTCAATTTCTATAGTTTGTATTTTCTCCTGGCAGTTCTTGTCAAAATTGACCTTATTACCGAAAGGACTTTTGCTGACAATCTATTGAGCTTCTTCTAAATCTTCCTCCCTACTCTCAAGTTGTCTTGCTCTTGCCGCCAGTAATTCCACAGTGGTTTTTACCTTTCTCCACTCAATTATGGTCCAACTCAATGTAAAAAGTTGTACCAGAAGAACATAATCTTGTTCCAATACTAGCCTGTATGGGGTGAATCCAGTTGAAGCTCTTATAGTAATCCTATTAGCCCATATAACGAAGGGTAGGTTCTTTACTCATTTTGGTCCTAGTTTGGCTAAACCATCCATGAGCTGTTGATATGATCTCTCTATTACTGCATTCAACTGGGGCTGATGAGAAGTGTTAGAAACATTCTGGACTCTATATCTATTGATTAGTATACTTGTGATTTTCTTGTTTTCTGGCCCATTATCATAGAAAATGTTCTCTGAGATTCCCAATCTAACAATTCATTCATGTACGAATGCTGCTACACTCTTGTAGTCCGCAGTTCATCAGGAACGATTTTTGAGAGCCTCAACTCTAGGACCAAGTGTCCGGACGCCAGTGATTCCTGTAGGACGCCCGGTAGGCCCAGAGCACTGCCAGCATTCCGGTGCCATTCCGCCAATGTCTGGTCATTCTCCGGAGGCGTTCCAGCGCGCCGTGTGACGTCTGGACACCCCTGCTCCAGTGCGCGCATCCATAACTGTCACTTTGCCTTTGCTGGTGTTCCTGGCGTCCGACGCACCAAACGTAAACTAACATGATTCCTGATGTTCTATAACCCATTTGCCTCTACCCCACTCAATAGGTATTTAGGCATTGCTACTATCTCAGAAAATCCTTTATTCAATGGCATATATACACATCTAGTCCTACTCATTGCAACAGTGGATTGTGTAATATGAGGTGAAGTTTTTCTGTTACTCGAATTGGTGATCGGTTCTGATATTCCTCGCATGTCTTTACCCATTTCTCAACTTCCCGATATAGTCCTTTCCACTAATATGTTAAGGCAACCTTCTGGTAGATCCCCTTTTTCCCTCTATTACTACTGTAATCATGAAGCTAACTCATTATGTTCTTTTGTTCATTTTGATACCAAATAACTCTCTTTATGGGCATGCCCAGCTTAAGCCTTCGTAATAATTGTCCTTCCTTTACAAAAATTTGTAGAGCATATTACATGTATGAATCGAATTGCTTATCCGTCATACTCGATAGTCGTTGGAGAGTTGTTAAATATCTTGTAACCTTTTTAATCTCATTCGGCATTGCCTGATAGTCATGTTCTTCAATCTCATCCTTATTATCTTCTTCTTCTTATTTGAATTACACATTCTACAATTAAAGACATCCATTAGATCGTTGAGGAGTAGAGAGCAGAGAGTTGAGTAAAAGGTAGAGAGCAGAGAGTTGAGTAAAAAACAGAGAGCAAAGAGGTAAGAGTAGAAAGGCAGAGAGCCAGAGGGTAAGAGCCAGAGAGAGCAGGAGGGCGAGAGCCAGAGAGAGCAGAAGGGCGAGAGCCAGAGAGAGTCTAAGGGTAGAGGGCCAGAGTGAGATGAGAGTGATGAGAGGGCGGAGGATGAGAGAGCAATGAAAGAGCAGAGAGGGGATGGCAAAAGAGCAATGAAAAAGCGGAGAGCGGAAGAGCGGAGAGCAGGAGAATCAAGAGCAGAGAGCAGAGAGGAGAGAATGAAGAGTGGAGAGTGGAGAGCGAGAAAGAGAGAGCAATGAAAGAGCGGAGAGTGGAGGTCGACAGAGCAATGAAAGAGCGGAGAGCAGAGAGCGAGAGGGGAGAGGTAGAGAGGGCGAGAGGGCGAGAGGGCGAGAGCAGAGCAGAGGCGAGAGCGGAGGATGAGAGGGTGGTGATGAGAGAGGGGAGTGAGAGTGTGAGAGTAGAGTGCGAGAGTAGAGTGCGAGAGTAGAGTAAGTGGTAGAGAGTTGGTAGTATAGCTGATAGTAGATATATATTAAGCTCAGGAAGTAAAGAATAAAGACATGAGTAAAGAGTTAAGGAGATAGGTAAGTAGAGAGGGTAGTGAAGTGATATAACTATTATATTGCAAGAAAGAAAAATGAAAAAAGGGAAAAAAAGTAGTACAAATATAGAGATGCATATACATTAAATTAAGATTTAGTCTTCTTTTTGTGTGGTTGACCACGGACCTCTGGCTTGTCTTTTGATATTGCCTTTCCACCTGTTTTTTTACAGGTAGCTATATCCCTTTTAATCCAATTAATGTTAGACATATGTGTAAATAAGTTAACACTATTTCTGACTTCTTGAGTGATCTTAGTATTCTCATGACAAATTAAAGAGCCTATAAAAAGTATAGCATCACCAGGACGAAGCTCCACAATATACTTAGCTTGCCACAATACCAATTCACCACCATTATAATCCCCATACAGGACAACAGCATTAGGAACTGAATGTATATCCTTCCAATCTTGATGAGCTTGTAAGGCGCTATGTGGTGTCATTTGCTGATTTATAGCTACACCTGCCCAAGGATTGCATAATAATTAAAGTGGAGGAGGAAGAACAATATTAGTTAGCTTGTTATATGCTTCAGGAAATATTAGCTTCAAACAATCTCCAAGATAATCCCATAGTGGTTGATTTTTCTCAATCCAAGTAATAGAAGCCAGCTGCTGAGTTAAATAATCATTATAGTAATAAATATCTAAGCTACTATCAGCCCAAGTGGCGTAGTGACGAATAGGAAATTCTCCTCGTAGATTAATCTTTCGCTGGTGATGGGTATTCAACTCTGGAAGATGCTTGTCACTATCTACTAAACTCTTAACCAAAGTATCAAGAACTCTAAATCGGTAGCCAAGTAAACAGCCATCCCTGTCACTAATATCAAGATGTTCAATGGAGGATGGAAATCGTCAAATAGTGGAAAGTTGAGATGGAAGCATAATTGGTAGAGAATATTGCCCTTGACTTTAGTTATTATAAATTTATGGAGCATAATTAGGAATAGTATATATACCTTTCTTATTTTTCAATGACAATTTCAATGCAGCAATGGTAGTTGGAGCTTGCCAATTAACTCAGTTCTTTCTTGCTAGTTCCTATGTGCTAGTTACTATGACTTCAAATACCTTTTAATATGATGTCGTAACCCTTTTCCATCCTTTCGCTTATGTTCATTAAATGCTCCACTTGCCACCAAGTGGTTTAATCTTGCTTCAAAAGAAGCATTCAGGAAGATGGCAGAGGTGGCAGAGGTGGCAGAGCTAGCAGTAGGGGAGGTGGTAGCAGTAGCGGTGGTAGCGGTAGCGGTGGTAGCGGTAGTGGTGGTAGTAGAGATAGTAGAGGCGGAGGAGTCAATGGAGGTATGAGAAATAGGGAAGGTATTGGAGCCTAGGGAGGCAGCAGTGGCAGATTCCAATGCATCCATTTATAAGCTTCTTCTACACCAGAAAATATTAGAATATATATTAAGAACAGATGAATAAACCTTACATATGCGCTGGCTGCTGGCTGCAAGCTTGCAAGCTGGATTGCGAGCTAGATTGCGAGCTAGATTGTGAGCTGGATTGCAAGCTGGATTGTGGGCTGGATTGTGAGCTCGATTGCGAGCTGGATTGCTAGCTGGATTGCGAGCTGGATTGCAAGCTTGATTGCAAGCTGGATTGCGAGCTGGATTGCAAGCTGGATTGCAAGCTGGATTGCAAGCTGTTCGGAGGGTGGATAGTCGGGAAGGCTAGATGTATGAAATGGCTGGATAACTAGCAGGATGACTAGATAACAGGATTGTCGGGATGTCTATAGAGAGAGGGGGGTTGACATAGTAGAAGGGGTAGAACTGGACTGTAGGAGTATAAAGGGATAAAGAAACAAAATAGTAAAACACACCTGCCTGTGTTCGATTACCCAGTAGTAGCGCGCAAATTTTAAGAAAGCCAAGAAGTCAACAAATTTTAAAGCCAAGAAGCCACGGAATGTTAAAGCCAAAAAGTCACATTAATTTTTGTTTTTTTTGAACCATCTATATCCAGCTAACCAGAGGAAAATTCATTTAAGCCCTTAACGGAGCTACTGGGAATCGAACACAGGCTCTGTTAATACCAGAAGGACGGGCCAGACCCCACCAACAAAACCAGAAACCCAAAGGGATACAAAATAAAATTGCACCCTCATGATATTACCAAGCTTGCCTAGTTGAATGTTGATCTGGTGTTGAGCTGGTAATTCATTCCCTACTGTAGCTAGTTGCGCACGGGGTGCACTGGTCAGAGAATTTGTCTCAGTAGCTTCTGTATATTAATGATTTATATATCTCTGGAGGACTTGATTTTCTTGTATTTTCATTTATTTCTACATTATGTTTTTCTATGTCTGGAGGCCTAGATTTTCTTGTATTTTATGTATTTATATCTTATATT
>Ga0307511_10005157_pt1 | contig 13314 bp, 15 predicted proteins | sample 13_EM_MG_FD_200266 | JGI IMG/M metagenome (GOLD analysis project Ga0307511, IMG submission 200266) | Populus trichocarpa ectomycorrhiza microbial communities from riparian zone in the Pacific Northwest, United States - 13_EM | ecosystem: Host-associated > Plants > Roots > Unclassified | place...
CATACGAGACAGAGTCGGTTTGCGTCGGGGGTGTTCTTGATATATTCCGTCAGTTGCTCGCCGGGCATCCATTCCGAGATAAGCTGGAGAGGAACGGGGGTGATAGCAAGGAATGGAACGATCCTTGGGTGTGTCAAGTGTTTCCACAGCACCGCCTCCTGGTAGAGGGTCTGCGAGACATGTCAGTAACGGTAGACAGGAGGAATGATGGCGTTGATGGCGCACTTTTGTGGCTTTCTTCGGACTTTCCTTGGAGTACACCCTGATACGTTTGACGCAAACACTTAAACCATTGAGGGTGCCTCTGTAGATGTCACCGGAGGCTCCCGAGGCGACAGGCTGGCGACCGATAATGAGAAGCGAAGACGAAAGAGTGTACGAGGTCGGTAGTATCAACCGGGTGCCACATAAGTATCTAAGTTCGTCCAGGCATTTACAGAAAGCGGGGCTGGCATGGTCGAGAGTATCGAGAGTCTACGGGTGTTTGAGCGGGGAACGAAGGAATGAGACATGGCGACGTACCCTGTCCAGGTAGTCAACTAGCCAGACCAAACCGTCGGTTTGAATGTTCGGCGTGAGTTTCCAGAACTCTTCCCCATAAAGGATGTTGCAGAGCTGATCGTGGAAATTGGGCGAGGACCTGTCGAGGTGATAGAGTCTCTGCAAGAGACCGGTTGAGGTCATGAATACTCCTCCCTATGGCGGTGGGTTTGGTAGACAAATCGGGGGTTTACTATTAACGGGGGATCCTATAAGTACAAAACGCCTCCCTTGATCCACGAGGCGCATGGCTGAGAGGTCAGCACGAGCTCGAGTGTAACTGAAACATGGGATCTATTCGAATTGGCACCGCGCCTCAGACTGCTGTTGGGACGACGGTGAAACCTCAGTGAACCCGCCAATGGTGTCGATACACGTGTAACTGAAACCCAGAGTCACATATGGATCGGGATTGAACCGCTCCGGAACGCGACAGTTGGCTCGTGAGTACTTGAGTCGCAATCGACCTGTCACAAGCCCCAGCGGCCGGTAGGGAGGGACCAAGGGGTGAAAGCCAAAAGCGATCGATTCCGAGGGCCTGCAGTCACGAAGCTGTGTCGCCTGATACTAGGCGCCAAGCCTCGGACTCCCCATGATACAAGTCAGGGTCAGCAAGAAGCGTATAATCCCTGGTTCCCCCAGCTTCCTTCTACACTTCCGTCGTGAAACTGATCGCAATCGCATCCTTGACTTCATCCCCCGTGTCCCTCGCTCCCAAACGGTACCACGGGAAGATCCTGTGGGTAGAGGCCGTCCTTGAGAAGGAGGGTTATGCCCAACCGGAAGAGAGATGCGTATGCATGTACCATTTCAATCATCGGATCGCCGAAGAACCTACGGGAACGATTGAAGGCCAACCGATGTGCAATGTCTCAGGGTATCGCCACCTACACGGAGGGCGGATCGCGTTGGGTGCACCCGAAACCACCCCGAGCCCCAAATCCGGAAGCAATATGCCGCCGTCTTGAGTCCCTGTTTGATCTGGGTAGCTTGGTTTGAGAGTTGAGCGGCTTGAAAGAGCCATAAGGATCCAGCGTAGACCCCGTCAACCCAAATCCTGTTTCTGATGCGTTTGAATGGGGGGGTTGAGGCCGAGAGTTAAACGTTAAGCACTAAATGCCATTCGTTTTCAAACGCATCGTTCTGCCGGCTGGGCGGTATATATTCGTCTGTGACTTTGTGTTAGGAGGTGTGACGGGCCTCCATCGGCGCCGGTGCAAATTGTGGGTCCACGTCACAGCCACACTTTCCGCCGTTCTGCGACCATGGGTGATGGAGGCTTTCACAAACGTGGGCATTACATCACCTTGAGGATTCGCTCCCTGCTTGTCTCCCTCACCAAACAGCCGTTGGAGTATGACGAGATCGCATCCAAGATCGAATGACTCTACTGGATCGAATATGTCCTTGGCGAGCGGTTCACGACGGTTGATGAGCTTGTTGAGGGGGTCTCGCAGGTGGCATGGGATGTAGGTATCCCGTTCGCGAACGTTGCACGGTTCCTCAAGGAGTTCTCGGATGCGCCCCATCGTTCTGAGCGAGCGAGATCTTTCGTGGGCGGACTGTGCGAATATGTCCTTCGGTGGTTCGCGATCGCTTCGGTGGGGGATCTCCCAACGAGTCCCTCCAATTATTCGTCCTCGGTCGCGAGTGGTGGAGGGAGTGGCTTCGTTGGTGCGGCATCATTTGTTGGTCATCTCATTGAGTGGGGTTTGCTTAGCCATGAGCTCGTGAGGTTGCACCTCGTCAAGCCATTGATAGCCCACCACTACTCGGATGATGTCGACGATGGGAGATACATTAGGAATATGGCCATCTACCAACCTTTCATTGCCGCAGGAAACACATTACTTCAAGGACTCCTTGAACCCGAGGATGTACAAGCATGCTTCAAGACATTGGACGCGAAGATCTCGCTTCAGGGGGTAGTGGGGCCGGATGCGGCGAGAGTGAACGTACGCCGGTGTTCCACTCATCCCAGTGGCCTCACACTAGAACATGTTTACTGGAATGTGACCAGGAACTTCGCATGTTCCATGCTGCATGGTTGAAGCGCAAAGAGGAAGAACGGAGGGGGACCGGGGAGACAGAAGTGTGTAAAAGGGAAGAGGAGGAGGGTACGGTAGCCGCCGAAGTTCCCCCAGAGGTCGAAACTCCCGTCGCTTTCGTTTCCCAAAATCTTCCTGCTGTCAACATCCATTCCTCCACTTTCCGGGGTATCAAGTCCCCTTATCCATCGCATGACGTGGATTCTTCCTCTGGGACCTTCGTCAATGTCCCAGCTACCGCGGTCTCTTCCCCCACTTTGAGCATTTCCACAGTATCCGACTTGACCCCAACAGAGCTCAGCGAGGAGATCGAACACGGCGGGAACCAGGCGGCTACCCGCCACGATACGTTTTACTTCGAAGATGGAAACGTGGAAATCGCGTGCGGGGACACCGTCTTCCGGGTTCATTCCACCGTCGTCTCGTTTTCCTCCTCCGAACTCCGACACATACTCTCTCCATCTACCCTCCGTGCTGCGCCAATGCCGGAGGGATGTCCTCGGATCGTTTTCACGGACACCGTCGAGGATTTTTCCATCCTATTGGAGATGATCTACACCCCCGGGTGCGCCCCCCTCCCCCGATATTGATTTTGAGAACTGCCTAGCTGACTGGTGATCAGATTCCCTGTGGGACATGAGGTCCCGAACTTCAGCGTGTTCGCATCGCTCCTTCGGATGACGACGAAGTACGGCTTCTCCAGAATCCGTGATCAGCTCGTCAAGAATCTCAAGGGTGCATACCCGACAGAGTGGGAGGGATATCAAGCCGCAGAAGTTCTGGGGGAGGACCTATTTGGATCACCCGCACCCCATCCTAATGCGGTTCTGAATCTGTTTGTGACCCAAAACGTCGGGTTCGCGATACCATTCGCTGCCTATCGGGCTTCGCTCGGCGGTTTCTCAGCTCTCGTGAGCGGCGAGACCGGCATAGCGCTCCCCCATCACACCCTCGCCTCCACAATCCACGGCAGGGGGGAAATACAGCGAATTATGACCCAAGCCGCAAATACGATCGCCTATAAAGAAAACATACTCTCGGCCTGCCCTGACAAGGCATGTGCCTTGAACCTTGGTATCAAGTCCATGGAAAGGAAGATGGAAGTTCTGACGAGACTGCGACGCGATGATCGATGACAGGAAAGGTGGCGTACTGGGAACACCCTCGTTGGGGAGCATCGTCTGCACGAAATGTACAGAAGAGATAGAAGAATCTCATGCTACATGGCGTAAGGTTTGTTGGGAGCTACTTCCTGCCATATTTTTGGTCGCGAAACGGTGGGACGAAGTGTAATTTGTTGTTTGCAGTTGTAATTCTAGCCGTTCCTTCTCGAGTGATGGATTTCCGAGCATGCATTTCTCCCATTCCGCATTCCTGGCCTACGGGAACTTCTGAGAACTTGCATCGCTGGCGCGACGAGGCACCACGCACTCACAAAGAGATCCTGACCAGAACACAATTTCGACTCTCGAGCCGCACTAAATCCCGAGTCGCAAGCCCAGGCACCGCTCTGATATATATTTCGAAGTTCGGGTTCTCTGAGAATGGAATAAAGAAGCGGAGCGGGGGCAATGTGTACTTCGCAGCTTGACGCGTGCGTGCAGATAAGGCGCTGGAGACTGGCGCCTCGGATGGTTCTCGAAGCTAGCGCTCAACCTCTTGCCATCACGACTTCCACGGCAAAGGTGGGACTTGGAAAATCGCGCACCCCATATATCCTCCCGTCTCGGCCCTTCTCGATGTCTCTGCCAATATGCCGCAACAAATCGGGGAAAAAGGAGGAAAGTACGGATAAATCCCTCCAATTCTCCGGCCTTCGTGTCTTTCAAGAGCTCTTTTCTCCCCTCCTGTCCCTCCCATCCTTCGCCACGTCGCCTCTCCTTTGCCTGTTCCTCCTCCTGGTTGTGTCATCCTACTTGACCTCATTGAAGCACGCCCCTTCTCTGACTGTCCCCGCCGCGTACAACAACTGATTGGGCAATTACCATCTCCCTCTCCCCAACAACGAGCCTTCCTTCAAGCTCCAGGTTCGCGTCAACCCTCCCGATATTGGCCAGAACGGTGCCGGTTGGGAGGAATGGACTTTCATCTCGCATAATCATCTTGCGGATGGATCGGAGCCTAAAGTTTACGTATACAAGTGGTCTTTGGGAGGGCCAACCTCCGCCAACGTGTCCGACCACGAGGAACACGCGGACAGAGGCTTCAGCTACTCAATCACGAACAACCATCTCGCTTGGGACCCTGTGAACGAACTTTGGAACGCGTCTGTCAACGCTGGGGGCTAGATCATCAAGACACATACTGAACAGTGAGCTCTTCCGCCCTTCTCTCCCTTCGTGACTCACCCGAAGCCGTTCGTTGCAGCGTCGAACCCGACATCTCCTTTGCACCAAACTACAAACGGTACCTGGGCAGATCTCCGATGAGTTCTTCAGTAGGATCGGAGCTCCTCGTGGCCATCCAGACCGATATATGACTTTCCCCTGGGGTTTCAACATCACCATTCAGAGCGTCGGAGCTTCGAAGCACACGTGGAGCAACAAGGTCCTGGTAGATACCGTCTCTGCCGACGTTCGCGGCTCGACGTTCCTTCCAAATATTCCCCCGCTCCCTATCGCCACCGTCAACCGGTACCAAGTCTAGGATCATCTGGAAAAGGTCCGTCTGTTTTCTCGTTCAGAGATGGATTCGATGTAGTTTTTGATCCAACCTGGCTCACATTCAGAAAGTCAGGTCTTCAGAATCCAGATCACCGACGCGCCGAAGGTCCCCAGCGTCGTCACGAGGCCAGAACCCGTCTCCCTCCCTCTCTCCTACGACAGCACCGAGCTCACCCTTCCTATGCGTGGACCCGGAGCCGGTTCCGAGAACAAGAAGATGGCATGGAAAGCGAACAATGTGTACACCGCATTCAAGTTTGTTAATCCCGCCGGAGGTGTCACATTGTACCAATAAGTAAACATCACCGGTGTTGTGTGGTTCGACGGTGCACCGAGGGAAGTCGCCAGTGGTATTGGGATTGTTGAGGTGTACCGATGTAATGGGTGAACGTTTGAATGGCGAGGAAATTGAGGAAACATTACTGGTACCTCTTTCCCTCTCACCCACACTCCAACCACCACCAGTCATTATTTCGCCGCCCGTTCCATACTACCACCCTCCCGGTCTTGTTCCCTCTCCACATACACTAGTGTACCACGGACCTCTAGATGTGCATTACGTTCGATCTTAAGACCCCTCTGCTCGGTAGACCTGCGTGTGACACCGCGTGGAATATTGGCAGCCTTCTGACGCTTGACCGGTAATCATGATTTTTTCCTTACAACCCGAAGATTGAGCCGTCTCCGTCAGAATACTGCAACAGGGTGGACACCCCCAGCTGATCAGCTTAACAACTCGGAGGTGGAGGCCAAGTCCGACGAACTCCGGCTCACCTACGACTGTGGACCAGGCTTAGACTCCATCGGGAACTTGGGCAACGTCTCAATATTCCGACTCGCAAAATGGTTCCATCTCACCACCTCCATTTCATGACCCACAGTGGTAAACTCCGCTCGAGTTGCGCTCGGGACATCTACAACGAACCTAGAGACTAAATGGAAACCCATTCGTTTCAGAGATGGGCACTATCGGTTCCCTCGTACTTGCGGTGCGTCCAACAGTCTTCGTAACCGCGGAGCTCGAGGACACAGATACCGGGCTGGAACAGTGCCGAAACAGGGTGCCTTCCTCCAGACGTATGGCCAACTGAATTCCCGCAAGTCGTAACCCCCAATGCGTGTGAGGACTGATGATCCCGAGCGTATAGATTTCTACGAAACAGTAGCGCACCGACTCGGAGAGAGAGGGTGAGACTTGTCGGTGATGAAGAGACTCGGTGAATGGAAGGGGCAGGGCTCGTGTGGGTGGAGGCAATGGGGTCGTATTTATGCCCCCACCGCCCGCGGAGAATCCCACCTCGGTAACTATACTTGGAGGCGCGATCCCCTATGGCGTAGGACGATATCACATTTGCGGGAGAATTGAGAGGAGAAGAGTACCAGCGAGATGGCGAGGGTCTTCACGGACAACCCTCAGACAAGGATTTACTGAGGTTGAGATGAGACCGCCGTGATCGAGGGGTGGCCATATCCCATGTGAGAGCGGGGAACGACAAACGGTCAGCCATTTGAGCCTGGGGTCCTACCCAACTGGAACGAGAGTCAACCCCGGTAGTCGGTCTCCATGCGCGTAGGACAATCACCCCTCTCGCGTGACGTGGATTGGCTCTCGTCGACACCCTCTGGGTAATTGCACTTCTAGGACTCCCTCTTCTCGGTTCAAGTTTCACGATGTAATATTGAACGAAACCCTTCTACCTTTACATGGTGGTGTCAAACGTTAAGCAGGAAGAAACTATAAACCTGTTCCATAGTGGGTCTGTCGCTGGGTTCAAGGGACCAACAATGCCCCATAAGCTTCCACAAATCATCCGAGACGCGGTTCCTCGGGCTGCGTCCATCCGGTCGGGGCGGATTCTTCCTCTTGCTGATCCTCGCGTGAATAACTGCAGCATCGCGAGAGTGCTCGTAGAACGGCACTTTCTCCGTCATGCATTCAAGTATCAGCATCGCGAATGAGTATACGTCGGAATTCGTCGTCGCAGGAATGTTGTTGTTTACGATGAGCTCGGGGGCTGAATATCTGACAGCTTCTCCGGACACTGTCTTTGAGATCGTGTTTTCGGTCTCCTCCTCTATGATGGTCGCTATTCCGAAATCGCAAAGTTGTGGTTCGCCCTTATCATATGGTCAGCCCGTAGTTCGTCGGATGTAAAGGTGTAATTACCGTCTGAGAGATGAGTATGTTTTTCTACACGTATTCAGTCGATAAGCCTTCGTGGAGGGGGGGGGGGTATTAAGAACTCACGCATTTGACTGTAGAAGAGGTTAGATTGTGTACACTCGCTAAATCTTTTTTGGACTCACCACTCCCGTGTATAATGCCCTGTGAATGGAGGTAACTCAGGCTAGCCGCGGAGCCGGACAACTAAATCGTGATACATGAGGCCCATTTCCTCGTATGATCCGTGGTGCAGCCTACCAGGTGGTTTTTATCTGCTTCAGGGTTCTTTTTGATGTAGCGAAGCAGGTTTCCATTTTCTTGCCATGGCGATACCTAAGAGACTTGAATTGATTCTGCGTTCGTTTATGTGTAAAAGCACACTCACCATGTAGAGCCGCGGTCCAAGAGATGTGACTATCCCTATCGGACCATGAGAGCCTTTCGGTGAAAGAGTTTGAGAAACACATACCGTAGAATGGCAGGATATTTTCATGATGCAACTCCGCCCAATGTGACACTTCACGTTCGAGCCTCTAATAACCATGGGAGGAGACATGAGCAAGCAACACGACACGGATTTGGTCAACAAAAGCCAACCTTGCGGACCCTCGCTGATGACTTGGTTGCTCGGAGTGCTTTCAAGGCCACCTGCAAAGGTAATGTCAGCAGGATGGAAGTAGTAAGACCCAAACCCACCTTCTCCACATCTCCCGTCTCCCTCCCGACTTCTTCTCCGCCACCTTTATCCCAAAACCCTACCCACACTTCACAATACGTTCCTCCAGCAAAAGGAAGTTCTCCCTTCTTCGTAATATGTCCATCCAGCCGCTTGACAGGTGGTGGTTCACTCGGGTGACTCTCACTGGGTTTGTCCAGGTGAGTCCCGTCAGGTTTGTCTGGGTGACTCCCACCGGGTTCGTCTGGGTGGCTCCCACCAGGTTCGTCTGGGTGACTCCCTTGTGTCCCGTTGTCGGATTGAAGCCCCTAAGCATTGCACACCTGATGTTATCATTCGCATTCTCGGTGGATGCAATGAAGGTGCCCACATCATGACCAGTCCCGTGATCGGGGCTGCTTCCTCTCCGGCTACCAGGCGAAACAGCAGGGGTAGGTTGGATAACCGGGCATCGGGAGATCTTTTGGGATCCACCGCAATTAACGTAAGTCTATAGTGGATGCTCCAATGAGGATTTAAACCAACTCACAACAAGAGCAAGCTGACCAATGCATTCAATGATACTCGACCTGATACGTGACCTTTTCACTGACAGACCGATAAGTGAACGAGGGGGGGTGGTATAATGATCTCGACTTACGCCAGCGTTTTAGGCAGATATATTTTGACCAGCGTGCCAGCTGTCCCTCTACACGGGACAGGGTACTGGTATTTCACATTAGCAACGAGTAGATTGACTAGAGGCGACAGGGAACCTTTTGATATCTGCGCAGTGGGTTCGTTGGGGAGCGAGGGAACGGTCACTAAGGCGTTTGGTAAGGTCATCGCACAGATTCACAAGCCTCAAATATTCTCTCTGCTTGGGGGTGAGCCGTGCAATCAGTACTAAGTGGGTTGGTAAGGGGGTGAGATCGACCTTGGCAACGTGTATTCTGCTGCGATGTTGGTGGATCCGGTCCACGAGTTGTTGGACGTCCACTAGAAGGCTGGCAACATGGGCAGAACTGACCAACCGCCTCCACATGAGAAAATGGTCTGGACAACGGGCACACCACCATTGAAATAAATAAAGACTCACGTGCCACACAAAACGTTCAATACCTCCGAAACTTCTGGGCGCAAGCGAGGATCCTGGTTCCAGCAGTTTTCCGTTAGTGTCCACAACTCGGTTGTGAAGGTCGGATGTGCTGGCCGAGGCGGACGGATGCCTTGCGTGATGTGTAATATAGCCATGGTGGATGGCCGATCGTTGAATGGTATCGCGCCGGTGAACACCTGGATTGATGCGAAATGGCGGTCAGCCAAAGTCATACACATAGCAGATAATCAGCAACGTACCTCAATCATGACCATCGCAAAAGAAAAAGTGTCCGCCTCCTTACTATATGTTCCCGTGGTCAGGACTTCTGGTGCGGCCCATCGTGCGGTGTAACCACGCTGATTCGCGGTGCTCTGGATGGAATCCAGGTTCTGGGTGACTGTGGCGAGGCCAAAATCCGCGATGACTGCCCGACCGGAGTGGTCCACAAGGATGTTTGGCTGGCCAGGTGTTAATATGGTGGTGAAAGGATTAGAGCAAGCACGCACTCCCTTGAGGTCTCCATGGATCACATTGCGGTGGTGGAGGTAGTAGAGGCCACGAGCGATATCGGATATCTAGAATTGGGTTAAGTGAGGGGTAAGCAAATTAGGATGGACGCCTACAAGTCCAAGTCGGTCAGCATCGGTGTTCTTCTTGATGTAACCTGGAAGATCCCCGCCAGACATCCAATTTGAAATGAGCTGGAAGGGATTGATAGTGATACCCAAGAGCGGTAGGATGTTTGGGTGTGTCAAGTGTTTCCACACCACGGCCTCTTGGCAGAATGTCTGTGAATTTCGCTAGTGACGACGGGCGACGAAGCGAAAGCGGCGGAACGCACTTTAATGGCCTTCTGTGGATCCTCCCCGGTATACACCCGCACACGTTTGATGCAAATCATTGAACCATCGAGGGTCCCCCTGTAAACATCCCCATAACCTCCTGAGGCGAAGGGATCTCCGCTGACGTTTAGGGTGTGAGGCGGAAGCGTGTACGATGTCGGGAGCACCCCCCTAGCGCCGCATATGTTTCTGAGCTCGCGTAGACACTTCCGGGAAGCGGCACTTGAAGGTTCGAGCCTATCAAGAACCTAGCCCGCCTTAAGTGGGGAGCGGGGAGAAGTCACATGGTGGCAGACCTTATCAAAGTAATCAACAAGCCACGCAACATCCTCGCCTCGAAGGTTTCGCGCACGCTGTTGATACTCCTTCCCATATAGTACGTTGCTGAGTTGGTTGTGGAACTCGGGTGAAGACCTGTCGAGGTGGTGAAGTTTTTGTAAACCGGGAGGGACGAGTGAGGACATGAGGGAGGCCCTTCGCTAGGGCGGTGCAGAGCGGGGATAGGAGGGCACATAGATGGGAAGATAAACTATATATACCGGAAGCCTCACCCAATTCGCGAGGCACCGGATGCGTTCTTGCCCATTCCGATCTCCGGCATCAGCTTCTGCTTGACCGGTCCGCCGGAACTGCCGTGGCGCATTGACGCGTTCCGGCGATGGTTCTTGAACTCTACCTCTTACCCTCACGGCTTCCACGGCGAACATTGGACCTGGAAAGTCGCGTGCCTCATATATCCTCCCGCCTCAGCGATGTCTCTGCCGACAGGATGAATACCTTCCCTCTGCGGCGTTCGTGTCTCATAAGAGCTCCTTTTCCCCCTGTTGTCCATCCTGTCCTCGCCGTGTCGCCTCTCCTTCGCCTGTCTCTCCTCCTGGCTGTGTCACCTCCTTGGCCTCGTCGAAGCCCACCCCTTCTCTGACTGTCCCTGCCGCGTACAGCAACTGCTACTCTCCCTCTCCACAACAACGAGACTTTCTTCAAGCCCCAGGTTCGCGTCAACCCCCTCGATATTGGCAAGAACGGTACCGGTTTGGAGGAATGGGCTGTCGTCTCGCACAACCGCCTTCCGGATGGGTCGGAGCTTATTTACGGCCACAAGTGGTCTTTGGGAGAGCCAACCCCCGCCAACGTTTCCGACCACGCGTTTTCTGCCTGGGTGGATTTCCCGAACGGAACGCTCTATCTCCAGGTTGTCCGTGGCGTCTTCAAGTACGAGGAACACGCGGAAGAAGGCTTCGCGTACTCGATCGCGAACAGCCACCTCACTTGGGACTCTGTGCACGAACTTTGGAACGCGTCTGTAACGCTGTGAGCTAGATAATCGAGAGGTATACCGAGAAGTGAGCACTTTCATCCCTGCTTTTTTTGTTTTGCAACTCGCTGGAATCCATTCATTGCAGCGTCGAACCTGGTATTCCCTTTGCACCCAACTACAAATCGGTACCCGGGCAGATCTCCGACGGCTTCTCCAGTAGGATCGAAGCTCCTCGTGGCCATTCAGACAGATACATGGCTTTCCCTTGGGGCTCAACATCACCATTCAAGGCGTCGGAACTCCTAAGCACACGTGGAGCAACGAGCCCCTGGTCGACACCACCTCCGCCTACATTCGCAGCTCGACGTTTCTTCCCAATATCCCCCCACTCCCTATCACCACCGTCAACTGGTACCAACCCTAGAATCCTTCTGGCAAACGTCCGTCTGTTTTCTCGTTCAGAGATGGAGTTTCATCACGCATATATTGACCGGATGTTGCAGAGATCGATTCAATGCAGTTCTCGATCTAACTCAACCTCTGAAAGTCAGGTCTCCAGGATCCAGATCACCGGCGCGTCCAAGGTTCTCAGCGTCGTCGCGAAGCCGGAACCTCTCTCTCTCTCACGAGAGCACCGAGCACACCCTCCCTATGTGCGGACTCGGAGCCGATCCCAAGAACAATAGTCATGTGGGAGACGAACGATATGCCCACCGCGTTCGGATTTGTTGATCCCGCTGGAGGTGTTACGTTGTATCAAAGTGAACATCACTGGCGTTCTGTGGTTCGACGGCGCGCTGATGGATGTCGCCGGCGGTATTGGGATCGTTGAGGTGTACCACTGGTGATGGCAAATGTTTGAACAGCGGGGAAATGAAGACATCACCATTCCTTCCTTCCCTGTCTCACCCAGCCACCATCCGTTAATTCCTCCCTTTCCTTTTTTTTTTTTTTTTTTTGGTTACTAGTTTATTGCGCTAAGGCGGTAGCACCTATGTTACGCATTACAATTTCTGTGGGAGCGAGTGAATTGGAGGTGTTCTCCCTTTCCTTGTCCGCCCCTTATCATTACCCTCCCAGTCTTGTTCCTCTCTGCGTAATGTACGCCACATGCGATCTTAAGGTTCCTCAAACTGATAGATCTACGTGATGGCGCTACCGACACACGTAGACAAGTAAGATGAGAGGAAATAGGCCCGCTGGATAACGGTGTACCGGGCCGGCGGCTCTTGTCTGTGTTTCTTTCGGATTTATCCGAGTCGTGCCGGGTATCTGCCAAGATCGAAGATTCATTCACTGAAAGGGCGCCCCGTGGCACCCACGCCTCCTCCCTTAACCACACACTTATCCTTCATGGTCTCTCAAGGCCACGGATCGCAGAACCCTCCCCACCCATCGGTGCCCCGCGATGTCTCCGGAAGTGTAAGCTAGAACCCGAACGCTTGACGCTATTTTGTGACGTTGATCATGGTATCTATATACAGAGCCACTCAGACGATCGACGGGGGGATGTCGCGGCCCACCATGCGTATTCACCTGCGAACTCTCCTTTACTCCGGAGAGGAATTTGGTCGTTGATGGAGTTCTGCCCCGCGAAGTTCAATCGTCAGATTTTCTTGGCTGCCTTTGGGATCACCGCCATGTGGTTTCTGCTTTCGATAATCACCTCACAGCTGGTCTTTTTTGCTCAACCAATGTGCTCCTCCCACATACTCTCGATTCCTTTCTGTAGTTGGGGGGCCTTCGGGGGATCTACAACTGGTGCCGGTTTTGGCCAGTCGCTCGACGTCCCTTTGGCGAGGAGCGACACAGAGGGCAAGGACCGGACAGCCGTGGGGCCGGGTGATTTTGCGGATGACGTGAAAGGAACCTCCATCAAGGACCCGCCCGATACGTTCAACTGGCCAGATGGAGACGTTACAGCTATTTGCGTTTCGATAGACCGCCTCTGCACAGAATTCGTTGTTTACCTTTTGATCGTATTGGAACCCGGCAGCCCGGCATCATGCGGCATCAACCGGCCCCGACTCCAGGTCCCAGCG
>Ga0307511_10005158_pt1 | contig 13310 bp, 8 predicted proteins | sample 13_EM_MG_FD_200266 | JGI IMG/M metagenome (GOLD analysis project Ga0307511, IMG submission 200266) | Populus trichocarpa ectomycorrhiza microbial communities from riparian zone in the Pacific Northwest, United States - 13_EM | ecosystem: Host-associated > Plants > Roots > Unclassified | place...
TAAGGAGCTCCTTCTACTTCCTTTTAGCCATTGGAGATTTATGGGGTTGTTTTATCTGCCATTTGAACTTGAATCCTCTCTGCATTTTAAGGTTATAAAAAACAATGCTAAAAACTTTATAAATAATTATAATTCTCTCGATTTAGCCTGGAAAACAACCGTGATTTACAGAGGCATTGATATTTGATAGCTAAATATATATACAACCCCGAGGAATTCCGTGATCACATCCAAGAAAGGACTGACATGCAAAATACAAGGAGGATATACACACCGGAACAAACATAGAAGACAAAACGGAGGCTAGATATAAACTTTGAAGTCTCCAACCATGCTGAGACCAAATGTGAAAGCCAGAAACGGCGCCGTGCACAGACAAGCACGGGGGCATGACACGTAATCGCTTCATGTTATCCTGTGCCTCCCCCTATTGTTTTGTCGTGAACCGCACGCTTGAGGAACGGTCAAATAAATCAGACCACAAAAGCGCATGGGGATATATAAAAGCCTTTCCTCTCTCCTTCTTTTTAATTTCCAAACAATCAAAGATACCAAAAACACATAAACAAACCAGAATTTGCTGTGAGAGAGCAGGTGAAATGTAAAGCACACCAAGATCCATGTCGCAAAAGCCAAAAGCTAAAGCTTAGAAAAAAGAGGAGAGACTTTGGAAATTAGCCACCAATTATTGATTATTTAAGTCTACAAACTAAAAAGTTTATCATTTAAGTCACCCATCTCATAGAATTGCTAAATTAGGGCTCGGTTGGGTTAGAAAAAAGAAGTATATATAGTTCAATTCAGTTTTTTTATTAAAAAAAAAAACCAAAGCAAAGCTTCTTATATATATATTTAGAACCGGATCTAACCAAAATCAGTTCAGACCGACCAGGTCCTATTTGGTCTTTTAAAAAGAAAAACCATTAAAAACTTGTTTTTTCGTGGGTTTTTTTTAAAGGTTTTATGAGTTTTTTTTCATGATTAAGTCCAGTTGTTTTTTATAGAATACGGGGATAACTAAAATAATATCATCAAATGAATAAAAATCAAAAGAAAGAAAAAAGTTGTAAAAAAAAACATATATATGTGTAATTACAAATTTTTGTTGCAAGTAAAACCTATCTAAATATTGAACATGTTCTCTTTTATACACTAAAAACAATATTAACTTCATGTTTTAATAGAACTATGCAAATCTTAAGGAAAGAAAAAGTGCATTATCATCATGAATAACAAACTTTTAAAAATTTGGGATATCTTTTATATTTATTCTTATTATTCTCATGGAAACATATTATAAGTAACATCTTTTTTATATTCATTCTTAAGAATTTGGTTTAGCGGGGTTAAATCGATTTCAAAAGCCTTAAACCCAAACAGACTAGTTTTTTTTTGGTTTTTTAATTGTTTTTTTTTCGATTATGCTTTTTAATTTTTTTGATTCCTTAATTTTTAATTTTTATGCTTACCTGTAACTATGTAGATACATCAAGAATATATAATAAGAAATCCAAAGAAAATAACATAATATAAAACAATAGAAACTTGTATGGAAATCATACCGATCTCGCATACAAACGTCTCCCAAACAAAGTAAGTTCGTCTTGATCGTTTCATAAATAATTAAATAAAACTGATGAATTGCTAGGCATGATCTTATCATTTCATATAATCGAGCTACTAAATGATAAAATTTGTTTATATATTCTATTTTAAACACATAAAACTAACCCCTTTCGAAAAAAAGTTAAGGCTCCACGTTAAGAACATGCGACGATCAATTAGTGGAGGATTCAATTGAGAGAAGGTTTAGTTCGAGGACTATATCAAGAATCGATAAATAGTTGAGAGATTAAGTTCAAGGTTTCCCTAAAAAAGAGCACCCCCTCATAAATCCTCGTAATCCACGTGCTAAAATGCGCCACTCTCGCATTCTTTCTTTTTCTCTCCCTCCCTTTTTAAAAACACACACGCACACTATTTCTATTATTACTTGTTGAAATCACTATCCTCTGTGCCTGATTTCGTGTTCTCCTTGTTTTACTTTGCTTTATTAATTTTATCTTATTTATTGCATCCTTTACTTTTGTTTTAATTGGGATTTTGGACTGCCTTAAAACAGTTTAAAGCTGCAAAGAAATAGCCATTTCCGGAAAGTGTGAGTGCAGGTTAGCAGTATGCCTACCCTTTCTAGTTTCAAGCAAGAACCAGCGTGTCACTGCTTCACATTTACAGAGACATAAATCGATGAGATAGATAGAGGGAAGATTTCTTTTTGTTTTTTGGATTTATTGATGATGATGATAGAGGGAGATCAGTGGTTTCATTGATTGAAAAGTCGGACGAATAGTAGCTACAAGAACACCACACTCATGCTTCGGTCCGCGTGCTTTGATGAAAAAAACTTTTGGTTTTTGTTGTGTCAATAAAAAAGCTCTCTTTCCTGCCCCACACCATAAAAGGATCTGTGTCTAGTCTAGTGAATACCTTTTTGCAGGTTTTGTTCCTTGATTTTGGATCAACAAGGACTCCTCAAAGGGGAGGGGGTGGTTTCTCTGTTGTGACCAATTGGATTGGTCTTTTGGGTGAGCTTAAGATTCCTTGACATGGGTCTGTCCTAAAAAATTATCTTCTTTTGGAGGAATATAGGGTTGTGATTTTAATGCTCTAGTTTCTATTCTGTTTGACGGGGAGTTTTTGTAATCGAGGGGTTTGATGTTGAAGAAGTAAAGATGACATTTTTCTATTGAGTTGCTCTGGTTGTGGGGTAGAGAGGATATACCAACACAAGTAGAAGCATAATATGGGGTCTGTGGAAGAGAAAATCAAGACAGGAGGGCTTGTTAATGGAGCTCAAACAAATCTTCTCGAGGAAATGAAGTTGTTGAAAGAATTTCAAGATCAGTCTGGTTTGTTTCATGTCACTAAAATCTTCATTTCTTATAAAAGTTTGACCTTTTCTAATCGTTTTCGCCTATGGGCTGAAATGATCCGGTAAAAGGTTGAATCTCATACATGAAGGCTTTAACTTTCTTAAAAATTACAAGTCCAAACGGTACTCTTTTGTCCAAGAGTATGTGTCTTATGTTTTTGAGCTTGCTGTGCATTATCTCAGGAATACGGAAGGCAATCAACTCGGAGCTGTGGTACGCTTGTGCAGGCCCACTAGTTTCCTTGCCTCAGGTTGGAAGTCTGGTGTATTATTTTCCTCAAGGACACAGTGAGCAGGTTTGAATTTATATCGTTTAATCTTGACCCTTTCTCCCCTTCTGATTTTTATATCCACTCAGAGCACATTCTTAGGCGATCTCTACTGTACCAAATTGCATTTTGGAGCTTGATCTCTCATCACTTGCATTTTCTTGTTAAGTGGGATGGTTTTTCATCAGTAGTGTAGTAAACTTACAATTCTAAAACATTAAATCTGATAGTAAGAATTAGGAATTCATTCTGGAAAGAGTAGATGCATCGCATGGTGTACTGTAATTGAATTTAGTCCGCGTTGGTTTTAACAGAAACTGCAGTTCAAAAATGTACTTACATATATCTGTGCTTTTGAAGGTTCATTTCCAAATTAGGCACACATGATTCTAAGATTTTGGAAGCCTGCCAAGATAAAATTTTGACAGCTTCTCTTTTAATATGCTGCTGATTGTTCCTGCTTGATTTATTGAACTGACGACCAGTTGATTTGCATGTGTAGGTGGCAGTTTCCACGAGAAGATCAGCTACTTCACAGATCCCCAACTACCCAAATCTGCCTTCTCAGTTATTGTGCCAAGTTCACAATGTCACCCTACATGTATGCCATTTTTTTCCGATTCCACTTCGCGTTTCTTCATAGAGTGCACCACTGTTGTATACATCTCTTGTTAGAAGGGCAGTTTGTTTTTTTTTACCTCTGATTTACCTTTATTTCATAGGCAGACAAAGATACAGATGAAATCTATGCTCAAATGAGTCTTCAACCAGTGAACACTGTAAGCTTAAATAATGTCAGATTATCTTAACTTCATCCCATTTGCTTATCCCTTCATCCAGACTAAAAAAATGAATCTACGCTTCATGTAGGAAAAAGATGTCTTCCCTATACCAGATTTTGGGCTAAGGCCCAGCAAGCATCCAAGTGAATTTTTCTGCAAAACTTTGACTGCTAGCGATACAAGTACACACGGTGGCTTCTCAGTGCCACGCAGGGCAGCAGAAAAGCTCTTCCCTCCACTGGTGAGCTAATCTTGCTAACTTGAAAATCCTTGCATTGCAAGCCCTGAGGAAACAACGAGCTGTTGTATTAAATTTGCTTGTCTGTCCCAGGATTACACAATGCAACCGCCAACTCAGGAGCTTGTTGTAAGGGACTTGCATGATAATACCTGGACTTTTCGCCATATATACCGCGGTGAGGAACTATCTCAGTTGTAATTTATATGGCGAGGAACCATCTCGAGTGTGGATTTCATCCCGCTTCTTTCCTCTTATGTAGGGCAGCCAAAACGACACCTTCTTACAACTGGGTGGAGTTTATTTGTGGGTTCAAAAAGGCTTAAAGCAGGTGATTCTGTTTTGTTCATCAGGTAAGCTATATACTTTGCATTTTTTTTTTCTGGATGCTACATAAACCTGCCTTCTCAAGTTCGCTTAACAATACCAAAAATTAATGATACATAAACCTCTATCTAAGAAATTCTCAATTGAAAAGGTAAATTCAGTTTTTCTGCAAAATTGTGAGATGCTTTGTTGTGCAGTTTGACAATATTTAATTGTCAAGAACATGTGTTAACAATGGGTAAACCTTCATGGATTTTGTAACTCACTATAGTAATCTTAAAGCTACCCATTCTCTGTAATCACCAGGGATGAAAAGTCACAGTTAATGGTGGGTGTGAGGCGTGCAAACCGTCAACAAACAACATTACCATCATCAGTTCTATCTGCTGATAGCATGCACATTGGTGTCCTTGCTGCTGCAGCTCATGCTACTGCCAATCGAAGCCCATTCACCATTTTTTACAATCCAAGGTTTGTTAAATTTACAATCAAATCCTAGTTGTCCTTTGCCCTTTTTATTTGGTATCCGACTCTTATTAGTGATTGCTGCTTTGTACAATTCATAGGGCATGCCCTTCAGACTTTGTCATTCCTTTGATTAAATTCCGGAAAGCTGTATTTGGAACTCAAGTCTCGGTCGGTATGAGGTTTGGAATGATGTTTGAGACAGAAGAGTCAGGAAAACGCAGGTAATATTCTGAGTTCTTTGAATCCTTTTACACTTTAATCAGGCAGTGGCTATGGGTAAAACCTCTGCATAGATAGGAATCATGAATTAGCACTGTACAATAATCAACTGATTAATTCTTCATCTTAAGCGCACTGTGATAAGGATAAAAGTGTGATTTGAACGCATTTATATTCTTATTGCATGCTTTAAGGTTCTGAATTTTTGCAAGTCTGAATATACAGTGCTTGATTAATTGCTTGTAATCTTTTTCACAGATATATGGGCACAATAGTTGGTATCAGTGACTTGGATCCACTGAGGTGGCCTGGTTCTAAGTGGCGGAATCTTCAGGTAGATTAGGCTACTTGTGGATCTGACCAAATCCTTTTCTTTCACAGTGATGTTTGTTCTTATGTTGTCATTGGTGTTGTCTCTTTGATTTGCTAATTAGTAATTGATTTTCATTTTTTCGTTTTACAAACAGGTGGAGTGGGATGAGCCAGGGTGTTCTGATAAGCAGAACAGGGTTAGTTCATGGGAAATTGAGACTCCCGAAAGTCTCTTTATTTTTCCTTCTCTGACTTCAGGTCTCAAACGACCCTTGCAGTCTGGATTTTTAGGTAAGGTTTATCTTGGTGCTCGATTTTTGACTCTTTTTTTTTCTGGGAAAATTCGTTGGAAATTCATTTTATGTTGTTTGTCCTGCCAGGAGATTCTGAGTGGGGGAGTTTGGTAAAAAAGCCCCTTTCATGGCTTCCTGGCAGTGGAAATGCAAATCTCCCATATGCTTCAATGTCAAACATATGTTCTGAACAACTGATTAACATGCTAATGAAACCTCATCCTATTAACTATCCTGGAATCTGTGGAGCTGCACTACCAGAAGTTTCTGCCGTGAAGGTGGCTTCATTAGATGTTAAGAACATGCAGGCAACAATTAATCAGATGCCTCAGCTAAACCAGTCAGGAGTTACGTCTGTAGAAAACCAGAATTATTCACAGATCTGTCTAGACCAATCTGATGCCATAATCTCATCTTCATCGAAAATAAATGTAGCTGGGAAGTCATTTTCTTCAAGCGAAGTTGAAAATCAAGCATCAGTTGGAGTTGGTGAAAGAAAATTAAAGGCAGAAACTGAGCATTTGCCAGATCAGTTAAGCCAGCTAACCTCAACAGGAGAATGCATTGTGCAGAAACCATCATCGTGTCCTATGACCCAGCAGAATGCCACAAATCATCTAGCGTTCCAAAACCAGAATCAGGGCCACTCACAATTACAAACCAACCTCTGGCCTGCACAGGCATTTCCAGAATCATCGCTACTTAATTCCCAACAGATCCTTTCACCTCTTGCTGATGCTACTGCACCTAACTGCTCACTACCGTTTCTAGATGCAGATGAATGGATATCACATCCCATGTCTCTTGCTGGGATGTATAGATCGGGGCCACTGTCTATGTTTGGATCACAGGACACATCAGTTGTGTTCCCGGAAGCAATTAATCCCTCTTTACCTTTTATGAATCAAGATGTGTGGGATCATCAGATGAGCAATTCAAGATTTCTATCCCAAGCAAACCAATTGATTTCTTCGACTCAGCAAGAGCCTTGTACCTTAAACTCAGGTGCAGTGAAGGATTTATCTGATGAGAGCAATGATCAAAGTGGGATTTATGGTTCTCTCAACTTTGACGCCAGCAATGGGGGTGGTTCTGTGGTCGATCCTTCTGTCTCAAGTGCTATACTAGATGAGTTCTGCACATTAAAGGATGCTGATTTGCAGAATGCTTCGGATTGTCTAGTTGGCAACCTCAGCTCAAGCCAGGATGTTCAGTCTCAGATTACCTCAGCAAGCCTAGCAGATTCCCAAGCTTTCTCACGGCAAGACTTTCCTGACAACTCAGGTGGTACATCTTCGAGCAACGTTGATTTTGATAATAGCAATATGCTCCAGAATAGCTCATGGCAGCAAGTTGCCCCACGTGTGCGCACATATACCAAGGTATGAATGATTTTCTTGTAAATAAAAGATATTTGTTGACTGTCTGCTTGGACCATACATCGCATTATTCACATAACTTTTTGAATATGGAAGACTTTAGTCTAGTGAAGTTGTTCCTTAAATGTTAACCTTTGTCTAGGTTTTAAGCCCCCTGCGTGTTTGTGAGCATGGTCGAGGGCTTTTGAATGTTTCAATTTTAGGTGCTAACAGTGTTTGGGTTTATTACAGGTTCAGAAGACAGGGTCTGTTGGCAGGTCAATTGATGTCTCGAGTTTTAAAAATTATGAAGAACTATGCTCCGCTATTGAATGCATGTTTGGACTTGACGGGCTTCTAAACAATCCTAAACGTTCTGGGTGGAAATTAGTATACGTGGACTACGAGAATGACGTTCTACTCATTGGTGATGATCCTTGGGAGTAAGTTCTATTTTTGCTGGCATGCTTCCGGTTATTTTTTACCCGTGTGTAGATGCTAATCGTTCTATATATTTTCATCTCCAAGCTGTCCTATTCTAGGCCTAAGTTTGATGTGCTTGTGTAGGGAATTTGTCGGCTGTGTCCGTTGCATAAGGATTCTGTCACCTTCAGAAGTTCAGCAGATGAGTGAAGAGGGAATGAAGCTTCTTAACAGCGCTAACATCCAAGGGACCAATGCACCCATCACCGAGGGTAGCCATGCTCGATAAAACCACTTCAACTAAGTGACGTCCCCTCGCAATTAACAGGACGTTTTCCCACGTGGTGGCAATGAATGTTCCCGGAATGGTTCTCTGCCTGTTCAAACCTAAAAGCATTCCCGGAGAACTTTATCCGAATCACCCACGGCAGAGAGGGCGAGTAATGTTGGCTCTTCCGATTTAGCCTCACGATGTATTCTGATATATGAATAGATATGTTATATTAGTTGATGTTATAATTAAGGGGATGATGGATTATATATTATCCTTCTAAAGAAGCTCAAGACATAACTTCTTAGCTTATAATATAGTAACATGCTAGTTAATAGATTTGTTTGTACTACTTGACCAGACAAGCTTGCTATTTTGCTTGGACAAAGTTTCTTGTAATGGGATGATGGTATGATGCGACATGTCATTTATAGTGCCTTGGGGGCTAAGCGAAGTTTGGTTGTTCCATGATTTGGTTTAAAACTTGAGTCATAATGAACTCATGAGTTAATTTAAATTGGTTTATTTTTTTTTTAAAAAAAAACAAAACTATTTTAGAAAAAACAAACAAGATTTTATTTGAATTACAGGGTGGTCTTTTGAATCAACCGAGTCAAATTCAAATTGTATCAGCTCCCGGGTGGTTTTATAACTATGCTTTTATAGTTATTCAAGAAGTGTATTCGGGCCGGGTCTCAGCTTCATCCTACAAGCAAACATTTGAGGTAATCATAAGCTATGACGTGGGCTTAGTGCTGTTGAGATAATTTCCGAACCAGTTGGAAATCGAATCGAAGTCTTGTCCCATGAGTAGTTATGTACGGGATTCGGGCAGAAGCCCAGAACCTTAGTGTTCAATCTAGAAGACAGAAACATTAATATTTAAAGGATTAAGTATAAAGAGTTCATCTTTTAACTTAAAGTCAAGCACAATCTGAAAAATTAATGTTTGGTTACTATAGACGAGACAGAAAAAATATATCTCCATGTATTTTCTGGTTTGTTTTTTATTTTTATTTTTTATCTTCATCAATTAAATATATTTTTATATTTGTCTTGGAAAAAAAAAAACGCAGAACAACTTGTGCACAAATTCATTGCCGCTAACACAAGATGGATGGCAAAACCCCTTTATAAAACGACACCAAAATCTTACCTTGAATCAAGATCATATAAGTAAATGATCAGGTTTATTAAAAGGAACTAAAAAGAGAAGTGATATTATTGTAGAGTTTTTATTGTCAAACTCAAGATCAAGGTGGATTGAAACAATAAAATTACAATTTTATTACTGATAACAAAATATAAATGGCCTTGAAAGCAGGGTGAAGGGGTTTTTTCAGGCAAAATTTAATTTTGTTTTAGCTAAATTTTTTTTTTTATGTTTTGGATCGTTTTGATACACTGATCTTAAAAATAATTTTTAAAAAATAAAAAGACATCATTTTGATGCATTTCGACACGAAAAACACTTTGAAAAACAACAACAACCACACTCCCAAACGGGCAACAATAAATATTTTTGGCTTTTTCATTTTAAATACACAATAAAATTACCACAATTCTCTTAAATTAAATTTTTCTTTGTTTTGGGTCAAGATATTTTTTGTTATTTTTTTTGTTATTATCAAGTTTGATAAGGGACAATTTAATATTTAGATATATATAAAATCTTAATTAATTCTAAAAAATAGGTTTCATGTAACGTTCACATGGACTTGTATGAAGGCTCCCATCTGAAAATTATTTGTTGTTATTTTTTATCATATTATTCAAGGTTTAATCCAACTATCGAATGTTTTTACTTTTTTAAAAAACACAACCCTTTTCTAAATTTTTTCTTTCAAGTTGAAAAAAATTGGTATGGCCCACGCATAATGCTGGCTCCCAATCTAGTCCATAGCTAAAATCTATAACTAGTACTTGTTCCTACCATCATTACGTTCGTATGCTCTTGATTTCCCCAACGAACTAGAGGCACTCAAATATCAAGGGCCTGAAGCAGAGAAAAGTAGTAGCATGTAGAGGACAGACCAGAGAATATGTGATGACCACCGGTCCCCTGCTATATCATTACCTAAGTTTCCAATTTAGATCCCTTGAATGTTGATGATAATATATAGCAAGTGTACAAAATAACAACTATCAGGCATCCTTCAGAAACACATCAACCAAACAAATGATTCGTCACAGAGGTTTTGTATTTGATTTAAGATAAATCACTGATTTGGACAAGAAAACACCAGAAAATTAACAGCAACCTGGCTGTTAAATTTGATTCTCTTTTGAAAAAAAGAAAGGCAATTGTACATGCCACGTTCAAAGACATCATTGCTCTTAGCTGATAAGTTAACCAATACACAGCCTTGAAGCACACGGCTCGTTGAATGCTATGTGGAAACAGATTTATTATACAAGGACATCGAGGGAAGGGGGGAAAGTTCATCACATCTAGCATTACTTGAGATGGACATGTATCAAACTCAAATTTGGAACCGAAGAATGAATGTGGAAGGAAAGAAGGCAGGTTTAAGATCTAGAACAAGCACCATGGGCACGAACTCGCACTTCAAAGATTCAAAAATACACTATGAATTTTCCATTTCCTAACATTTCTTTTAGCTTGGATAATTAAATCCCCTAAAATACAGTAAAAGATAAAGCAGTTGATGGATTACAAAGCACAAATATCACATCTTCTAATGCTGGTTTACAGTTGAGAGAAGTAATAATTGATGTACTTATTGCATGTTGGAATGAATTCATGAGGGTGTTTGAGGCACTGAACTCACACGAAATTCTGTGTGAACAAAGCTAGAAATGGAAGCAATATTCTCACCTCCTTCAGTTTCACGTGAAAACTCTAGTAATCATCACACTCTTGCTGGCTTTTGAAGAACGGCAGACAAATAAACTTCCGATTTCCCTGACCCAGCTGTGTCTACCTTCTCACCCACAACCCATTTCAGCTTCTTATACCCAAACCGCTCAATCAATCGAGTCAAAGCTGTCTTCTTCACATCATTTGCACAATAGAAGTTATCTAACCAGAACAATCCACCAGCCCTCAGAATTCGATCGATATCAAACATTAAGAACTCTAATTCTTCAGGTTTGTCCCCTCCATCCAATCCACTAGAAGCATGAATTAAATCAAACACATTATCATAGAAAGGGAACCTGTGATCTAAACTCAAATACAAAGGGAAAAGCCCTCTTGCTGCAATAAATTCACTAAATGGAGCATCCACATTCAAAGTATTAGTAATCACAGTCACATTTCTCTCTGCCATCCTAGCAGCAAAAGTCCCAGACCCACCACCAATATCAAATCCAATTCTAATTCCCCCACTTGCTAAAGCTAACACATCATCAATGATAAAATCATTCTTGCCTCGAGCTTTAACAAACCTTTGAGTCTCATAATCACTAGTAATATTAAAGCAACCAACACAATCCCTGCTCAACTTCTTTCTATTCAAGCACTCAAGATTCTTGCAACCAAGACCACTCCAAGTTAAAATCTTTTCACTAACAGGTTTCCAAAGAGAAACAGGAAAACGATAAAGACCCACCTTTTGAACAGACTTTGCAAAGCATCTCCTTCTGGGCAAAGGCTCGCATCCACGCAAAATCAACTTCTGGCCAAGGCTCCAATCACCAGGACAGGGCCCAGAAACCTTGTAAGCCATATACTGATACAACAAGTCTGCAGATTTCTCACAAGAATGACCCACAGAAGCCACCATTTCAGTGATCCCAGTTCTTGAATCTTTGCCAAGAGGGAGTTGATGGTGTTGCAAAAACAATTTGAGCTCACTTGCAATATTGGGCCTTGAAATATCCATAGTTTCATAGCCCAAAAGCTCTTTCTCCATCCCGGCAAGCTTTTTTTGAGAAGCAGCGATCTCTCTTAGTATTAAAGAGACATGCTCAGAGATCAAAGATATATTTTTATGGGGATTGTGAAAGAGGTGAGTTTGATGGTCTTTTGGAGAAGATGTGAAGGCATATAATGCAAAAAGATTAGTGGTTAGTACAGAGAAGAGCATAAGAATGTTCACTGCTGATGAACAGAAACTTGCTCTCTTGAATCTGGCTGTTCCATCTCCTATTTTCAGCGACACTGATCCCATATTAGCCTCTTCTTCACAGAAAGAGAGGGAGGGAGGGGGAGAGTGTCTGTGTAAGTACTCGGAGAATGATGTTTGTGAAGTGAAGCAAGTTGTGAGATTTTTTAGTGCTTGATTAGTTAGGACAAAGCAGCTTTGGGGAGCAGGTTGTTGGTTGCAGTTATTCTTTTATGTGTTTGTTAACTGTGAATATGTTTTTTTAAAATATGTTTTTTATTAAAAATATATTAAAATAATATTACAAACCATTTAAAAACAGAAACCATATGACGCAAAACTGTCACTAATACGATTTTTATCAATGATCTCAATATTTTTAATATTTTTGGACTAGTTTCCCTAAGCCAAAATTAATTGATTTTTTTTAATTTATTTTAGATTTTAGGACATTTGAATTCATGAATTCTTTTTAACACTTTCTTTCTAAATTTGAACAGGGTAATGATGTGAAAAACAGATCTATCTTTATTGCTTAAAAAAAGTGTTTAATTAGTTCTCTATTTGCAGATGGTGACTTTAATTAATGAGGGCAAATGAAGATTAATCTTAATCTGATTTGAATGAATCCAGTAATTTTTTTAAACAAAAGCAATCATCTTGTATATCATTGGCTGATTTTTTTCTACTTTGGTAAATGTTAAAAGATGGCATTGTTAAAAGAGGGGAAAGTTGTGGGAGTGGTCTAAAATAAGACTTAAGTGGGACAAAAGATGATTTAGATCTGAGCATTAAGGTAAGGAGTAGAACTGGTCGGGATCTGTAAAGAGATTCCTTTTTCATTGGGCAATCTGGGCCCTCCACGTGTTCACACAAGGGATGGAATGCTCTCACTCAGGAGCTTATCACAGTCCGTAGAACAGCCTCGGTAAAGGAACGTTATGATATCATGGTCAAGGTCATCGATCTCACTCTATCTCTTTAATTGTCAAATACAAACCGTGTTTGTTGTTACAGTAATAATTATTTTTTAAAGTATTTTTTAAATAGTATTTTTTATTTTATAAAATATATTTTTAACATATAAAAATATTAAAAAAAAAATTTAAATAAAAAAATTTTAAATAAAAAAATTCAAAAATTTAGGAACACGACTAGTCACGTTCCCATAGACGAACAATTGGGCCGAGGTTTTAGCATAGTGCATCTTGGAACGACATGTCACCCCCAGCTAATTTCATTTGTAAACGACCTCGCTGCAGTTAAAACGGTAGAAACTGCCCATCTAAATTCATCTTACCTGTCGCTGGAAAGTAGTTTTTTTTTAAAGTGAATTTTAGAAAAGTAA
>Ga0307511_10005159_pt1 | contig 13309 bp, 10 predicted proteins | sample 13_EM_MG_FD_200266 | JGI IMG/M metagenome (GOLD analysis project Ga0307511, IMG submission 200266) | Populus trichocarpa ectomycorrhiza microbial communities from riparian zone in the Pacific Northwest, United States - 13_EM | ecosystem: Host-associated > Plants > Roots > Unclassified | place...
CAGGAGAATAATTAAAAATCTTTCTACTAATAAGAACAAACACCTCATATATTTTCTCACAAATACTTCATATTTTTATAGGTTTTCTTTTCTTCATTTTACTTCTCTTTCTCTCGTGTATTTTCTCTAATACGTTGCATGAAATGCTTGGGATGCAACCTATTTATAGGCTGAGCATCCAAGCCTTCCTCTTTATTTTCTAAATTAGGCACCAAATGCATTTATGATTGAAGCATTCAGTGCCTTTGATTTAAGTCAACAATTGCAGCAGCGTGTTACATTCTCTCACTTAAAAAACTTTGATTTTTAATTATGTCTTCAACACTTGATTATTTGTGTTTTTTTTTTAATCTTTTTTATACTTTCCATTTTCATGTTGATTATGTTTCTGCAAAGCTATAGGAGGATCTATATCATATGAACTTGTTATTATTAACTGGTTTGGTCAAAATATCTGTTGGGTTTTTCTTGGTGTGAATCTTTTAGAAATTCACACTTTAATCTTCCACTACTTCACGAACAAAATGATAATAAACATCTATATGTTTTATTCTTGAATGAAACGTTGGATTTCTTGCAATATGCAAGGCACTCTGACAGTCACAATACAAGAAAATCTTCTATTGTTTGTGCTTGAGCTCCTCCACAAGTCTTCTTAGCTATATTGTTTCTTTACAAGCTTGGATAGCTGCCTTGTATTCAACTTCTGTTATGGATAAAACTATAATAGTTTGTAGTATAGAGACCTAGCTTACAGCTCCTTCTGCAATTGTGTATATATAGCTTGAAGTTGATTTTCTTTTCTCAAAGTCACCTATAAAATCTGAATCAATATAACCTCTGACAGTAAATTATGATCCTACATAAAATAATGCAGCATCTGAGGTACCATTGATGTATCTCAAGATCATCTTAATAGTATTCCAATGCTTTTTACCAGGATTTGCCATGTATCGACTAACTACTCCCACTACTTGTGCAATGTCTAATCTTGTGCATATCATGACAAACTTTCAGCTAATCACTGTTGATGCATACGGTACTAGAGACATCTTCATCCTCTCTGCTTCGTTTCTAGGAGACATACTTTAGGGTACTTTGAAGTTAACAAGAAGTAAGGTTGAAATTGGCTTACAATCTTGCATGTAAAAGCGTCGCAAGATTTTTTTTAGATAATTCTTTTGTGAAAGCCAAATCTTCTTTTTGCTTTTGTCTCAGTAAATTTACATCTCTAAAATCTTGTTTGCTGGTCCTAGGTCCTCATATCAAACTTCGTAGCTAATTGTGCCTTTAATTCTTAGACTTGATCTTTTTTAGGGCCCACTAACAACATGTCATGTCATCCACGTACAACAGCAAAATGATAAAATCATCATCTTTTTCAAACCTTTTGTAATATGTGAAATAGTATGAACCGAGTCTGTTGCATCCAAGACTAATTATGAAAGAATCAAGTCTCTTATACCAATATTGAGACGCCTGTTTGAGACCATATAGAGATTTGTTCAACTTGCAAACCAAGTTCTCCTTGTCTATTTCAACAAAACCTTATAGTTGAAGCATATAAATTTCTTCTTCAAGTTCTCTATGAAAAAATGCAGTTTTCACATCTAACTTCTCTATATGAAGATCAAATATAGCACATATCATCAAGATTACTCTAATTGTTGTAAGTTCTAATCTTTTATTTCAAATTTTTACTTTAGTCGAAAAGAAAATGCATTATATATTGACAATTTTATGTTCAAATATTTGGATTCTACATAAGCATACTATAAGCATACTGTATGATCTACAAAATTGTTTAATTATTTGATAAAAGGAAAATATAAATTTTATAAAATATTATTTTCTCAATTTATTTCTAAAAATATCATATATTAAATGATGAATTGGCACAAAAACAATATTATTTTCATACAACAAATACAATATTATTAATAGCAACTCTATTGCCAGATTTCATCCATGAAAGATCCCTCTCCTACATGGCTAATGAATAGCCACTTCACAAAATCATCACTCCGGAATGTTATACCCCTACATATCTAGTAATTCAAAATTACGGGTAACATTAGAATTGTTGTGAACAACTTGCACAGTAATGGATCCTAATATTTTTTCTAACACACAACCTGTTAATTCGTTCTTGATAATGAAATCGAAAATATACAACAAATATTACTATCGATGGAAAAAGATTGGAACCTGTTGAGTTCAAGATTTATGCTAAGCATTTTGTTTTTTTTGTCTTTTTATTTTGAAGGAAAATCGCGTAGAGAGCACTTCAGTATAGCCACACCGACAGAATAGAGCTTTGACAATATGGAAGATGATAACAAGATGATTTTGCAGGCAACAACGCTGGATTTTGATCATTTACAACTACTGGTAACAGCTGGTGTGAAAGAAATTCCACAAAATACACTTAATTAGACTGCTAATCATTGTCATTAATTTACAGACGTTCTTGTGGTCATGTTCTATGGCCCAGATCGCAGGCACGATACCGTGTTTTCTTGAAAATAAATAAATGAACAAAAAAAAAGATATCTCAGAGTGAGAAATTAAGAGATAAACATCCTATAAATGCCACCTCCAAGTTTCAAAACTCAACCCGTGTCTCTCTTTCTCAGAACAGAACAGAGAGTGTTTTGGGTTCTTGTTGTTCGTCTGTATGTCCTGAGTTTCTCTCTCTCATTTCCATGCTTCTCTTCTTTCTCGCAATGCTCTGTTTTGACTCTTTGTTTCTTGAGAAAATGTGAAAAGCAAATAACACCATGCGTGAAATATGATTATGGTTTGATAGTTATGATCATGAGTGGTGCTATGTCTGTATATTCGTTCTACTAATAAAACTGTTTGATTTGCTTCTTTTCAATGCTAGAGCTAGACTAAATTAGATGCAGCTTTTTTGCAGCTGTTAAAGCATTTCAATACTAGATTTATTCTGTAACAGCATTTTATGTTTTGTGCTCTTGTCACTACAGGAAGGCCTTTCAGGAATTAAAAAGAAATGGCTAGAATATCTCCCATCTTCTTGATGGGACTTGCTGTCATCTGGGCAGCCTTAGCACAAGCAGAATACATGATCTATAAAGATGCAACAAAGCCCTTAAATTCTCGCATTAAGGACTTGATGAGCCGGATGACATTAGAGGAAAAAATTGGCCAGATGACTCAGATTGAACGCAATGTTGCATCAGCTGAGGTGATGAAGGACTACTTCATTGGTAAGCATCACTCTTGGTTTTACTCTCTGAAGAAATTGTGAGGTAATATGATTGATTTAGATTTCAAAGATGAAGAAGTTAGTTTCCTTCTTTGGCAGGGAGTGTACTGAGTGGAGGAGGGAGTGTTCCATCCAAACAGGCTTCCGCAGAAACTTGGATTAACATGGTGAATGAATTTCAAAAGGGTGCTTTATCAACCCGATTAGGAATTCCTATGATTTATGGAATTGATGCTGTTCATGGACATAACAACGTTTATAAGGCAACCATATTTCCTCACAATGTTGGACTTGGAGCTACCAGGTAAGTAAGAATTGATGACATTTCTTTTTTAGCTTCATGCAATCAGTATAGGTATATTTAAGTTCTGTCCAAATGAATTTGATAAATTCATTAAAAAAAGAAAATCTTATTTCAGTTACCAAAGGATCCTGAAATTTTGTCTGAAAGAAGTCCATATTGTAATACTCGGGTATGGAATATGGTCAAATTTCCCTGCCAAGCAAACAAGAAAGTGGACAGTCATGTTTGAGATCTGAAAGTTACATTCTCAATTTGAGGCAGTGATCATCATCTCGAGTGTCATGCATTGAAAATTCGAAAGTGCTTCCAGTTCCTTCTGTTGTTTTTTCTCTTTTCCCTCTTTTTTCTTCTCCTGGGAGCTTTCTCAAGGAAAAGTAGTGATATGATGACATCTGCATCAATCCACAATAGGATAGATGGTGTCCATTTCTATCTGCCTTTGCTTTTTTATAAGATTTTATATCCACTCCTCCTTTCAGTTTTTTTTCGGCTGGCTTTCAGTCCGCCACTGATAACTAATACAGAGAATTGCTTTTGATCAATTTTGTGATGTAATGCCAACTTTTATGTGTCATTTAATTGATGATTGGATTTTCTTTTCCATAGTATTCCGATCAACCTTAATATGCATTACAGAGTTCAGATAAAACTTGTCCTGTAATCCCATCTAATAACTTAAGTTTTTGGATTGAGATGGTTTTTGACAATGAAAACTCCTGCCATCAAGCAGGGAGCCTGAACTTGTTAAGAGGATTGGAGCTGCAACTGCACTGGAAGTTAGAGCTACAGGCATTCCATATGTTTTTGCACCTTGTATCGCGGTAACTCCTTAATCCAACTAATGATTGCTATAAAGAAAAAATCATATCATATTTAAACTCTAGCTCCTTCTATTACTTCTGACTATACAGGTTTGTCGAGATCCAAGATGGGGTCGGTGCTATGAAAGCTACAGTGAAGATCCTAAGCTCGTTCAAGCAATGACTGAGATTGTACCAGGATTACAAGGCGACATCCCTGCTAACTCCTCAAAGGGTATTCCCTTTGTCGCTGGAAAGTAAGAAATTTGCATGTTACATTCTTTTTCCATCTAGATTTTTATTGCTTACTGTTACATTAAGTTATGCATCCATCCCTATCGCTTCCACTGTTTGTCCACCTATAATGGCTATCCAGAGAAAAGAAACCAGAACGTTTTTCACTTAGATGTATGAGAGGAATTAAAGTTCTGTAGTTAATTTTTTCTTTCTTTCTCCCTAAAGGATGGAGTGGATTTGCAATTAGCTTCATCAGATGATGGATATGTTAAATATTTATTTGATGTAAACATTTTAGACTTTAGTGTTAGGCTGGAGCCCTAGTCGTGGCATGATGCTTTCTACTTATTAAAATAGGAATGGAACTTGTGGAGAAGAGCACAGAAAAGCTTGAAAACAACAAGATACAATAAGCCCACTTGGTACTATCAAATGTTTTTTTACCTCAGGATCAACTTGCTGATCTCCACACTTAGTGGTCCCTTTATTTATCTTCTTTCTTTTCCTTCATTTGACTGAGGTCTCTTGTCCATTTCAACAAATAGGAAAAAAAAAATATCATCTAGAAGTTTTTTGTCATAATAATGAATCCTGTTGTTCTGGTGCTTTTCACAGAACAAAGGTTGCTGCATGTGCGAAGCACTATTTGGGTGATGGTGGAACAACAGATGGCATTAATGAGAACAATACACAAATAAGCAGACACGGTTTGCTTAGCACCCACATGCCAGGCTACTATAACTCAATTATCAAGGGTGTGTCAACTATTATGGTTTCTTACTCAAGCTGGAATGGAGTTAAGATGCATGCTAACCGTGACATGGTCACTGGCTTTCTCAAAAACATTCTTCGTTTCAGGGTAAAACGATTTCCTTAGCTTAGGCTTTCCTGTCTTAAACAGCTTGAGAATGATAAACCAAGAGCTGTGTGCTAATGCTATGGATTGGCTCAGGGTTTTGTCATCTCAGATTGGGAGGGTATTGATAGGATCACTTCTCCTCCCCATGCTAACTACTCATATTCTATTCAAGCAGGAATCAGCGCTGGAATTGACATGGTAATTTATACTTATTAATGGTTTTTACTTGATCTGTATTCATTATCATGCGCTTCAGTCTTCCAATAATACTTGTTCTGGAAATTCCATGCTGCAGATCATGGTTCCAAACAACTACAAAGAATTCATTGATGGCCTAACATCCCACGTGAAAAATAAAGTCATCCCCATGAGCCGAATCGATGATGCAGTGAAGAGAATTTTGCGGGTCAAATTTGTGATGGGTCTATTTGAGAACCCATTGGCTGATAAAAGTCTAGTTAATGAGCTTGGCAGTCAGGTTAGCTAAACTTAGATTTTATCTTCCTTGTATAACAGGTAACAAGAAGATGGGGATGAACTTAAAATAGCCTGTACTGTAATAATAACAGGAGCACAGAGAATTGGCTAGAGAAGCTGTGAGGAAATCACTTGTGCTGCTAAAGAATGGTGAATCAGCTGATGAGCCATTGCTACCCCTTCATAAGAAAGCGTCGAAAATACTTGTTGCTGGCAGCCATGCAGACAATCTCGGCTATCAATGTGGTGGATGGACAATTGAGTGGCAAGGACTCAGCGGCAAAAACCTCACGAGTGGTACATTCTCAGTTCCTCCTCAATTCACTTTCTGCTAATAGAATCTATTTTAATGGAAAAAACTTGGTAACTTCAGTCCTTATTGCTCAACAAGAAACTGAATTTTCAATATCGGTGACCGCTAAAACAAAATCTACCTGTAACGAGTCTTTTGTAATCATACAATATCTGATGGCATAAAAGTCAATTGGGAGATCTTTTCTGAAATATTTATTGGAAACAGCATCTCTCTTTAGGCTCTGTAATTCATTTGATGAGGTTAACTAAAATTGAATTTCTGCAGGAACCACAATCCTAACTGCCATAGAAAATACTGTCGATCCAAGCACTGAAGTTGTATACAAGGAGAATCCTGATGCAGACTTTGTCAAGTCTAACAACTTCTCTTACGCCATCGTTGTAGTAGGCGAGCCTCCATATGCGGAGACATTTGGTGACTGCTTGAACTTGACAATCTCTGAACCTGGCCCAAGCACGATACAAAATGTCTGCGGATCTGTTAAATGTGTTACTGTTATTAGTTCCGGCCGTCCTGTAGTAATCCAACCATATCTCAGCTTGATGGATGCTCTCGTTGCTGCTTGGCTCCCTGGAACTGAAGGCCAAGGTGTTGCTGATGTTCTATTTGGTGACTATGGTTTCACCGGCAAGCTTCCACGAACATGGTTCAAGACTGTTGATCAGCTGCCTATGAATGTTGGAGATCGACATTATGATGCCCTCTTCCCGTTCGGATATGGCCTCACTACTGATCCTACCAAGACCATCTAGACATCATTTTGTTAAATCCGGTAGATAAAGAGCCATTAACATTACATATTTGTTGATGATGTGATAATTTGCTTGGTCCTTGTCACCAAAATGAAGGAAAATATAGCAAAATAATTACAAGATGTCTGTCCGCATGAGTTTAGTCTGATGGCAAAGGTTTGGACCCAGAAATCTATGGTCAGGCACAATTCATCCTGAGTCCAAATCCTAGGAAAAACAACCTTACCAGTATGTCCGTGGCTTGCAAGTATTGCAAGATGATTGGGGCTCATCTGATAATGTAATACCAAATCAAGAATCCTTATCACAAAAATTTACTGAAACGCTGAAGGTGCGTCTTACGAGAGAAAGAGTCAGATGAATGTAACGATTATTCTTTTTCTTAAATAAAATTATTACTACTGTTAGAAAGACTATCGAGAGTGCAAATGAAAATTCTTTAGCAGACAGTAACCTCGTTGCTATGACAATGCATAAATCTATATACAACATCTCCTTGCACAAATTCATTCGCTTGTCACTAAACGGTCCAAAACCTGAAATGGACATCGAATGCCTAAATAACCACTGGTGAGATTTTGTTCAATGCCAGTCACTAGCTCTGCCCGGAAGCAAGAGAACATGGAACTAAATTCTGCAAAAGTTGTGATGATGACGACACTAAATTCTTAAAAAATTTATTTACTAACTACACTGACCGAATTGAGCTTTACAATATAATAGTTAATAACAATATGTGCGAATACCGACTTTGCAGTTTGATCATTTACTACTACTAGTAAGCATTGATGAAAGAAATGGAGCAAAAAATAGTAACAGAGAATAGCTAGGACGAAAATTTTGTAAATGTCACCTCCATCCCTTACCCTTTCAAACTTCTCTCTTTCTCAGAACAGAACAGATCCGTACTGTTGTTTCTCTGTAAGTCTTGAGTTTTCTCTATCATTTTCATTTTTCTTCTTAGAAATGCTCTGTTTGAGTATTTGTTTCTTGACAAAATGTGAACCAAATGACACAAAAATATGATTATAGTTTGACAGTAATGATTATGAGTACTAACATATACCACGTACTACTAATGGAATTGTTTGATATGTTTCTCTCAGTGCTCTGATAGACTAGATCAAATGCAGTTATTTTGCTGTTAAACCATTATACTGCTGTGTACAGAAGTTTTATTCTTTCCTGTATCAGAATTTTATATTTTCAACTCTGGTCACAACTGGAATGCCTTTCAGGAACAGAAAAATGGCTATAATATTTCCCATTTTCTTGATGTGACTTGTCATCTAGGCAAGCCTTGGCAAAAGCAGAATGCATGATCTATAAAAAAGCGACAAAACCCATAAATTCTAGCATTAAGGACTTGATGAGCCGGATGATACTAGAGAAGAAAATTGGTCAGATGACTCACATTGAACGCAGTGTTGCATCAGTTCAGGTGATGAAGGACTACTTCATTGATAAACATCACTCGCGGATTTACTTTCTGAAGAATTGAGTCATATAGGAAAGCTGAAGAATTCTGTTTCCGTTTTCTGCAGGGGGTGTTAAGTGAAGGAGGGAGTGTTCCGTCTAGAAAGGCATCTGCAGAGACTTGGATTGACATGGTGAATGAATTTCAAAAGGGTGCTTTACTGACCCGATTAGGAATTCCTATGATTCATGGAATTGGTTCTGTTCATGGAGAGAACGATTTTTACAAGGCAACCATATTTCCTCACAGTATCGGGCTTGGAGATGCCATGCAAGTAAATATATTGCTGACAGCCAAGTTCTAAGAGTTGATTATACTCCACGAGATCATTATGTATATGTTTAAGTTCTGCACAACTTAATTTAATAAATTCAATTAAAAGGGAAGTTTTATTTGAACGAATTCTATACTGTAATACTTTATGGAACATGGTAGAATTTGTCCACCACAAACAAGAAAGTGGACAGTCATATTTGAGATTACAGTCGTTGGCATGCATTCAAACTTGATTGTGCTTTCATTCCTTTGTGTTTTCTTAATTCTTTTATTTTTTTTTTATTCGGGTATTCTCAAATCTTTTTAAAAATTAAAACTAGTTTTGTTCAGGTTTTTTTAAAATTAAAACTAATTTTGTTCGGGGTTTATAACTGTATTTCCTAAAAATTAAACTTGTATCAGAGATAAATATTATGATCGCTTCTTCCCATTCGGGTTTGTCCTCGGCACTAATATACTGCCCGAATTAGTTTAGTGTGGTGGCGAAGGTCCGGACCCGCAATCTGTGGCAACACATCTTGAATTCAAATTCTAGGCCAAACAACCTCACTGGTGTCTCGTTTTTTGTTCTTTTTGAAGTCAAATTATTACTGTTAAAAGGCCTACCAAGAGTGCAAATGAAAATTCTTTAGAACAGATAATAACCTCTAGCTACAAGGACAAAGCATATCTATCTGCAACATCTCGTTGCAAAAATTCATCTGCCTGACATATAACGCTCCAGAACCTGAATGAGACATTGAATGCCTAAATAACCAGTGATAAAGATCAAAAGCAACCAAAAACGCCATACTAATGAGATTTTGTTCAATGCCTCATCTCTGTCACCAGCTCTGCCCAACAGCAAGAGAACATGGGACTAAATTCTACAAAAATTGTGATGATGATGATACTACAACTCTAGAAGACATCATGTACAGTAACTTCCCAAAACAAACAGCAAGCACAATCCATAACATGTTTAGGCATCATGTCTAATTGGCAGGACAGATGGACACTGGCATGCCCTGTTAAAAAATCACTATTCCAAACATGTAACCAAGAGGAAGTGCTAAACGCCTAGGATAAACTATCAATAGCTTCAATGGAGGATCCAAATGCTGTATAATGTGAAACAACAATGGAGTGGACATACAGGGATGGATTCTACTAAACGAGGAAATGCAACATGAATGCACCTTTAAATGAAGAGTGACATCAGAGAAATTGGAGGCAATGGAACAAAAGCAAAACTGTGTAGAATTCATCAAAGAAGTTATTCGTTAATCCATAGATGTATTGAAAAATACATATGATTACACTGGGAAAAGGGATCATACTCGCACAAAACTGCATTTATATTATAATCAAGTGTAAAGGATCCACCAAATGGGATTATTCCACATCAGCCTTTGGGGCATCTTTTTCCTTCTCAGGAACAGAGCTGCTCCCACTCTCAGCTTCTTTTATCTGCCTCAAAATGTCATCTTTTTCCTCAAGAGCAGCTTCTATTCTTTCATTGATCTTCTCTAACTTCTGTTTCAGCTTGTCAATGCCCTTGCCCTTGCCCTTCTCACTAGATTTTCTTTTCTTATTACTCTTCTCCTCTTTCTTTTTCTCCTTACCTTCTTTTAACTTATCTTTCTGCTTCTTCTCTTCTTCCACTGGTGACTCATCGTTTATTCCAATCTCCCTGGTGGTAACCCCAGCCTCGCACTTTGACTGAGTAGCTTCATCCTTACGTTCCTTCTGCATTTTCTCTTTCTTCTTCTTCTTCTCTTCTTTCTCTTCATCTCCATATTTTATTTCATCGTCTGCTTCATCCTTGTGCTTCTTCCCTTTCATCTCCTTATCTTTGTTCTTTTTCTTCTTGTTTTCTTCTTTCCCTTCATCTTCATCATCTTCTTCCTCCTCAATTTCATCTTTGCCCTTCTTATCTTTCTTCTTATCTTTCTTCTTTGCCTTCAGTTCCCCCCCTTTAACTCCCTTGTGCTTTTCTGTTTCTTCCTCAGATTCTTCATCAACCTTCTTCTCTTTATCTTTGACCTTCTTTTCTTTTCCTTTCTTCTCTTTTTTTTCCTTCTCCTCCTCCTCCTCTGCCTCAGCACTCAAACCTCTGTCTTTGCACTCCTCAACCACTTTTTTTGTATCCTTCGAATCTTTGTCCTTGCCTTTCTTCTTCTCTTTTTTATCTTTCTTTTTTCCCTCTTTCTTATCCTCCTGTTCATCCCCTGAAACCTCATGATCTTTCTTTTTCTTCTTCTTCTCTTCTTTATCTTTCCCTTTCTCTTCTTTCTCCACTTTCTTATCCTCCTGGTTATCCCCTGAAACCTCATCGTCTTTTTTCTTCTTGTTGTCCTCTTTTTCCTTGTCTTTATTATTCTTTTTCTCTTCCTTTTTTTTAGCTTCTCCGGCTTCTTTGTCCACCTCTGACTCTTCACATACGCTATCCTCACCCTCCTTTCCTTTCTTCTTCTTGTCCTTCTCTTTCGTTTTCTTCTCCTTCTCCTCATCTTCATCCTTCTTCTTCTTATGTTTCTCCTTTTTCTCTGATTTCTCCTCAACTTTCTCTTTATGCTTCTCCTTTTCTACCGATTTAGTCTTCGATTCAACTTCCACCACAGCCTTCTCTCCCTTCTCGTCATTTGGTTCTTTATCCTTGCTCTTGACTTTCAGATGGATTTCCTCCTTTACAACCTTTTCGTGCACTTCAGCAGCAGAAGCAACAGATTCAGACGTATCTTCCATCTCAGAATTCTTTCTGAAAATTTGAAATTGAAATGTAAACCTTTTCTTGCTGAAGGTCAAATTTCCTGAAGAAAGTAGCAGACCATTTAGGGATCAAAGTACTAATTGTAACAAATAACCTATAAGAAAATCTTGATATGAATTATCTAAAGTCCAAACCACATGGAGTGATCATCAAACTAGAACATCGATAAATGCCTGGGCGACACATGATTGCGCAGCAGCCCGTTGAGCACAAGATCTAAGACTAGGTAAATACATAGATTTTAACATCCCCGTCAAAAAAATTCTTGCAAGCTCCCAGCGGTATAAAGACCGAGAAACTTATACAACATATCGTTATAGCAATAAATAATGTTTTCTTAATGCTTCAGCATTTTCATAATTGCATTTCTGTTTTTTCTATTTTCATAGCAAAATCCTTATATCATTACGCTACCCCACGAGCGATTCCCAATATTATTAACGCCTCAATTTACTTCATTTAACAGCTTCAAAATGAACAGATTTTTGATACAGAAAAGGATTTTATTTTATTTATGATCTAAAATAATGCCTTGGATGGTTTGTACAAGTGTCTTTTACAAAAGACAAAAACACATGCAGACACCACCGAAAGATTCCAAATATCATTGTATAGATCAAAAATCAACATATTATTCTCCCATCTGGAAGGATTTGCAAGCATGATTAGCTAAAGAAAAACATTACTCTACAAATGAACAAAAAAACCATCATCAAAACAAGAGAACATACCGACAGCTACTCAATCACCTAAGACAGATATTGACCCCATAAAGATTACTCCCTCTCCAAAAACACGAAATGAATATCACAAAAACAAGATGGCAAGAAGAGAACGTTGTGAACCCAACAAATCGAGAAACAGATGAGAGCCAGATGAAATCTAGGAAAACCCCCTAAAAATATAAGAGAATATGTTGATTAAGTTATCAAGAAAACAAAAAGGGTACAAAAGTATGAGCTAGAAGATCCCCCAACTGATATGAAATGAATATTATTTATCAGATCAAATCAAAATGATCAGAAACATGAAAGAATTTGTACCTTAGTTTCTTTTTCTGGAAGTTACTACTTTTAAGACAACCTGATGGATGATGAAGAGAGACGGTTAGAGATTTTGGCTGGCTTTGCTTCTGTCTAGAATACGATTAAAGGTCTCTCAATCTCTCTATCTACTTATAGAGTTTCGACTTGGGAACTGTGATTTCTCCCCTTTTTTTGGTTCTTTTTCAGGATTTTTTTTCTTTTTATAGTTGTGTCTAGATTATAATAGTGATTTTTTAAAAAGTAATTTTTTAAAAAATATATTAAAATAATTTATTTTTATTTTTAAAATTTATTTTTAATATAGTATATTAAAACAATTTAAAATTAAAAAAAATAACTAGAATATTTAAAAATAATTTTTGAAGGCTAAACAAAAACTAAAAATGGTAAACATATGATTTTTTCAGCTGAGTTGTCTATAACCCACTAAGCTAAGAAAAACAAGTCGGTCACGCGTAACCGACAACAACTCGGTCCCACGCGGTGAATGTTTGATCCATCTTTTAATTAATTAATTAATTATATATATTCTCTTATTTTGAGCCGTATAAATTAAATTGGGGTTTTTTTCTTTTTCCACTAAAGGTATAGGTGTATAATTGTTCGTTGTGTAAATCATAAATTAATCTATTTCATTTCAATAATGAATTAATTATTTTTTTTGTTTTAAAAACTAATTATTTAACCCCTTAACTAATATTGATTACAATTAATTTAATATTGTTTTATTTTTAAAAAAAAAATTAAAAAAAAACAAATTATTTAATCACTTGACTAATTA
>Ga0307511_10005161_pt1 | contig 13305 bp, 5 predicted proteins | sample 13_EM_MG_FD_200266 | JGI IMG/M metagenome (GOLD analysis project Ga0307511, IMG submission 200266) | Populus trichocarpa ectomycorrhiza microbial communities from riparian zone in the Pacific Northwest, United States - 13_EM | ecosystem: Host-associated > Plants > Roots > Unclassified | place...
AAAGGGTTAAATTTTATTTTTTTAAAATTTTAAAGGGGAAATGCATTAAAAAACCTCGAATGTGGTATAATAACCTGTCAAATCACTGATTCGTGTTAAGAAGTCAACCAGGTCTAATATTTTTTTAATTAATGTTTCACATCAATAAATAATAAAAAGAATTGCAAAAAAATAGTTGCACAATAAATAATCCACGGTGCTTTGCTTTCCTTTTTCTTTTGTTTTCGAATTTTTATTGTGATTTTTTTAAATCTATTTTTGTTGAGATTGTTAAGAATTTAGCTTCGTAATTTGCTTCTTTTTATTTTTCTTTTACATGAGATTAACGTGGTTTACAGGTTTGCCAAAGTAACTCGGGTTGCTCTAGTTTACGAGTTTGGTGGGTTGTCTTTTTTTTTCTTTGAACTTAACTTTATTTTATAGTCTATTTTCTTTCTCATATAGTTAAAAAATAGTTTTTGAGAAAAATCATGTTATTAAACCTTATAAAGTAACATAAATTAAAGGGTGTAAGGAAAACGTTATTCAACCACACACATTGCACTATAAATGACAATAGTAATCTATGGTATTTTGCTTTCTTTCTTTTTTCTTTATGTTTTTGAATTTTTGTCATGATTTGTTTTCAATTTTTTTTTTATCAATTTCATCTTTTAATATTGGAATGATTGAGAATCCAGCTTCATAATTTGTTTCTTTTTATTTTTCCTTTCTATAAGGTTAGCATGGTTTGCGAGTTTGTCAGGGTAACCCGGGTTGCCCTGGTTTACGAATTTGGCGAGGTGTTTTTTTAATTGAACTTGACTTTTTTATCGTCTATTTTTTTTCTCATATAGTTAAAAAAATAGTTTAAAAAAATGTTATGTTATTAAACTTTATAAAATCTATGGACCTATTCACAAGTTTGACTGATTGACTTAGTTCGTGGGCCTGACAGGTTTAAATTTTTTAAACTGGTTTTTTTTCATCCTTAGATACTGGATTAATTAGGAATTCCATTTCATAATTGGTTTTGTTTTGCCTTTTATGTGGCTATCGTAATCAAAAAAAAAATCTCGGTATTGGATCGGTATTTGATTTCACAATCATCTATTTTTGTTATTATATAGTTAAATAAAAAATAGATTAAAAAAAATTATTATCCTAGTGAAGTCCATAAGCCAGTTCACAGGTTTAGCGTACTAACTCGACTTACCCGATTCACAGGTTTGATAAGTTGACCAACAAGTATGATATGCTTTTTTTTTTATCTTTTAATTGTTTTTAATTTATTTCCTTTCAATTTTATCATTTAATATTGAATTAGTTGGGAAATGGTCTGCATTATTGATTTTTGTTTGCTTTCTAGGAATAATGTCTCAAATAAGTGTTTATTTTTAGGTTAATGCTCAATTTTATGAGCATCTATTTTTATCATATAATTAAATATAAAATATAAAAAATTATTAAATCCAATAAAGTCCATGACCCAGGTCGCGAGGGAGGTCGATCCAATTTGTTATTGTCTCAAATTTTTTTAAAAAAATTATCATCATGAAGTTTTTTTAAAAGCTAAATCATGTTTTTATCGATCATCAAGTTTACATTTAGACTTATGAAATCAATCGAGTTAGCTCTCACACGATTTAATTAAAATTTTGAGTTAAACAGAGAGTTAAATCAGGAGGTTTCAAAATTAACCCTGTTGATTAGGTTTAATAATACTATTAAAAAATTATTCATACTTTTAATATATTTTTATATTTTTAAAAAAATTAATATTAACATGTGAATATACTAGTACCAATAATGAAGGCACTAGAAAACCCGACCGGGGTAACAAGAAAACGAATTGGAGCGATTGGTTTTGTTCTCAGGAGGTAGTACTATAATAGAGGCACCCAACCAACCGGGCTGGACAAGATTAAAAAAAAAAAAGAGAAGAGAAGAGCGGAGCAGAGAAGAGTGGATCGAGAAAAAATGGGATGGAGATGGGTAGAAGCAGTATTGCCATTAGGAATCATAGCAGGAATGCTTTGCATAGCTGGTAACGTTCAGTATGTCATCCACACGAAAGCTCATGGCCGTCCTAAGCACATCGGCAACGATATGTGGGACGTCGCTATGGAGAGAAGGGACAAAAACCTCATCTCCTCCTCCTCCTCCTCCTAGTCTGGTAATCCCCCCCTTTTTCTCTCTCTCCTTTAAATTATTTTGCTCGTTAATCAAGGTTTTCAGTTGAATTGGAGAATTAGGGTTTTTTCAATCTCAATTGAATTGATTAGGGTTTCCATTAGCTTCCCATTTCTTATCAGAAATAATGCCTCCTCCTACTCACTCCATCACCTAAATATTCGAAAAGGGTTACGTTTTTTAGACGATGCTTGCTTAGAAAAACGTAAAAGAGGTGAAATTATGAATGCTACAAATCAGTAACAAATATTTGTTTATCCTACACTTCAGCTCAGCTGAGTGCAAGCTGAATTGATTTGGAAAATTTGACAGCGAAATACTAAAGGTAGCCATCGATCTATCTTGTGGTGTTTCTGGGTTTGTCAATTTTATTTGATTGATATTTAGTTTCCATTTATGTTATTAGAAACATGGTTTTCAAATCATGGTAAGAGTTGGATATGAGTTGATGTTTAAGATCATAAAGTTAAATATTTGAGGGGTTGGAGATTTCTATTTGTTGATTTTATGCTTCAGCTTATGTCATTGAGAAATCAAATTATGTGTTGTCTACCATATCGTGTAGCTTTAAGGAGAATGTTGTGGTCGCGAAAAGCTTCTGTATATCTCCCCTCCAGTTATTCTCTCTTTGTGATCATGATTGTTCATTTACTCAGAATTTATTGTTGTCAACTTCTTATGATATCCAATGCAGGAAGCCTTTCCTACAGACTCCAGAAGAGAAATAAAGTGCGCATCTGACATCCCAGTTATCTAAGGAAGTCCTATGGGCAGTATCAGCTTGATCTTCCTTTTGTTTTGCATATGAATTTCTGTCAAGCAGTTGATCTCATAAGACAAATTTGCAGACTCCTTATCCTCTGTTTTTAACTATGGGAATGAAATTGGCTTTTTACAGATTTGTTGCTATGATAATCCATGTTACATTGTTTTTCTTATGTTTGCTACTTGACTGCAATAGTTGAGGATCTACTCAATGTTCATTGTTCATGAATGGCTTGTGTCTGTGAGATGCATTCTTAGAGTTGAGAAGTTTTCATAGGAATTCCAGGTCCAATGTTTCAAGTGCATCATCAAATTATAGAGGTCAAGGACAATTAAGAATTAGCAGATTGCAGCTTCCTTATTTAGTGAAAAAAAAGAAGCTTCTGCTAGTTTGTTACAGCTTTGCTGGGCTTGGCGATCCTAGTAACACGTGCTCATAATAAAGACCATCAGTTTGGAGTTGGTTTCTACCCTAGTCCTTTTTTCCCCCCAGTGTTGCTAGGTCAAGCAAGCAAGCAAGCGTATCAAGCAAAATTGGTGAAGATACCGAAATAGATTGTGGCACAAATCGTACCTAAAAGCTGGTTAGAAAAGTAGATTGCTTTATAAACTTTGTTGAAAGGTCAATAATTTTTAGAATCGGTGACCTTCTTTTCTTGTCTTTATTTCTACGTGTCATTTATTTTTGGAATTTGTTTGGTTAATTTCTCTTGGAACCAAACGATTGAAATAATATTTTAAAAAATGCTTAACTCCAACATGATTTTCAAATAATATTTAGTTTTTTATACTAACTAGTAATTATATCTCATGCTCTGCATGTGATTCTTGATGTTTTCTCTTATTGAAATGAGTGAAGTAGTAATATATAACAATTTATTTATGATATTATTAAGTGCGAATAAGTAATTTCTGAATTTTAAAGTAATAATCATCCATAGATTGCCATGATTTCAAACATTAGTGATTCATATATCATTTTCTTTAATTTCTTCAACAGCCATTTTAATTCTTGTTTTTTTTTAAATAATAAAATTTAATTTTTCAACAATATTTCATGATAAGATGACAGGGACAATGAAATCCAATATATTTCTGAAAATAATTAATTATATGGGAGTTTTACAATGTTATTATCACTATATTATATGCATAACAATCAATTTATTTTTGTATTCATACCAAACATTTTTATACAATACATACATACATACATATATATATATATATGATGGTGTTATAGGATACAACTAAAACAATCAAGGCTTAATTATAAGTCAATGATCTTTTAATTTACATATAATGGATTATGTATCTTAAAAAAGAAAAAAAATATTTTCTTAATATTTTTTTAAAAAAAGAATACATGCATAAAGAAAAATAATCATGCGTGTTTTTATATAAAAAATTCTTAGAAAAGGCAAGGATGAATTAACTCATTGAATTTTTTCCCACCGGCACTAACTCATTCGGAATCAAATCTATAAGACGACATAGGAAGACCATGAGCATAATCAAATCCAAATAAAACTCTGAATTTACGAATAAATAAAGGACTCTCTATCTACATATCTTGATAATGATAAAAGCACAAACCCTACTACTTCCATCTATATCTCTCTGTTTATACATAAATATATGTCCACACAGCCATCTCTCAGAGAACTGATCACCACGACAAGACAAGTGCTAGGCTCCTTGGAAATGGAGAGACAGCAAACAAACACCCTCGAAGTTGGATTTTAACTACACATTGAGTGTGTTCGATTGCAGATTTAGTTCTCTAGCAGTCACAGGTCAAATGAACCGTGAGATTCAATGAATTACTGATCCATATAAGCAACAGCAGCAATCCTATCCAAGGTAGGGATAACAACTCTAGGAACTTCAGTTCCTTACACCAAACATAATCACATTGGAGCGCAATCATACCATTACCAACCAGAAGATTTAATATTCCACGTAAATCCTTAAATCCCAGGTATACTCTTAAACGAGAACCATATACACCCTTCAGAGGAAATAAAACAACCCTCTCTTCTCCATTCTTACAAGTTACAACCCTCATCCATAACCTTTTCCTTTCACCACATGCATAGAAAGCCAGTACACAGAGATAAAATGAATGTGCTGACAACGAAGAGAAAGTAAGAGAGTTAATGAGTTAAGCCACATAGACAAGGCTGTAGAGAAGGGGAAAACAGTAGCATTGTTGAACAAGTGTCGCTAGAAAAGTTACTGGCCTGGTGAACAATATCCGGTCTATAAGTCTGAGAGACAATTAGGATAAATGATTTGAAATGACAGAAATTCACTCGAAAACTATTTCTAAAACATATTTATTTTATGCTTTTCTCTTCGTCCCTTCAACCATATACATTTATGTCCCTTCTATATTTGTCTTTTTTGTCCTACAACACTAACATGTTCTTTGGTAGGAGAAAAGAAGCATGTTTGCCATGATGGAGACCTGGTACCTCTGAAGGAAGGCACATAGCATATTAGTGAGCATAATATTGATTGAAAACTATGCTAACTCTGTACTAAAAATTAAAAATACTCTGAAATACATATAAACTAAACTATACAGTATAGTACTTATATTGTAATATTCAAACAGAAACGAAAAAAATATATATATTTCTGAAAACAGATGATACATTAATATATTTCAGGATTAGCTTCCACAACAAGAAGAAGAAACAAAGAGTGAAAAAAGAAAACGGCTAGCAGGATCAGAGGAAACCACTGCTCCATATGATGACCAATGGAAAAGGCTTTTAATGGTAACAAGGAAGAAAGAACTGCACAAATGGAAATATTGATGGGTACTGTAGTGCATGTTAGTTGTTACAAGGGATGGACTCACTGACTCGCGAGCTAGCAACACCACCACCATGGACATGGTGTGTAAAGCTTGCTAGCCAAGCTGTAGACATATATTTCTCGTAAATATTTGTGTGCGTGCGTGTGGTTTTCAACCCTTATGGAAACCAGGAATCGAAGACAAGTGTATTCGAGGAGGAAAACATAATCAAGCAAACAAAGAAAAGAAAACGATGCAGACAGACACATGCATATATACGAGTTTTCATGTGTGCTTGTGCTTGTGCTTGTGCTTGGATCTTCTTTACTGTCTTTTGTCAAAGAATGGCCTTTCCATAGGTCCTTTAGGTTAGGTCTACTACTGTTTGTTTGGGCTCAAATGACCAGCCCTCGAAAGATTTCTTCCTTTCTGCTATTATTTTTTTTTTCTGATGATTTTGAAGACAGAAAAAAAGGCACAAAACACCTTATGTTAACAAATAATCTGGTACAAGTAAAGCTGGTGAGCATTATTGTTTTATCACTGCTCTCATTGATTTTCCCTACTTAAATATTGCTGGTGAGCACCATTATTGTTTTCTTAATGCTCTCCTTGTTCTTTTCTGCTATTTTAACAACCAAATCATTTTTTTGTTGCATGGAATAAATCCACTTAAAAAATAGTGATGACATCGACAAAACTTGCTTTTGGAACTTGGGGCACATAACATAGAATTCTTTAGCATCTGGTGGGTATTTGACTAAAGACAAGCACAGCACTTCCACTATCAAAACAAAGATCCGATCAATTTGGACGGCCAGTGGCTAAACAGCTGCTGATGGTCATGGGAAGAAAGGATTCCTTTGCCATTTGCTGTCTTCTGAAAGAGGATTACTAAATTAATTAATATCTGAAAAACTCCAAAGCCATAACAGTGTAGAAAAGGGCTGACTGTAAATCTGAAAGTGCTTTGGTTTTGAGTTGACTGAGTGTCTCTGGTATGGTCATGTGTATGTATGCAGAGGTCAAATTTTTACAGTATTAAATATAGCATGCACACACACATCCCATGTAGTTATAAATGTAAGAGAGTAAGAGTCTCTCATCTGTCTCTTTCATGGGTAGATAGTAGATATCTACACCAGAAGCAGTCAGTGTAGGGCTCCAAGCCTCCAACTATAATTTTTCTGATTTCCAGTAATATATGAATATGACAACTTGGCCTGCTGATGGCTTCAAGTCATGAATAAGACTGTGCCATTGCATTGCCTCTTTCAGTCTATATTTTTCTCTGCTTTGTTGTTGGCCGGACACACAGATGCAATGGGGAAGGGATAGGAAGTCTAAGAGTAAGAATGTAGAGAGGGGAATTCTATAATAGCAACCCCATTAAGAAGTCAGACACTTAATTTCTTAAAAGGAACAGGAAAATGTTTCTTGGTAAAGCAACACCGAGCATTTAATTATCAAAGAAACATTCCTAAACATAAGCAAAAGAGCAAAACCCAATTTCATGCTGATAATGAGAGAAAATTATCTTTCACTGCTGTCACAAGAACACGCAAATGCAATCAGTGCAGAGTATGTTTTCGTGGTCGCTGTGAGGTTAGAAATTAACAAGCTGAAATAAAGCTCAACGAATAGACTCAAGCCTGATATTAGATAAAAAGGAAAGGGACTCAACTGGAATGGTTGAAGCCGTAGCTTGTTAAAACCAAACCAAGCTTATCCTCAGGTTATCATGCTCCTAAAACTGAGATTACTGATAATCTAAAGGCAGTGTTATCAGAGAAAAACACAGAAAACAATCTGTAATGGAAGGCACCACAGAAATTTTTATTCCTTGTCAATGGGAAAACTAAACTCATCACATATGAAATTACTTTTTGCTAAAATGCACACCACAATGAATCATAAAACTATGGAGGGTTTGTGAGTGATAACAGATTTACACAAACATTCTATATTACTCACACTACAATGAAAAGCCTACCAGAACCAAACAAGACGAGGAAGAAGACACCACCAAAAAAAGATGTGAATGGAAGAATATTTGAATACGGGAATGGAGCTTGAATTAAGAATGAGTGTGGAAAAGAGGGAGGACTTGTACAGGTGGGAGGAGTTATGGCACATATTCATTCTCAAGGGTCGGTTGTGTTCGGGTAACCATCGCTGCTGGTGCTTTCGTTTCCCCAACCGATGTCATCTGTAGGGATTCCCCCACCTCTGCAGCCCTCTCCATCTGTTGCATTTTCTTCCTCTGTTTCAACTTCTGCGCCCACAATACGAAGAATGACAAAAACACCAACAGCAATAATCCACCCAGGACAGACCCAACAATTATCCCAACTTTTTTAGAGTTCTTCTTTCCCCGTCCACTTGGTACAGGACCCACGTTCGGAGGAGATGGAGTAGGAGATACTGGTGTTGGAGAAGGGGCGGGCGACTCAGCAACTATTGAAAAATGCCCTTGTTGGGTCGTTAAGCATACATTTCCAGAAGACACGTTGCTAAAAGTTGGACGACCCTGTAAATCAAACCCCACACACTTTGCAATAGACCCAACTGGAGGTGATTGCACATCCGGGAATGTGATATTTAGGGGATCGCCAGATACCCTGATGTCCAACTCACGCAAATTCGTAGCAGATAAGTTTGAAGCACTGTAAGCAATAAGTCCCAAAACTGGAGCAAGGTAAGCATAACCAGGCAGCGGGTAGTATGTCAAAGACCAATTGCCCAGATTTTGGTAGACCAAAACAAGCCTCTCCACATACTGCAGCACCACCACTCCTTCGGGAATCCCAAACTCTTTGTACATCTTAACACCTTTTCTTCTCAAGCTCCCACTCCTGAGCCTCATGGCAGCAATCTTGATCCCAGTCAAGTTCGAAGGAACAGTCCCATCATATGCAATGCCAGTCCTAGGACGAACAAATGCTCTATAAGCATAGTCTTGGAGAAGAGCATCAAGGGGACGCGCACTATTTATTGACTGAGCAATAATCCCCGGCAACCAGACGATCAATGTAAGAAGAGAAAGCATCGCGAGACTTCGAAGAAGCCCCATCGATGCTTTGGAATGTTGGAATTCAGCAGAATGCCACTCAAAAAACCTTTCAAAACCCAAAAGTAAAACCACCCAAAAAGCCAGCCCCCACAATCTCTATCCTTAGCAATAACCCCAAATCCAAACAAGAAACTAAAAAACTCAAACTTGAAGAGCTATTGCAGCCAAGTTTTTCCGAGGAAACTTCAACAGCAATAAACCCTCAGAATTGCAAATCGATGGTTGGTGGGGGGACAGGTCTGTCTATATCTCTAAAAAAATGTGAACAACGGATACTGTATAAAAGAACCCCAGATTCGCCAAGTCGAGAAAATAAAGCAGCTTTGAAAGGTTCAACGGTGAAAACCCTTTATATATTTTCTCTCTCTTTTGCAATTGCTTGTGCAAGACGCTCTCTTATGGTTATAGACTCAAATCAAGCACAAGACTTCGCGAATCTCTGCAGCATTTTCTCAATTAGACTCAGGATTAAAGGACCAATCTTCACAATTACAGCAACTAATTAAAGGCGCTGAAATTAATCAAATCCTGTCCGCTGATGAAATGACTGCAAATTAATACACATTCCAAATAAAAACCATATAATCCAAAACTAACGTAGATTCAGCCACAAAGATAGAGACTTTTTTATTACCTGAATTCAGAATTCCAAATGGGAGTTTCAGTTGACAAAAATTAGAGGCTTGTAATTGGCTTTTCTTCCTCAAAACCATGCAGTTGAAGATTCACATTATCCAAGCAAGAATCTTGAGATAATAAATCATGATTAAGAGTAGGCAGCAACTGTAAAAGGAGGGACCTTTTTAACAAAAACCCATCTGCATTATGGTTGAATCAAGACAGTAACAAAATAATCAATTTTGCTTTTGGAAATGACCCCTACACTCCTCTCTTTTAGTTCATATATGGAAAAAGGAGGGTGGGAGAGAGAGAGTGAAAAAAGTTTATAAGAAGGAAATCTAAAGGGCAAGCAGGAGATACGCTCTGTAGATGATGATGAAGATGACCCAGTGTAGAGAGAGAGAGAGATTAGTGCTGCCGCTTTGCTGTGGCTGCTGCTGCTACTCTAAAACAGTAAAAGAGTGATCCCTGTTGTTGGTGAACAATCAAAATACCATCAAAAAATAGAAAAAAATAATAATTAATTTGATTTACAGATGTGTAAAACACTTGCTAAGCCCCTCCCCCCACCCACATGATTGTTCTTCCTTTTTGTTACTGCTTTACCCATCATTCGTCATCTATAGACATACATGTCCCTTGGACCATTTTCTTTTTTAGTATTTTCCTTTTCCTTTTCTTTTTTGAAGTCTCCCAAATCTCAACTTATAATTTCTTTTTACAATACAGAAAGTATTCTCTATTGGATATTATTTTAGTAAAAAGAAGTGTGAAGATTTATATATATTTTTTTTTTGGAAAAAGAAGAAAAAGGGGAACCCAAGAAATGAGGGCAAATGAGGGACCTAGAAATGTTAATGCCATGAACAAACACAGGAGGTTTATTCAATGAGAAGGACTCCTCTGGAACACGACAGGGGAGACCTTCCGGTCATCCACATCCTGCCAAAGAAAAGGGTATTTTATGTTAAGATCAGAAGATATTTCTGGAGAGAGTTTTATTCCACAATTCCCAATAAACTCAGGATTATTATAGTTTTAGAACACAAATCAAGATTATCACGGTGCAAAACTCACGTTACAAGTCGGTCAAATCAAGTTTAAGTTAATTAAATCATTAAATTGATTTTGATTTTTAACTCGATGAACTGGGTATTTTTTTTTTTTTTCAATTCATACTGGATTGGTCGAATAACAGCCTGATTGGATGATTTTAGAAACTCACCAACCCCCACGCAATTATGCCAGGCTATTTGCTTCATTTTCTGTCTCAATAAAGTGATCTATTTTAAATAATAGTGTTAAGCTATGATTAGCACATTTTTAGATAATCCCACTACTATTGTTTGGTGGGAATATCAAGCATGATTTGATTATTTAAATTTAAATTTAAATTTAATAATAGTGGTTTTACCAATCCTTGTTTTTATATGTAATTTAGCATGGTGGATTATAATTTAATTGTGATTTTATAATTCATGAATGAAAATATAATTTACTTTTTAAATTTATATTTTATTTTATAAAAATAATTCTTAAAAAATAATTAGATGGAATTGAATTGGATATCCATATTTTTAATAAAATTCTTACCTGATCTATTCATACACATCATTTTTAATAAAATTATTTGTTTATATATATTGGAACATCGTAGAGTTAATGCAATTAAACCATAAAATTTTATTAACATGACCTCGTTTATCGTACCATTATTAACAACAAAAAAAACATTGCAATAGACACACACCAAATGTCCATTTGCTAATATTAAATAATAATTTTTTATGATTTTAATATACTAATATTAAAAATTATATATATATAAATATATATAATTAAATAAAAAATACTTTGCAATTGTTTATTAAAAAAGCCAACCGCATGGTTTGCCGTGCTAATAGACACACACAAAATGTCCATTTGCTTGCGTGTTAGCGAATCCTAAACCTCTTTCGTTCATATAACATAGATTTTGAATTCATGCCCTTGCTATTCACTAATAGTTACTGCCTCTCAAAGAAAAAACACAAAAAAACAAAAGGGTAATTGTAAATGGTCGTGGTCAAGGGATTGGATAAACAAGTCAACGAGTAAATTGATGGGTCATTTCTATTGCGAGAATAAAAATAAATGGAGGGTCATTTGAGTTAGTTAATGGGTCATTTAACATATAAATTAGTATGTGATTTAAATAATTCAAATGATATAAAGAGGTAGTGTTTAATTACTATTTTAAAAGACAAAAATAAAAATATTAAAAAGAGAGAAAACATATCTCCATGTTCATTTTGTTTTAAAATGATAAAAACTCATTCAAAAATTATTTTAAAAACATATTTATTTTATATCTCAATCTATATTCTTTCAAATTAAACATATTTTTGTTTGTTTTGTATTTATTTTTTTATCTCAAGACACTAACTGAGTTGATACAAACGGAAGCGAATAATGACTGTGTATAAATAAAGATAGTCATTGGAATACCAAGAATATTTTTTAATATAGTATTTTTATGATATAAAATAGATAATGCAATTTAATTAATTCCTTTTGTTTTTCCATGCTAATATTTTAATTTTCAAAGAGACGCGCGAAGATTAAGGAGATGTATTTATTTTCTTGACTATCTATATTCAAATCCCGAGAACACTACCTAATCTAGAGTATTTAATATCAATTAACATACAATCTTGACTAAGCAATAAATACCCCTTCATTCTCGAAAAAATGAAGGTGACTAGACAATAATTTTTTATTTTTTATTTTTTATTTTTTTCTGGTTTGAGGGAGAAGTTTCTGATCGTGGAGAAAGTTCTCGTTGCTTTTGGAGAGATAATGACGCTTTTCATTTTGATGCAAAGCAGAAACTAACTTGTGTGAAAACAAGATGTTGAAAAGTTGACTTCCTCTGTCGTCTTGTCACGCTGATGTCACCAAGTTATATATGTATTGTGGTCGAATAATGTTTTTTTTTTAAATAAATAAATTTATTTTAGTATTCATCTTTCTAGATTATTTTAATATACTCGTATTAAAAATAATTTTTAAAATATAAAAAATATTATTTAAATATAAATCACATTAAAAATAAAACTCAACTAGCATATTCTTCTTCAATTGTTTTAATATGGAATGGACTCGCTGCCCATTGCAATCATGACCTCATTTATCATCCTATCATTAACTAAAGAAAAGCACAATCTATCTATATATTACCTTGACATAATTTGTTTTTGTGTTTGCAAAATTTATTTGGATGTATTTTAAGAGTGTGTTTGATTTGATAAAATATTAAATTAATAAATTTTTTATTTTTTTTATTGTTTTGATATGTTAATATTAAAAATAAAAAACTCTAAATAAAACATTTTAATACATTTTTAAATAAAAAACATCATTAAACACTTACTAAGGTTTTATTTATTAACAAAGCCAACCACATGGTTTGCCGTGTTAATAGACACATGTTGTATCCCTTTATATATAAAAACTATAAAACCTTACAATATTGTATAATAAGATAAAAATAAAAAAGTTATCCCCTTCAAATAAAAAAAATATAAAAGCATAATAATATCAAACAGAAAAAAATAAAAAAATAAAATTAACTAAAAAATATTTATTTTTTAAAAAAATCTCCTACATCAATTTTCTAAACTAAAAGAAACTTGTGTTTGAGTTTAAATCTCGATAAAAAATAATATTCAATTTGTATCTATCAAAGTTTTACATGTTTAAAAAACCATTACAGCGAAAAACTAAAAAACCATATTAATACTAGATAGAAAAATAAAGATGAAAAAATATTCATCTCGAATAAAAATATTAGAAAAATCTATTAATTCTGATGAAAAAAATTAAAACC
>Ga0307511_10005162_pt1 | contig 13305 bp, 10 predicted proteins | sample 13_EM_MG_FD_200266 | JGI IMG/M metagenome (GOLD analysis project Ga0307511, IMG submission 200266) | Populus trichocarpa ectomycorrhiza microbial communities from riparian zone in the Pacific Northwest, United States - 13_EM | ecosystem: Host-associated > Plants > Roots > Unclassified | place...
TACCCTGGGAAATGCTAATGCATATGTAGTAGCCTAGTATTGGAGGCCGAAACTAGTAGAGGTAGTCTCGCAGAATAATTCTATAATATCTACGTGCGTGATCCCAAATTTACAAATGGGATTAGGGTAGCGCGGCTCGCATCTGATACCGGCTCGGGGTCTAGGGAATGTAAATTAAGTAGGATTAAATTTTGAGTTCTGTGGGGGCATAGGATTTATATCAGGAATTGCAATATCTTAATTTACGGGTTCAGAGGGGATGATTCATTGTTCGCATCTCGAATGAAGTTCGATTACTCGACCCAGCTGGATGCTATAAGCTGAATATATATCTGACATAGGCCACTGCCGTACCCTCAGTTAGGAAATATCATATAATTATATCTTCCTGGTTCAAACATTGAAGTTTCACCAATCGCCAATTCGAAAAGGTCATCTATAGTTTTAGCACTACTTAACAGGGATCTCACTTGTACTTGAACATAAAGTTGCAGGGGATACGGTACTACTAGGGACTAGATTGGAGTCTCTAACAGTGGATGTCCTGAAAATGGTGTTAATCGCTTTTTTTTTTGGTTGTGCTACTTACCGCAAGACTTCACTATATATTAGGCATCGGGAAATATGCTGCTGGGAAAAAAACCAGGTCAACTAATTTGCACCATGTACTAATTCAATACCTCACTGTTTATCATCACTGGAAGTATCAAGTGGGAAGGGGACATCAACCCTTCAATTTAGGTGCTAGACTGGTGGATCAGGTCCCAAGGACTCACCGGTTGTTCTCAGAATCGCAAATAAATTATGATAAACCTAGGCAACTCAATCAAAGGCCGGGTGGGTGCATATATCCTCAAGGGGTATGTATACTAGAATAGCTAGTATAGGACAGAAAATACTCTGGATTGAGTGAACCAATTGAAACATCCAAGTCCAGAAGTATCCCCGGGTTTACTGTGGAGCCCGGTCGTCTTACTGCAGCTGCATGCCTAACGTCTCAGGAGATTCAGAACCCCGGCTAGCTTGAGATTTGATGATATTGTCAGAGTCCAGGGGAAACCAAATGGATTAATCCTGTACCAGGATCAACCTCTAAAATTTCATTCTTATTATGTTAGTGATATCTTCGCTTGCATCTTGCTCTCAGATTGCCCTGGCTACCGATGCACCACGCAGAGTTTAGACAGTAGGCAAACAAGGTTGGAGTGGGTGTACGTCTAAATTTACGAGGACCCCGTAAGCACTGCTCTATGACAGGCACTGGGGCGGTGACTGAAGTAGCGTTCCCAACAATATGGTCTCTGGAATTACGATCCAGAGGTGACATCCATGGCTGCTTCCTGATGAAGTGAAGCGTGTTGGGCCTCCGCCCCCCCCATCCCCGACACCGAGCTGTGCCTTAGGCACGGAGCTGACGGCCCAAGTAAATTTTGAACCCGGGGGCCTGGCTCCCGGGCAGCCCCGTCCGTAGCACCCGCTTTACCCATCGTACTTCGCGATCGTTGGGTTACCGGGCGGGGGGTTGACCCTTGTCAGTTGTGACCAAAGATGCATATATAAGTCTCTATTTCATGCAAATGCAGAAGAGGGGATAGGTACTTTCTTCCTATCATTTCCCATTAGGCAGCTTTTAGTATGCGCCCGAGGGGGCTGGTTGAGAATAAGAAACTGGGTGGCAAATGAATATGTCCCAGCATTGTGGGAATATTAATGTTTGAAGGTTAGACATGCCCGGGGCCCCGCCCTCGGCGATGCCCTGGAGGTTTGAATTCTCCAATTTCGGTGGTAGCTATTTTGTCTGGCCTACAGTTTTCTAACGCTCCACTCAATCGCAGAACCAAGCAAGGAAACTTGGAGTATTCTAGAAGCTGATCTTTGTTTCAACTGTAACTCGAAAACAGGAATGTTTTCATGCCTCTAGGTATATATGTATATACCGGGAACTACATCATCTTGGTGACTTTCACAACAAAGGTCATTTCTGTACCTGGTAAATAGTTTCTTAGAAGATGTTTTATATATCCTTGCAGTTAGTACACATAAATGAAGTACAAACAGGGGTTGGTCTTTTGGGAAACTAGCGCCCCTACTGTTTCAGTAGGTGAAAAACGGATGTCCTGCAACAAGGGTGTAAGAGATATGTATACTAGTCTAGATGCATATGTTCATCCGAGAAGCAAGTGCAATATATTTCTGACTGACGGAAGACAGCAGTCATTATTAGGAAATGCATCGATTCTGTGTTAGCTATGTATGGTCATGATCGATCCAATACTATGCACCGGCCAGTACATGTATCAATTCAAACGTCAAAGCTCATATCTTAGGCTGTATATACGAATATATATGGAGTATAGGCTTAAGATGCTCAATGGTGTAACAAGGGCGGGTGCGGTCACACGCGTGGACAATAAGGAACTCACGCGTAAGAGTCCCCCATTGAGCATCGTGCCGCCTAATATCTCATTTCTGAAGTCACACAACCCCACATAAAAGGCGTGCCATGACAGAGGCCTAGACCTCCGACGGTCCCTCCATTAAGCCCAGTATCGATATCCATGCCCTTAGCTTCCGCCCTGCTAACTTCACGCCCATGCGAATTAGAGAACTGGCTTTCTCCCCTGTCTCCTGCTCTGTGGTAGCAGCTTTGAGCCATTGTAGACTGCAGCATCCAGCCTGCCCAGCCCCAGGCTACCAGCAAGCACCTATACATAGCTAACTACTGGTGCATAGGAACTCCATGGACTACAACTACCCGGCCTATTCCACCGGCTGGTGTTGGTAGTGCTGCTGGTGCTTGTGCTCCTCATCCTGCTCGTGCCGCTCGTGTTAGTGGTTTAGCTGCTTGTGCGAGTGGTTTACCCACTTAATCAGGTGGTGCCGCTTGCGCGGTGTGCCGACCAATCGCAACTGTCGGTACTACCTATCCTGATAATTTCTACCGTGGTATACTTACAAGGCATGTACATGCATTATGAATCCATACAACCATATATATATATATATGCAATCGGTATAGCTGGGTCCGGGCCCAGCGATTGGGACCAGGAGACAAATTGAACTACATGCATGAGAATACGGAATGGCTTGGGCCCGGGAAATTAGACATTATAAACCCCATCCTTGTTTTTCGTACTATCGTAATTGGTACCTCAGCCGTGAATAGGATGCATGAGACTGCGGGCTAAACTATAGTACGCAGTGATGAGCATGAGCTGGCTTTCTGCGGCAGCAGCACCCCACATTCCTGGGGGTTTATCAATATTGAGGCACTATACTAGTGAGCTACAAGGGGCCCCGACACAGATCTAGAGGGAAGCACCTACCCAAGTTTTATTCTTCCGTTGCATGGGACCGGGCAATGCAAGATAACGGTCAGTGCATGTAGGGTATGTAACGCTGTATCAGGTGGGGAAAGAGTGACCAGCATTGACGCCTTTTAGTATAATGTGTACATTTTGATCCGATCACCCCAAGGTAGAAAGGTTCTGGGATAGATAATTGATAATAGCATATATTAGGCTCATTCCCCAGAATTCTCAATATCAAGCAGTTAACCTCCATCCATTTACACATTGGTTATCTATTTACACCGAGTTTTTACTCTTCTGGGTTCCTATCTTCGTATACCGAGATCTATCCGCTCACAACATCCATTCCCCTTTGATCCCCTGAGACTCGGTCGCTTCTAGAGCAGATCAACACATGGCAACATTCCCAGGTACGCTGAATCTCCACTTGCCATTACCCTTGATAAAGTCAACGCATCCTATCTGTAGCTATCTGTAGCCCCTGAAAGGATGTTCATGCCTGTACGAGTTATCTCCGGCTAACTCAATCGTTTTCTTTAGGCATGCGGGCCCCCCGATATCCACGAATGAGGCTGAGGCAACTGCGACGGCGTTCTAAGAACTATGTATATGTTGGACGAACTGAAAAGGTGCGTAGCTCACTAATGGGCATTCTGTATTTCTTCCCATCGCCTATCTGTCGCTGTCTTCAATTGCAATATGATATAGCTGGTGACGAGGGAGAGGGCGTTTGGGGGCGTTTGAGGGCATTCGGGGGCGTTCAAGAAGAGCTGGCTGTTTATGTTGCTAGGCGAGATGTTTGGTATTGACAAGAAGGTGACACGCGCTTGCGGGCACTATTTGGAGATACCCGAAGCCTCTTTTGGCCTGCTGCTTCTTGACTCATTTTTATATTATTTCCTCAATGCTTATAAAAGGTGCCCCAATGTTATAACAGTATCAAAGAGACAAGAAAGAAAAGAGTACTGACAATTTCAATTCTTTCCACAAAGCAGGAATACTCAAGCTACCAAGCAGCGGCGATCGGTCGTTACTTAGATGAGCGTGATCTCGAGTCACCATGGTCGCCACTCCCCCTCGGCGACCAGGCGGAGGATAATCGATCCTTCCACAGAGACAGAGAACTCCGAGTTGCAATTGACAGTTGCAGTATCGAGAACAACTCATCAAATCCATTGTCGAACATAGTAGAAAGACTTGAGGAGGCAAATCCTAGAGGTACTAGTCGGTCTACTGGGTGGATAAGGGTCGGCAAAGTCGAACATTGTCCGCCGCAGTTTACAGACGTCGCCAAAGTTAATCTGGTTGGCAATAATCCCCTCGTACCTGAGCCCTCAAATCCAGTTCCAGTTCCTCACGGAGGTGAGAGGATACAACCGGTACCTAATTTTGTCGATTTTGAACTTGAATATACTGCCGAAGCAGGCTGGATGAAAGTTGCAGTGTGGTCGCGGTGATTGGGTGATTGCTGAACAGGTCAGGTGGCGAACGTTGGGGATGCGTGAGGGCTATATTAATCGGCTGGATACATGTATATTTCTTTTTTGGAGGTGAAAAATAGGGTGCACGAATTCGGGCGATAGTGAAAAGTGCTGCGTGATTAGGAGAAGCCGAAGCTAGGGATCTGACGCTGGAGCTTGGTCTAGTTATTTGGAAATCTCCATCAACGTTAAGAAAGAAATTCATCACTTATGCGAAGCTAGCAATGTCGACTGGATTTTGGTTGGGCGAGATTGCAGGGCGTACCACAGCCCGTGGATTTTCAATTCAAAAAGTCGGGGCGCGTACCGGGAAACATATACATAAATCTTTACGTAGTTGATTACCACGAGATTATACTAGTTATGATTACCATAAAACATCTTGCAACTGCCGACGGCCAGGCTCTACTTTTCATTTCCTTGCACAAGGAAACGAAGACGCAGAGTGCAGGTATCATCTACCTTAGCGCCGGGTTGTTCTCCAAAACAATCAACTGATCATGACATCCTTGCAATCACTTCGGCCTTGCCTGCAAGTCCATGTGCTGTACATGATATATTCGCACAGCTATTTGTTTGATGCACCTGACAAGCAACGTTCTGACTCAACGGAAAAGGGGCCATTCATATCCATGGACACCACACCCATGACCAATCATGACGGACACTAGTGCCGTGGGTGTGGTATCACGACAGTCAACTAGTGGGAGTACCCGGCCAAGCTAGTACTAGCTAGGCAGTTTTTGTAAGTCAACACCACGCTAAAATCATCACGAATATCAACGCCTTCTGGTATCACATTTTCATTGGGTGGGTGGCAAATTTTCATGGGATAATCCATGGATGGTGTTTTTTCTTTTGTAGATTCCTCCAGTTACAGCACGCGTATTAGCGCAGTACCGTTCTATGGACTAGTAAGGAAAAAGTAGTATTATAGGCTGTAGTCGCTAGATCCGGACCAACCGCAGCTGTATGACCTTTTGATTGAAGCGTGAAGCAAACCATCTGATACGTATATAGTATGAGAGACTGCTCTGGTAAAAAGAGCTCTAGTTCTTGAATCTGTGGTTCGCACTCACTTGCTCTGCCACAAACGCTATCAGGCGGCGCCTACAAATATCCATGCAAAGTAACTCACCCCTGGTCACCACCGCTGTTTATCCCTGATTTCTATACACCAATGGTTACGCAAAGAGCGATAGCCAAAGCAGCAATTAAATCCTAGTTCCCGCATGCATCCTCATGAGGAAAGGGACACCCAAAACACCAAAGTTTAGCTTCGGACCCTTCGAAATTGACACAGGCTTTGGACTCCATTGTAATACCTCTCGCAGGTTTGAAAAAGAGCTACGTATGAGGTCCAACAGAAGAACAATTGTCTGGTTCGCATCGGGGGGCTTTCGAAATTTCGAGGGAAGAATTACTTGCACGGTTATCCGTATATGAGCGTTTTATGCTATTGCATTGTAAGTGACCCTGTGCTGCAAGTTTGTTGAAGGGGTTGGGCAAGCCCCCGAAGCGCAGTAGCTTGTGGGTAGTAAGTATTTACGTATTCGATAGTCTACCCGCTGTCCACCGATTCGGCTCCGACCCTTCCATTCTCAATCAGCCTGCCGTTGCTGCCTCCGATCATGTGTTAATAGGTAATCTGGTACTAGTTCTGGTAGTGACCAATTACAGGGTAAGGAGCAGAACATACAATTGACAGCTTGTTACGTCGGAGTGACGAGCCGAATACAACAACTCTGTAGCTGGAATGACGGCTGAGAATCCCATCATGCAATTACAGTCGTGAAATGAATCGACAGTCGCCCAGTATACTCCTCAGGTCCAGAAGTGGCAACTAGTCAAAGTAGTCATTCACCGGCCATACCATCACACCGAGAGTCACCAAGCAATGCCCCAGCTTGCTGTGACTGGGGCCCTGCAGCTGCAAGCCCTGTGGAATTCAACCGACCGGCGACTGGATGGATGGTAAACATCTAGCCACATTTTGACACTACACACACGACCCTATTGCCAGTCACACCATCAAGGAACAAAGAAAGGCCCAACCTCTGCAACTTGACGCTTCTGTAAGTCGGATCCCCCGCTTTCTTAGGCACTCTTTTTTTGCTTCAATTATCAAAGAGCAACCCGACCCTCAGATCGGCCGTCTCTTCCACCAACGCACAACTGCATGCAAAACAAACACGTGAAACTCCTGCGCCTAGCTAGCACGTTGTGGAGGGTGTGAAGGAGGGTAGGAAGGAGAAACTGATCAACCTTTAAAATACTGCACACATACAAGTCCCTCTCCCAGGAATTCCAAGCTGTCTCGATGCACCTACCGAACATCGCTCTATTGTAGAACATGAGCAAGGAGGCTATGGCTAACTTTGAACTCGATTTGCAAAAAACGATCGAATACAACCGCAAGGGGATTCAAGGAAGGACTCCAGGGGTTGGGGATCCACCCTTCCACAGGTGACTTTCCTTGGAAGCCCAACCAAGCCCAGCCTTTCACTTCTGACAACATCGTATTTTTCGGTCCTTTCCACCAGCCTATACTCGATCTTCAGAGCAGCTCAAGTACAAGGAAGTGACCCGACTTATAGATCTACAGCAAACCCGATGATTTGATCAACTGGAACGAGCAGCTCTAGTTCAAACTGTTTCCTGCCTTTGTTTCCTACCTTGGTTTTCTGCCTGTCTGCCTTCGTTTTCTGTCTTCGTTGTCTGTCTTCGTTTCCTGCCCTCCACACGACATGCGCAGTAACCTTCCTCGCGATCGAGCTCCATGGCTGCACCACCTGCGGTGAAGATATTGGGCGGAAATTATGGAGGATTGGGTAAAAATGTATGTCGGGGGCATCACCTCAACCATCAACTGCCTTGAATATTCATAACCATCACCGACTAAAACAGTTTGGTCATGGTATGCATCCCGCTTCGCTTTCCTGGCCTCGAAAAGACTTATGTCACGTAGCTGGCTGGGTCTCTCCTGCAAAGTTGCAACTGATGTCTCGAGCAGTGGAACTGGCAACGCGCCTGCTAAGCTCGCACTTCACAGCCCTCGTCCTCGGCGACAGTTCTGGAGCCTCGAGTTTCAAGTGTTCAAGCGAATGGGATTCAACTCCAGGATCCCCCATAACCTCCACGAACCGCCGAAACACCCCTAAATCCACAAAGTTTGGCAGTTTCCAGGCCTGCCTACCTACCCTGAGTTCGCTCTATATACGTATACCGACTTCCTATCGCCAATTTGCAGCCAGGCACGGCACTCTCCAGAGTCGCTGCCGCAGGGCGGAAGACAGTATGAACCACAGCATACGGCATGAAGCCTGCCAGCACAAGAAAGTGCATTCCGGAAAACTTATGATTTATTACCCTACTTGCGCGCGAATTGCTAGCAGAGTAACAATCCATAAGTATATTCCATTTATCCAATTCGACAGAGCCTTGGAAGTTCTCCCAGTGGTAGGTGATTACCAAAACATGGAAGCCTATTAATGTGGAGATAAGATCAGAATCTCCAGATCAGGTGAGCCTTTCCAGTTCCAAGGGTTAGATACCAACCATATCACCCCACGGCATCTACATCGAAAAGGAAATATTCAGATGTGATGGACAGGGCCTGGGGATTATAAACACTTACATACATTACATATATTGATCCAGGACAATGTTAACTTATGATCGTTGGTGCCGAGTAGGATGGCAAAAGGATCCTACAGACCCTTTCCAGCAGGACCCATCTGACTTCGAGGGGGGTCAACACATACTTGCCAACCCGACCGAACTTTCACTTACCAAAATAAAGCGAACTGCGGTGGTCCAATGTTACAGGAGATGACCCCAACTTTCCAATATCCAGCTGAGGTTTGAAGGAGCCAGGTGAATTGCAAAATGCAAATTGAAGTCTTTCATAAACTCCCAAGTCTGGAGCGCGGGATCTTGAGATGGCTCAAATTTCCCCACGCCACCCTCCTCCGCAAAGACCTATATCTGTATGGAGCACCCTGCTGTACCCTGAGGTGAACCCAGGCGAAATATTACGCCGGATCCAAATTGAAGCTGCCGGAGCCAGAAATATATACCGTGCGAGTGGAGACGAACGGCAGGAATCGCTAATATTTTAATCATAGGGGATAATACCTAGCCAGACACGAATATATACATCTTGATCATGCTATAGTTCAATCCTAGGCTTACCCACGTTGCAAGCAATTGTCATGCGGAGGATATCGTTTCATGGCGCGACGCGAGAGAAACAAGTCACCACATGCCTAATTTCTGGGTCGATTTATGTTGTCGGTACTTACCTTTTTCGGGAGTCATTTCACCCAACAATAGTCCGGTTAACAAGGAATAGCATCTTTCAGGTGATGCTACATAAATGCTACATACTGTATGCATAGGAACGGGCCTGGCGGGCGTACCTGCACGAGTACTAACATTGTCACCTTCTCAACTGGCACCGATGCCCAATCAGCTTCATATTGACCTGCCCCCGGCCATATAGACTGGTTCTGGCCGTATTTCTTCCGATTGCACACACATGTTGCATTTTTGTGGCTCAAGTACTGTCGGCGATTATTTTGTGAAGGCCAGATACTCAGGTTGTGAAGCAGAGGCCTACTGGAGGTGCAAATTCAGCTAGTTCTTGGGAGCTATCCTTTCGCACAGGTAGGGTGGATATTAATGCTGTTTAACATGTCGTATAAGATGCTTCGAAGCACCTCTGCATATACACCTGTGCCCGCCCAGTGGTTACAATATGACCTCCGAAAATCAGGCACGACAAATTGGATAGCATTTTAAACTCACTTCTTTAGATGAATGAGTTAAATTCAATGGCAAAAGAATACCCCGAGGCATTGCAAACGATGGGCAACTTTCGGAAAAAGCACACTGCATTCTTGCCACCCCTCTCCCTCGATGCAGAACCTGATAGCTCCAGAAGGTATATATTTGCTTATACCCTCTACTTGTCTTCCATCGTTAGAACGATTCTCAACACAGCAGGCGGTCCTGAGATTACACGGCTGCAGTTGAGGGGAAACGTCGGAAAAATGCTCTTGCGCGTGAGTCTTGGGGCGATCTTGAGAGGAGCTCGTTGCAAGTTCCATGGAAGAAAACACGCCGCCACTCCTACGGGAAAGTCGTTTCTAAACTTCAGGGGTCGCTTTTGAATCCCACGAGATACCCGTTAGATACAAATAACTCGGATAACAGGAAATCTGAGATGTGTAGGGTGAAGGCACACCATTGAGTGCGCGCGTTTCCGATGGATATTGCTATTTGAGTTAGGATTGGGTTGTTAAAGCCGGAGGAGTGTGCAGAAGTACCGAGAAGGAAAGGAATAGAAAACCAGTTCGAATGTAGGTACGACTCGGATGGGGCTGATGAATTTTGAGCTAATTGTTCCTTTGAATCTACAGAAAAAACCGGAACGGTTTCGTGACCGATTAGAAGGTCCAAAATTATTGACCGGAGGGCTCGATCATGCTTCGTTCCTGTTTACCGCACAGACATCACTCTTCCGATACGCTCGGGATGAGGTATGTGAATTGGGGTGCATGCATTCTATCCCATTCCATTCCTTAGTCGGGAGTCAATCACCCTCCGGAGGATATATTCCGATACCAAAGCCCCGGAAGACGCGCTTGAAACCAATTGCGGAGAAGGGACTAAAGAGGGGGGGAACGCAGCAGGAATTCATGATCAATTTTTACAATTATAGTCAGACCTTAACTTGTGGACTAATTACTAGGCCACCAGGATTATTTCGGATATTGCCGAGCCAGGCCGTGTCCAGCCCGCTTCACGATTGTGGTGGCAACTTCACCCGTAAACACGGGGAAAGTTGCTTAGTACTGGGTATCACAAGCCGGAGACTTGGGTGCCAAAGACACTTGGCCGTGGTTTGTTGGCAAATCGAAAGTTGCGCCAAATGATCGTTGTGGGACTGCTGAAACTCTCCCCAGATCCGATCTAAGTTCTTTAAGATATGCGTCGTCATGATCAAACAAGATACGGTAGTGGTTCCGAGGCTAATCGAACAATACACCTGTACAACGTATACTTTCAACCATATTTCGACGCTCTATACCAGTATGCAAACTTTGTGCCAATACTTCGGTCTCAGTTGAATGGTTTTCCTTTTTTTTTTTTTTTTAACCAATGAACAAAGATTCATGTTTTCCAACACTAACTCAGAATATTACTAGCCTCGGTGTACACAGTTTCGTACCAAGGCTTCACCCGGCTAGCGGTTTTGCACCAAAAATAGCTAAAAGCTCTAAAAGCTAGGAATCACTTTGTGCACCCGGAATTATTGATCTGAAGTGGATTTCTACAGCATATTAAGAAATCTGGCTGTGAGATGTAGGAAATACTCTCGGTCGGCAAAAGAAGCAACGTCGATCATGGGCAGGAAACGGACAGTTTTGAATTATGCGGGTGGAATCCAGGGTATCCGATTTGGCAGGTTTGAATTTGGGCAAAAAGGATGGATATAAGGGACGGAATCCGCTGGAGAGGTAAAGAAAAGGCAGAGCACTAGGACCGTAGCATTCAGACTATAGCGATACCTAGATAGCTCCGCCGTTGAATAAATCTCTCTCACTCTCACGATTCCTCCGTTCATAAACCCGTAATGTTACATGAGATACACTTCTACGGTGGCCATACTTCGTTGACTTGTCATGTCCCATCCAAATTTGTTATAGATTTAGGCATTAGTCAATTCTGTAACCTTCTACACGTGACCTCGCTTATATATAAACTATGATATATATCATAAGGATGGGGGAGTAGTTGGTAGCCGCTATATAACCTCTAAATACATTGTTACATATGATATCGGAATTATCCACGACATCCCTAGCTGGAATTATTAGAGACCCTGATGTGATATAGGTTCTACAGATATATCCGTACTATATGAGGTACAGTGCGTGGGGGAAAGTTATGGCGCACCCCTTTCTATGCATCACTCACACTGCTGTATGTCTCACCAGAAATAAGGGGGCACTTGGGCTAGCGCTGCATACTCTGCAACTTGGTGCGCCATAACTTTACCCCACGCATTGTAGATCGATAATTTCTGTAGCACCTAAGACTAGACACCTTAACTAATCGAAAATTTCACAAAGATACGCTAACGCAGGAGGAGACAAGGAGGCCATAGTGGTGCCAAGGAACCTGTCGGGTTAGGTAGCCATCTCGAACCGGGGTATCGTAGGCTTCACAGCCGGTAATGTATAGCAGAATATTTTGTATGGGTGTCAGCGGGCCCGCAGCCAGTCTAATAAACGTAATAAATTAGGACAAGACCGTCAGTTTTCCGGTTAAAGGCGTGCACGTAGGTAATCATATTTATTTTTGCTGCAGACGGCCTCTACCTTTGCCGACAGATCGACCAACCAGAGCGCACAGCTTCAATCCGCCACCAATTGGGCCTATAAAATCTGCAGAATGAATAGGCCGTGCGTTCGCTAAGAACGTAGCATCCACTACTTAATACTAATTCCGATTAGTGGATCCTACTTTGCTAGCAGGCCCTGGCCGAAGTCCTCCACTCTAGTAGGCTTGCGGTATCTGTACTAGTACGGAATAGGGGATTTATCTCATCTTTTTGATGTAGGGTCTGTGCGTAAGCCACTCCTGAAGCTCAGGGTAATGACGCCTCTCTGTCGAGCAATGAAGAATTGAGAACCATAACCATACGGCCTACTAGCCCAAGTTCCTCTTTTGAAATTGAACTATGTGAATCTTTTACATTTGTAGTTAGTGCCTTCAGTTTCATCAGTGAATCACGTGAGCAGCAATTGCATGCAAGCGTGACGCATTCCGAACATATTGTTCTGGTACATGCGACAGAGGCCGATTGGTCATGACTACCCCGGAGGCCGATCTGTTCATGGCAACCGCCTTTCTAAGACAGATAAACCCGCAGTGACACGGGATTGTAATACCCCGGGCCATAAGTGCCTCATCCCACTTCAAAAAAAAATAAGATCGGTTGTAGCTTTCGGTATTTCGACGCAAGGATCTTCTGACAATGCAACCCCGCACCCTGCTGCCTGTATGCTTGGAGAAAATACGTTGTTTATATTAATCTTGTAGCGTACAACCTCCCCGATCCTGTGTAACTTGGCCCAAGATTATTGCGCGGTGGCTATTTGCTTGAAGATAACTAATATCGAGTGTATTTTCCTTCCCATGTTGTTCAAGCTATAGGCCCTTGAAGGTTGCAATCATGTTCTGACCCATACGTCAATACGGCCCATTCATCAATGGGACGCTAAAGATGGTTGGGCCGGCCCACCCATCAATATGACGGCCACAATAATATTCTAATATTAATTATCTCATATATTCGGAACTATTGAGAATTACGGAACTATGGAGCACTACGGATAAGTGGAAAAATATAAGATATAAATACATAAAATACAAGAAAATCTAGGCCTCCAGACATAGAAAAATATAATGTAGAAATAAATGAAAATACGAGAAAATCAAGT
>Ga0307511_10005163_pt1 | contig 13304 bp, 14 predicted proteins | sample 13_EM_MG_FD_200266 | JGI IMG/M metagenome (GOLD analysis project Ga0307511, IMG submission 200266) | Populus trichocarpa ectomycorrhiza microbial communities from riparian zone in the Pacific Northwest, United States - 13_EM | ecosystem: Host-associated > Plants > Roots > Unclassified | place...
AAGAACATTGATGACGATCATGCGACCGCGGAAGTTGGCCTGTCACGTCAGCACATCTGGTGCACGCCTCGGGTAGGCAGTGGGGAGGGAACATGCAGGTGACAGCTCTGCGAGATAAAGTGGTACAACCAAGCTCGCTAAACCCACTCCGCAACCAATAACAAAGCGCCTGAAAATGTAGTGATCATCAGCATTATTCCCCTACCTAGTCTGGTGGCACTTATTCCTCTATAAAGCATAATACCCTATCACCGCAACCAGACTACAGCAAAACCTGGCGAACAAGACCCCCACGTCTCTCCATATAATTCTCGTTGCTATAGTGGAGAGACTGGGGGTCTTGTTCTCCAGATTTTGCGGTAGCTACTCGTGCCAGTAAAAGGAGAACACCCAGCTCACTTACCCTACAATCATCACCCACATTCCATGCGCACACGCCTGCATAACAGCACCCCCGATAAACACCACATCAGCAACTGCAATCACCCATTTTCTTCCGACCTGATCCGCCAGCGCCCCCGCCAAAATTCCAGCGAGCAGCGCGCCCAACGATGTCGCAGCCGTGATCATTTCCTTCTGGCCACTCGATAACTGTGGCGGTCCAAGGTCACCACCAATCACCACTAGCGCACCCGAAATCACCCCCGTATCGTACCCAAACAGTAATCCAGACTGCAACACCCGTCAGCTCCAACGCCACCGAATATCTACCGGGAAGCAGAAAAGCTTACAATTGCGGCAATCGTAGTCAGAAACCACAGCCATCTCGACGGTGTCTCATGGTGTACATTAGCTCCGAGCGCAATCTCCGCGGAGGTATTGAAGCCGCGATCAGAATCTACAACTGCAATTGGTTGTGCCGCTTGCCGTCCTGCCTTATCGGGATCCATGAGTTGGATTGGGCTAGAATGTATCAACTCTGCCATCGCTCACCTCCTCGTATTAGCATAGTCCCCGTTCCAAGCTCAACCTTAGGAAATTCAAACCTACAGAATAGAGCAGAAAAATAACCAGCGGCCCGGGCAACCCAAGATACCAACGAACTAAAGTAATGATACTTTGGCTCTCTCAGGGGAGCTTTCCCCACGGACGACAGTCCTATCATTTCCCAGTTTTATGAAACTGATGGGAACTCACGTAGATCATACCTTGAGTTCGGCAACTTGACATGATGACAGCGACCATGCACAGATGGCTGTTCGCAACGTTACCTGTCGTGTGATACCTAATATTTGCGAGGGAAACGTTAACTTTATGATGCTCAGCAGGCCTAAGACTGTACATGTTCTGTCTGTAACAGTTACACCGAAGTTTCCCCCATACCCTACGGAGTAGTGTCAATCAATATCCGGATGGGAGTTCAAGTTTCAGCTGTAGTGCCAAGGGAAATACGCAAAAGCTTATACGCGCGAAAACCCGAATGTGATGTGTCAAATCAAATTGACAAGCACATACATATCACAAAAATTCATCTAGGTAGGGATGTATACATACTGGTATACGCAAATGTACTCCGTGAAGAGTCCATAAATTGCAGAACACCTTGGCACCATAAGTAACCCATAAGTAACCCATAAGCCAAGTCTGGTTGCTATAAGCGTCTGATTGCCCCACCCAGCCAACCTAGCCGCTCATAGCCCCAATCCCAAAACAGTCAAGGCCCAAACCGCACGACTCACGGCGGCAACTCCCGCAACCATGTTTGGTTAGATGAACGAAATGCCTAGACTCGTATGAGACTAGAAATGCCCCTCCCACGCAATCCCACTGCATCCCGTCTCCGTCCGCATCCGCGCCGCTACCTTGCCTGTTCCGGTACCATGGTGTAGGGTGCTCTGGGATGAGGTTATCCTGCAGGATCCCGAGATCACAAGGTAATGGGGGAGTTTTACCAGCAGGGCGTATGGTTAGGGGATATTGTATAGATGGAATTTCTGGTTTGATCAATCGAGAGAATTACAGTTGCAAGCGGACTATGCATCCATGTGGAGCAGGGCCTGAGGTACTTAGGACCGTGCCCTACCGGTACCTCGAGTGGAGCTTGCTAAGATGAATCAGCTGCAGTGTCGGCACACTCAGACTGCCGACATGCAATTGATCCTCAACGCTAGGGTCGGAAGGACCTTCAGCGGAGATATCGATTGAAAGATGGGAATCCATCGACGGTCCCCAAGCCACCATGGCCAGCCTTAGAGATACTAGAGTCTCCGCAAATGCACATCATATTAAAGAACTCAAAAAGAAACACACTCTATCCAACCAAAAAATTCCATCAATAGAACCAAACCAACCAAGCCCACATATCTTCCACCGATCCCAACAGCTGGGGTGATACATTCCATGTTTTCTGATTTTACACAGGCTGAGTAGAACTTGAGAAAATGCCAATGTGAAGTAATAACGTAGTTTACCGCCCATACCATAGAATCCAAGAACTAACATAAGGCACGGAGGGAAAAGAAACTGCAAGAGGCAACAAAGGTAGAGTTAAGTTAAGTCACGATTCGTCTTCCCCGAATTCCAAAATGAGAGTAGATTTTTTCTGCCAAAAGCTTTGCAGCATATAAGAAACGAGAAGGGGAAAGGAAGGAAAAGGTACAATAACAAGAGATAGGATGTCCTTCTAAATTCGTGCGGTCTCCAGATTTTGAGTACCCAGCAGCCCCACTCCCGACATGTGTATGCGTCATTTGTCAAATTACGACTAATGCAATTTCAAGAGACATCGCCAACCCTGAGGACGAGAGCACAGTGAATGATATCAAATCTGCTGCACTGGTTCGTTTAGGGGCTTTTGCCCATAGGTGACATACATTAGGAAATAAGAGTGCATCTTCTTGTTGAGGAACTCTTGCCTTACCCCTTCCATAAGCTCGCTGATCTTCTCTGGTGACCACTGTTTAACAGTACCAAATTAGCATATGCCAAGGGGCCTAACGCGAACATATAGTACCTTTAAAACTCTTGTGAATAGAGCATATGTCCATCCTTCTATTGTATATCATATGATGTTAGGAGGCTTTTGACCACGTCACGGGTCCGGAGAACATACCTGATCCCTCTAAAACGTTTAACAAATTGAATTGGCCAATGGCTTTGTACTTGTCGTCTTTTGGCCAATTTCCAACCGGAAGTTTGTACACCTCCTCCTTCACGTTGTGGAAACCAGCGCCTATCATCCATTCCTTTAAATGCTCGGAGATCTTCCATGACTTCCCGTTAGCGGAGCCCGCAATATCCAGCCAATACGTCCACTCATAAATCTTTGATGGTTGTGGAATTGTTCCGTCATCTGACACGAGCTCGATTGTCGTTTCGAGGTGCTCAAACCAGGCTCCAGGTTTAAGAGTACGGTACACCTCGCGGTATAATTTCGGCCAGTCTTCAACGGTCGCATACAAAGCCCTGGCATGGATAAAATCAAATGAGTTTGAGGGATGGACCCAATCCCTGGTGTAATCATCTATCTCAAACTCTGCATTTGGAGGAACCCTGATGTAGCCTTTAGTTGGGGTTCTGCGAAGGGATGATAATTAGCCTACCATGTCGGTTGTATAGGCGATAAATCATTGCCAATGACCGTTGCATATGGAAATCTTTCCGCCGTCTCCATAACCCACATTCCTGTCCCGGTTCCAAGATCCAGGATACGTTCTGGCTCTGTTGTGATGGGCGCGAGGAACAGCTCGCCATCAAGAGCTAAGGCATACACGTGGTGACTGCTCACATCAGTTCAATGTCCGGCAAATTCGTTTGCTCAAAGAGTACGCACAAAATATCAAGTTGTGCATTTTGACGCTCATCGTTTGGGGCATAATACTGTCCTTCGCTATAGGCATGATACCTATCATCACCCCCATGAGCTTAGCCTAACGTGATTTTGATTTGACAGTGTATGTACCTTCTGCCATTTTCAAAACGATAATTGTTGATACCTGACACAATTGACTGGGCATCGCTGGGACTAAAATTCGTTCAAATTCTGACAGTTAGTAGATTCACCTGAACGAGATGCGGCAACATCCCGACTCCTTAGGGTAGCTGACAACCTACCTGGCACTACCAAAAGCCGAATCGGTATCGCTGCTGCTAGCACTGAACTCCTCCGCAGAGTCGATCAAGATATTTCCGTCGTAATCCATGGTAATCTCTTGTCGGAATTTGCTGGTAGACAGGCAGGTTTCTGGGGTATCGTCTGACCAGTTACTCGTCACCGGTAGCAGCGGGATTTCCGTCGGTTATCTAGGCGACGAGGCGAGAGGTAAGGCTGGGGGTAAATTTTACCGAGTGTACGGGCTAATCGCCCCTCTCCCCACACCACAATTAATTAACCTAGTCAAGCAGACCCTTGCTATCACTGAGGAGATTGTGGCCAATCACTAAGACCCCATGAAGCCCCCACGGTTCAAGTTAGCGGCCCCACGGAAAAGGCGCCTTTGGATTGAATTTTAGATCCAATTCTACGAGCTACTGGAAACTCTGAGACTTCGGATCAGGAGGTCAAGATGCACCAATAACGATGTGGCTTGTATTTCAGGCAGGCAATTGGTTAATATCCCTGCACTTTTCGTTTAATCCCTGAACTTGCGCAGCATGCCCATTCCAGGAGCCAGGTTTGCTCGAAACCCCAGGGCATGGTGACCTTCCACTCGCCGAAATAGGAAAAAGTGTCTGAGTCTCACCACGTGCTTGTAAGAGTTAAGGCTGCTACACCAAATTTCTCTGATGTAACAGATAACGAACCTGACAGATTTCTCAGATTCGTATTGGTGCTTCCCATATAAAATAATTTCCTATACCCGATGGATGAGGTGATAGGTAGTAGACGTTAAAAGAGCCTATGACTTTGTGGCGGGCTGAGCGGGGCTACTTATCTTAGTCTCGATCCTACCCATATTAGGAATGGTTTCTTTAGAAAAACTTGCTACCAAAAGTGCTAATTAAGATTCTGGGTATGTCCCGATTTTCAATTCCCTGCTCTTTCCGTTGGCTGCTTCAACCACTAGTCAGTGGAAACACGTATTCATCCATGTTAGGTTGGTGTGGAACCCGAATCTGCATCCGGAAGCCTCTATCGCTCCAACATCGATATTCCTTTAGGTACCCCGCATCCGATTCATATATCAGCTATCGGAAGAGATTTGAGCCTGAACTTCTTTCACTCTCTCAGAGCAAGCGATGCTGGAATTACTGGTCGGAGTTGATCGACCAGCTCTGAAGCACCCAGACTGGTAGCACTTTGTACGTCTGGTAAAGTGTACAAACTAAAATCAAAAATGTTCGAAGAAAGTGAACCTGAACCAGAGCCTAAAAGAGTCGAGTATAGAGAACCTATCTAACCCCTATATACAGTTCGTGGGGGAAAGTTACTACGCCCCCCTTTTTATGCAGCGATCACCTCCCAGTGAGATGATATCTATGTATCAGAGTGGAGCACTACTTAACTAGATTGAGCACAACAATGGCGATATTTATATATCTAGTCTCGGACCTATTTACATACATCTCCAGACTCTATCTATCTACAGGATAGAATGCTCATCATGTTTGGTGCCAACCCTGTCTTCATGGAAGATAGCTCTCCTATATACAATTCTTATCGTGCTCTAATTTAGATTTTACACATCAAAAGTTACTTCCTTTCTTGGGGGACCAGAAGCTGTAAAGAAGACAATAGCTGAATGTTTGTGAGAAGCATGGAAGGAGATTCCTACTAGCCTGTTAGACTCTTTTACTAGATCTAGGGCTGCTGTAGTAATTAGAGCTGGGGGGCGGTGCACCAAATTCTATTTTTGTACATAGATACTCTGGCGATGTATGTGAATAGGTACAGTACGAGGTTGGAAATATCTCAATTTTTGTGCTCAATCTAGTTAGCGCTCAGCTCATTGGGATACATAACATACATACATATCATTCATGCGTCACTGGGAGCCGATTGCTGCATAAAAAGGGGGGCGTAGTAACTTTCTCCCACTATGGAGTGATATTAGAGCACACTTTACATATTCAGTAATCTCTCTGTTTACGAGTACATAGGTGCAGAAGGTTGACGTCCAGAAATCAGTCATACAAATTTAGGTACCGGTACCAGCCACTTGCAGTGAAACATGATGCTTTTAAACACGAGTCTGAGCTTGCAAGGGTATAAGGAAGACAAGCCTTGAAATTACCTATCCGTAAGTCGCCTAGTGTTTGAGATACCGTAGGTTGTCCCCACACCCCAAGTAAGTAAGTAGCTTACACTTGCCTTTCGGTCACTCACCAATGATATTCGAGCCTGTTCAAGGAGAAAGCTCCGCACTCCGCACTTCGACCCCTGGAACCATAGTTTGACACAATTCCGTGTCTCAATCGATATCGCCTATCATTCTGGTAATGGGGGGTTGGACTTCATGAGTTGGCATGTAGATGTGTCTTGAAGTATCAATAGGTTATCGAATTCCATCGTGTTACAATAGCACAGCAAGCTCAGGGTGCGCATGTAGGGGAAATTCCAAGGCCTGAGGGAGATAGGGTTAGCGCTGATTCCATCGCAACTAAATTTTGAGGTGACGGTATAGCTATCGGTAAAAGTTTTTGCGATTGGCACCAGAAGTGCGTCATTGCAATGTTTTATACAACTCCCAGAACAAGCAGCAGACTAAAGGGATCCCTTTCAAATGTAATAATAGCATATCATCCCTCAATATTCCTACTTTCAATAGCTCCCGAGGCCAAGGTGGCAGTATGTCGTATTGGCACTGAACCTGGTTGGTAAATGCTTCATTTTACTGCTATTTACAAACCTCAATGGGCAAAAAGACCCCATAAATCAGTTAAATTCTGGAAGCTATAAGTTAGTTACCTGAGGCTGAGGTACGATGGATGTCGACGGTCGGGTAGCAACGGCAATTGGTGGCTCGGAATGAAGTAAATTAACCAATACCAAAAATCTGTACGTCAGTATCGGTTGCCGCAGGCTGCCAAGGGGTGCAGAAGGAAAGGGCCGGGTATCCCGCAAGCCCAACCTATCGTGCACACATGCTATTACGCCCTTCATGGCCATCCGGTGCTTGTGCACATGAGTAGAAGTGCTGAAAAGGTGAAAAAAGCTATCTGCTTTGCACTCACCACCTGTTAGGAGGGTTTAAAGGAAGAGGTGGTGTAGGAACTGGTGGTTAAAGAAGTAATAATGTATAAGACAGTAGGTAACCACGAATAAGACGCTGAGCAAGCTCGGGACGGATTTGAACTGTGGGTAAGAAAGTAAGCAATAGCCAGAATATTCCATAGGTCCTGGTAATAGCAAACGTTCTATCGCTTCCAAGTACACAAACTTCACCATTGCAGACACATACACACATCACGAGTACGCTTGCCCACTACGCCACCAAAAAGACGATCCTATACCAGAAAACACAGCTAAACGCCCGCGAACACATGCTCCTATCCATTGTAGAAAAACCAGAGCTCAGACTACGGCAAGTGGAGTTTTAGATACAAGTTTGATCCCTATCGGTATCAAAGTCTGACAGTTGAATCTGAAGCTGAGTCCGAACCTGAGGCATGAAGGTCATCTTGTATGTACGTATATTTGTTTGGTAATACTATAGTAGGATACCGTGCATGAAGTACCTATGATTAAGAAAGTAACCGCAGATAAGACGCTGAGATAGCTTTTGGCAAAACCGACGTACCGTAAATAGGACTGCAGTCTTAACCAACTGATCCTACGGTATTTGACTGGCTTAGGCTATGCTACGGAGGTGGAGGCAGTTATCAAGATAAAAGGGTGGTATACCAAATAGTAGATACCTAGGTATTATTTTGTATTGCCCTGTACCTAGATGATACTTATGGCAAGGTCTGTGTCTAATTTCATGCCCGTAGGTGCTCTGGGTGTGGACCAATAGCAACCATCTCGTAGGGCAAAATTTCGGCGGATTTGCTAATACTTGCGACTGTGGTCTCTAGCGGATGAACAAAAAAGTCGCTGTTGCGTGACACTACAAAAAGTTCAGCTGTCTGAGATATCTGAGGCAGCTGCCTCTTACAAGTAGGATATTAGGTATGTAGTTATGATCTTTATAATTAAATAGATTGCGAGAGTTTAAAAGTACCAAAATATGTAATTAGTGGATGTTGGAGGTGATCCAGGCCTCAACCTTTCGGCTGGTTGCTGCGGCTTTTTAGACAGCTCTTGGGTTCATACCTCAACCTGAAAAATATTAAACAGTTTTACCTATTGAAAGTCGGGACCATTTCATGTCCACCTCTTCACTTCCCTTACAAAGACAACGCTTTTCAGGTTAAATGGCTTATTTGACTGCATAAATCAAGGTCAAAGCTTTCATGTATGTCTATACCCAAACGGTGGATTGAGTGAATTTCTAGAGACTCCCGTAGGTATGTATGTACCTAGGTACTGGTAGAGAAGATACTGTATATGCAGTATTTGCTAGGCAGTTCCATCACGGGGTATTGCATTATCATAGAGATCTGCATGCATTCACGTGATCCCCACTGTACTGAATGTGTTTGGATGCCGAATGGGGATTTACTGAAGGATCACTGAGTGGCATCGAGTAGGAAGGGGTATCGAAGAGAGGAAGTAACTGAACTCTAGTACCGTCGAACCTCTATAATAGCATAGCGTCGAGACCCATCCTATGCTATTAGGGCAGCTATGCAAATATAGAGGCTTTGCATGCACGTAGAAATATGTGGTGAAATTCCTGCCGAAGTACTCTACACTCAACCAAGCTCTCTATTCAACTCCTCCTTCATACCCGCCCAGGTTTCGAGGATATTGCTGCCGAATCGTAGAATCTCCTTGCATAGATCTCGAAGCCAGCTGTGAGAGTACTGATGCGCTTTGCTTGCTGAGGAGAAGAGTGGCTTGCGAAATAATCATAATGAAGCGGAAAACGCGTACTCTATAACAGTAAGTTAACCAACCCCCTTAGCCTAGGGTACCAAGCAATCCATTAACCTTAGTTAAAGGTTCGTTGAGAGTATGACAACAAAAAACAAAAATAGAAAAACCCCATTAAATTTAGACCTGACTATAAACCCACCCTACACAATTAGCCTCACGCCCCAAACCCTGTCATATTCTACGCCGTTCACTTTTTCAAGTGGCTGTGGGCTGTCGAGCCATCGTTAGGTTAGGGGATTCTGGAATTCGGCAAGAATATCCTCCAAACACAGGCGGGTATTCAAGGGGTTTATGAGTTGATGCACGTCCACTTTGTCTAACTTGTCCTTCAGTTTCTCAGGCCCTTGCCCGGAACCAGGCTCTGTTTCTCGCTACCATTTCTACCGTTTTGTCCCTCGTCCAAATATTCACCTTTTGAATAAACCTTGAGTGTTTAGCGCGGCCCTTTAACCATATTACCCTGTCAGACAACGATTCACCACCATATGAATTAATATCACTCAATGAATCAGGAATGTCTTGTGCAGGAAACAATCCCAACCATCCTCTCACTATTGTGCAAAAGGCAATCCTACTTTGGTCAGCAATTCGGAGATCTCGGCCCCAAATCCCTCGTGCGCAGAGGTCGTTCAGGGGGAGGTCTTCTAAAAACTTCAAAGCTTGGACGGTATCATCGACCGTAATAGTATGATATATGGAATAGTATGCATCTCGGAATGGAAATTGGAGTAGGCGGAGAAGATGAGGGATACTGGCTCGGGGATGCACAGCCACGTGTGGTCGTACCAGCGCACAGTTTAGCGGTAGTATCGGAGCTCTGACATAAGTGTGGAGGTCGGCTGTCATTGAAGGGTCACTGACGTGTTCTAGGAATGCGGCCTTGGTAATGTCTGGCCGAAGGTCACGGAGATGGTCCGGATCCTCGCCACCATATACTTCGAGGGCAATTTCCATGCCTTTGTCCAGTTTATCCCCATCTGCAGTTGGAGGTGTTATGGGATGGGGAATGTAACCTAACCAGACGAAGATGAGTGAGATTATCTCGCTGATGCAATACCACATGTCGGCCTCATGCGTGCCCAAGCTAGTCTTTCTGGTACGTGTCACGTATGCTTGATACTCAAGCACAAACATCTTTGCTGCTTCCAAATCCGGCTTGGTTAGCATGCAAGGAACAGCTGGATTAGGCTCAGATGACATGTACCCCGGCTGAGTGGTAGCTCCATGCTTTGCCGTCGAAGAATTCATATCTGTCATTGTGGTTAGCTTCTGGTGTGTATGGTATACAATGCAACACCCCAAATCACATAGATACTAGAGGTTCTCGAAAGGAGAATTACCACAACAGTTCTTTCGTGCGATTGTCCGTTTGTCAACCCGCCTTCAGTTAGCTTAGTGCCCATTGTTAGATTGTCTGATAGTGCGTTAGTATTTGAGTGCTTACCTGTGCAAACAGTTCTGGAGGGAGAAATCTTGTAGTGGTGAGATTGCTTGTGTTGTTAACTTGGAATTGGTCTCGGCGCCAGACCCTCACTGGGAATTCGAGTAATCAGACTAGATTTCGAGATTAACAGGGTCCAGACGTTGCTTTTATATACGCAAGCAGAGTAGACAGTGTAAGTTGTGTGCGTTTGGCAGCACTGATTAATTAATTAATTAATTAATTAATCGATTGATTGATTCTTTGTTTGTTTGCTTTAATTGAGGGCTTCCAGCAAGGACATCGGGGTTTATTAGGGGTTTAAATAGGCCGGGAGAAGGGCCAACCTAGCCTCACGGCTTTCAACATTGTTGGCGACACGTGACCGGACTCGAGAATAGTTATTTACCTAGGCAGAAAGGTCCCCAACCTTGCGGGATCTACCATTCACCAAAATCTAACCAAATAACCCATTAACCTGAAAGGCATTTCTTTTGTAAGGAGGTGAGGAAGTGCATACGAAATGGTTCCAATCACCAGCGATTTGTTTCACAAATTCCCACCGTAGATTAGGAGTTCTAACCTTCTCCAATTATAATTAGTCTTAACAGGAAGGGGTTGCTGAACTACCGCTAAGGGGAAGTTGTGTGCTTTAATGAAGTTTAGTCTGGTTCAGATCCAAACTTTGAGGAAGAGCCCAAACTGTAGCGCTAAAAAAGTAGAACAAACCAGTAGCATCCAGCGGACTAGTATCTCAGGCTCTCACACCTCTACCTTCAACACCTCCATCATGATTCTGAGCTATCAAATATTTTAGTGTGTTTAAACTCCCACAATGTAATTAATTATAAAGATCATGACTACCTAACAAGGTATCTCAGACCGCCGAATCTTTGTAGCCTCACGCAGTAGCATTTTGCGGGCTTTTTCATTTAAGTCTACTGCAGAACTTCAATCCCACTATATAATTGGGCAGTTGACTCTCATTCTTATTACGGGTATATATTCTTGTATGTAACATGCTTATATTGAAGTTCTAACTGTACACTAAGTACCGGTATACCTTGTAAGCAAGGGCTCTGAGCACCATACCTTTGCTGTAGGCATTTGTCTATTGGCAGGTTTGTATTGGTTTTTTTTGTAAATGTCTGTACGTTGGTTCGACTTAAAGTCATGCGACGACCCCATCATCTCCCCTTTGAAGGTTTGGCTCCCACGGAACAACGGGCCCCATCACTCCAGCTGTACAAAGATTATTTTTCACAAGTAGGATAACGTATCATTACTGGGTAGAACCGCACTAGTGTTGTATTACTGAGTATTCGTTTTGGAGGTAGTGACATTTCCTCTGCAATATGTTTCAGTCTGTTTCTCTGTAGATTTATTTATTATCCAGTCTTTGCATCCCCCAGTTTGAGCCTATTTGGCTTATCAGAAACGGTTGAGAAATGGTTGAGAGGTGCCTAAAACCCTTCTGATTAGTTACCCAGTAATGGTCGGTTTCCCAGTGAGATACTGCAAATGGGGCTTGCAGTAGGAGAAAGCTTACATCGTGCTAGAGGTGGGCTGAGTATATTTTGTTGGACGGATAAGTTCGTTGGCGATGGATGAAGTTATAAAGAAGACTTGTGCGCTGCCGACACCTTTGAGAATTGGAAAGAAAATTTGTTTTATGCTGCACTGATCTGATAAACCATCATGGTGTACTCATTCAACAACTTCTGTGTGGTGTTGCCAAGAGTGACCAACAATATGCATTCGCACCGTCACTAAGAATAAAGTTCATGCGAGAAGGTACCCATGTACCACGACTGTCTTACATATTACACCGCTAGCAAGAATGAGGCATTTTTGATACCTAGGGAATTCATCTAGGGTCAAACAACTAAAATAAGGTATAGTTGGTAAAGGACGGGTGCTGGCTAAGACTCGTGGGACTGAAATCGGAATCTGCTGTGATTGTGACCACATAGGTACCTACATAGTTAGCTCTAGGCTCTATTTCCTCGTTGCCTCCTAGGTGTTATGCCGGACGCTAGTATGAACCGTTATAAATTTGGGTAGCTTATCTTTACTCACATCTACCTCACCACCTGTTTCACCATAAACAACAACTTTGACCGTTCTCAACAGGCCCCTTTGACCAAGGATACCATACAACCCCGTATCGACCCCATTAAATTTTCCTTGACCATGAGAGAAAATAACAACAAAACTAACCAAGGATACCAAACAACCCCCTCTCAACCCTATTAAACGTCCCTTGAACATGAGGGAAAATAACAATGAAACAACATGAATAGAAGAGCTGATAATTCTGACACACTACACAATTATTCTCATACATCAAACCCCTTTTACATTTCATGTCCGTCCCTTTACGGGTGCCTGTGAATCGTCGAGTCGTCTCTGGGTCAGGAGATTCTGCCATTCGGCAGCAATATCCTCGAAACCCGGGCGGGTACTCAATAAGTCCATGCAGGCGGGGAGTCGATCCGTGGTTGATTTGTCTGCCGTGTCCTTTAGTTTCTCATCAAAAGTCGCCTTGTTAATTACCAGATCATTGTCTTTTACCCAGGCAATCAACTTGTCTCCCGTCTTCTTCTCCATCCAAACATTCATCTTTTAAAGAAAGCTTGTTCGTTCTTTAGCGTAGGCCATCAAAGTTTTCACATGGTCAGACAACTGTTTCTGGCCGTCACCATGGATATCACTCATTGAATCAGGAATGTCTTGTTCAGGAAACAATCCCAACCATCCTCTCACTATTGAACGAAGGGCCCTCCTGCTTTGATCGGCTATTGGTAGTTCTTTGCTCCAGACCCCTCGTGCGCAGAGGTCACTTAGTTCAAGACTTTCTAAAAACTTCAAAGCTTGGACGGTTTCATAAATAGTAAGTGAATGGATTATGGAATTGAGTGCTTTCCGGAATGGAAATTTGAGTAGGCGGAGAAGATGAGGGAG
>Ga0307511_10005164_pt1 | contig 13302 bp, 11 predicted proteins | sample 13_EM_MG_FD_200266 | JGI IMG/M metagenome (GOLD analysis project Ga0307511, IMG submission 200266) | Populus trichocarpa ectomycorrhiza microbial communities from riparian zone in the Pacific Northwest, United States - 13_EM | ecosystem: Host-associated > Plants > Roots > Unclassified | place...
TACTCTAGGCTCTAGGTACGATGGACATTGAAGTAGCTAGTATAGTGGCGTGCGGGTCTACCAATACCACCAATACAGTCTTGTAATGGCCACCCATTGCCTCTAGTCTGGCGGCCCCCAAGCGACACTGCTCCGGATCCGCGTTTATTTAGACTCCAAGTCACTATACCACGCTTCGACATATGCATGTGTGGCACGAACTAGCCATGACAATAGTCTGGTTCCATGACAAGCAGGATCCATGGAAGATTTAATTTCTAGGACTAATGCTACCACTACTCATTAGGATGAGGGTCCCTACTCTACTAACCAAGCCAGACTATCCACTAATCAGCTCCCAACACTAACAAATGTTAAGCTAAGCGTAACATATTCCAAGTCCCTCCACCGGTTCGCACATCACAAACTGTTTAGGATTGTTTATACTGTACATGTTGACCGTTCGCGCAGCCCCACGCCCGGAACGAAGCTGCGTTGTGCTGCTGGAACTTCAAAGTTTCTTTGGATGGCTCTGGCCCGGGGGCACACTGAGTAGGTATGGTAAATGGATGTTAGTTTGGCTGCAATACACACCAAGTACATAGATATATACATAGGTTCAGGGGAGGAGGATGGGGAATAGTGTTTGAAGCAGATGGAGCTTAAGTGTAGACAGGAAGACCTAGATCAGGGGACGGGAATCTGATGTCCTCGTTCCCAGATCCCTTAGTGTTTACCCAAGACGAAACGGAAGCCTACTATTTCTCCGATTGGACTAGAGTAGCACAAGAGCCTTGAATCTAGAGGCAGCCAAACCCAGCAAAGCTCATGTTCAACTCCAATACCGTATTATGCCCTTTATACAGACATGTACAGGACAATGTTACTCTCACCGCTTACCAAGCCCTGACCCTTCGAATGTCCCCACACATAGTCGTTAGCCCCGTACCCAGAATACTCGCTACCAGCATGAAGTCATGTCTAGCGCCTGGCCGTGCGGAGGACTGTGCCCTCCAGGAGGTGAACTGGCTGAGAACACGCTATACATCGCTTTATGCTGGTATCGGGGTACCTAGAGGTAGTACCTTTGCCTAGCAACAGGCAAGCGACATGCCGCGAGAGCTCTGCCGTCCTCAAGCTCTCTATCCGCCGTCACTCATTCTTCTTGTGCTGGTGGAGGCTACCTACTGGGGTACATAGACGGACCTTGCCCGCCCCACCCAACGTAGAGCCGGGAACCCGTTTGTGAACAGTTTAGTCGTAATATGGGCTTAGAAGTCCAATCACAGGCCAGGCCACGAGAGTAGCTATCCTGCCCGGCTTCTCATCACAGGCTGGCCATTGGTCGCCTGTACTGGTATATCTGTGGCCACTGAGATAATCCAGAGGTGGCGTTGGCCGAATCGAATCTGAAACTGGAAATGACACTGGAATTACGCAAGCGAAGCTCGAGCTCGAACGGATGGCTGTGGCGTGGAAATACAGATTTAAAAGTTTGATCATGCTACGATCGCAACATCCAATTGGCAGCCAGGCCACCTTAAGCTTCTCCACGGTTGCCAGTGGCCAACGCCCGGGAAACAAACACCATGTACGACTAGGTAGAGCCGGCGAACAAACGTTTTGCCCTGTGTATAAACAGCAGCCACAATAAGCATATGGGTTCTCAGAAGGTTCCACAAAGATTCCACGAATTACGGGCGAAAGCCCCCCTCCCAGTATTAGTGATCCCAATTTGTCACTTGAGCACGTTTTGGGGCAAACTGACCATAACAGACAAGCCTAGGGCTTTCATCCCATATCCCATGCAAACACTTTCGATTGCTCCATCAATGGCCACCACGGTAAAACCCACTGTGGTTACCTCAGCCAATTACCAACGCGAATTTGATCCCACATGGCGCTCGGCTGCCATATTGAGCGTTTGCCCCATCACAAAGATCGATCTCTGGGCTGGTTGGAAATATCTCTAGGCTTGTGAAGAAGATCTCACGTTTACCATATGTATGTTTGCATTGCGTTTTGATGTTTTGGACCCACTGCAAGCATGCTTATTGGTCAGCTGAATGATCTAGATAATTCTGATCGATCATGGGGCCTGGGGCTGGCTGGTCTGCAGCTGCTGGCTTGAATCAAACATGGGCGTGATAGGCTACAACTATTCACTCATGCAGGAAACGCTCCGACGAATAACCGGCGCGGCTTGGTTTACATTGCCCAAAAGACTCCATGAACCCCGAGAAGGTTGAGAAGTTGAGGAATGTTTCATTTTCATTCGCACAGTGGTGACTTAAGGATATGATTTATGGTATTGGCTGTTCGAACGTTCGCTTTATCGCCACTGGCTCGGACTTAGGAAAGGCTCTTAACTAATCAGAGTCTTAAACCGGCTAGCAAGGTGTTCCCTTACCGAGCGAGATGATGGACTTCCGCCCGCTCGATCTGCCGGCAACGTGATGTACAACTCACAACAACTAACCTCCGACATACATGCACATTACATGGACAGCGACTGGTGTCAGGCAAGCTAGAAAGCACGTAGTGCGCTTATACTCTAGCTAATATTGCCGTTACTAGAGTGCTCGATTGCAACCTGCAAGCAGGTATGTGTTTTTCCTTTTTTTCTTGTCGAGATCGGGTCTAAGCTTCGACATTGGACGCCGCAACTAAGTGAACACTAGCGCTCGCATCGATCGACATGATACGGTACCCTAAAGTCGAAGCTCCTCCGCGCATGCAAAGTACCCCGCGAGCATCGACTGGACAATGTTCGCTATAGCCGGTGTCTCCGTTTTATCCATTCACTAGGCTATCTTACTACACCCATGATATACTAATTCATAGATGGACAAATCATAACGCATATGTGCACCCCGCGAATAGCTGCAGCGAGGAACAACATGCATCGACACTGCGAATATGGCTGCATGAAACCCTGTATGTACGTTAGGGTCAGATACCCAACCAGTTCCTAAATCGTCAAGTTGATTGACTAATTCGCATGTAGATCTATATGGGATCTGAATTACCAACCGGCCCATTAAATTACCTACAGGAGCATTTCCATCCGATAGCGGTCTCTATAGACGATTAATTAACTATATGACAGATGCAGATAAACAAAACAATATTACGCGATTCGTTTCTGACCTACATGCATATACGCCTACCTAGTCTTAGTTCCACCTTCAAATGTACTTGGCGTCACCTGTCGAACTTTTAATATTTCCATTTTAACAACAAAATTCCTCCACCACAGTGAGCCTGAAGGCCACATGATTGGCCTTCATAAACCCCTAAACTCTCTGCTATAACTTGGTGCCAATAACACCTGTAACTTCAAACCCGAATGATGAGAGAAGCGGAGGAGTTGGCACGTTGCTATGCGGTCTGTTCCATACAAACCTGGGAGCATATATCAAGGTGCTTTGCCGGGTGCACGTGTACTGTCCTACCGAAGAGACCGAATAGCGAGCGAACGGGAAAGCTCACGCGAACGGGAAGCATGCAACGTTACTAGTTGTACATGGAGTGCACCGTAACGAACCGCACGCGGCTCCGGATCTCACATCAACTGCATTTTCTTGTATGGGAAACCCAGTCGCGCCAAGTTGAACTTGTGTGATTTACAACCGCGTGTACTTATATTTCTGGTCCGAGTCATACATGCCAATGCATAACGCATGTACAACCCCCCCCCCTGGCCAACGCGGTCACTCGTCACTGGTAAGGGGGGGTCCTACAATGTACTGTACATCCAAGTTCCCAGCACATGAATGTAAAGCGCGTCGTCGCCTTGTACATACCTTCTGCAGCTGCCAGCTCTTATCGCTCGCTGATCGTGATCTCACGCGCATATCCTGGTTCATGAAGGGGCGGTTGGGGGGGGGGAGGTAACGTTGTTGGTAGGTGCAGGTGGCTGGTACATCTCGGTATCGCGTCTTTTAACAGCTGGCCGAATTCCATGTATCGCGGGATCAGATCAGATGTGCATACATACCATCATAATCTACTATCTCCTCCCAATCGATATGAACTTCCATCTACGGATCCTCCCCCCTAGAGATCCGCATTATCGGCCCATTATACCCTGACATCAAGCTCAACCCACGTCGAGTAGAAATAAGAGTTTTGAAGTTAGTTGTTAAAGTAAAAAGCTGTCGATCATTGATATCCTTTTTATACTTGCGAAAAGCATGTGAAAATACTGTAATCTTTGATGGTAATTTGTTAGGATTAATCTACTATATATGTATATATATATATATATATATTTTACAATGGCTTTATTGTGAATATAGCTGACTAGTAATATTACCGGTGTCTGCTATTTTGAACTGAGAGGTGATCTCATATGTATATCGATGCACACCGGATTAGAGAGTAAGAGTAGTGCGATAGGCTGCCATGAACAAAAATCCAACAAGTGGCCAAAACCATTAGTTACATACTGTACATACCTTCCTTACCAACATCTGCAAAGGGGCCAATCCCCATTTCCAAAAAACTATGTACATGCCTACCAAAGGTAAAGCTTTTGATGTTGGGCCCCCCGGGGTAAGTTCCACCGTTCCACCTCCAAAAAAAAAAAACAAAAAAAAAAAAAAAAACATAACATTTCAAAGTAAATAACCCCTTGTTTTCATGCTTTTTTGCACACCAAAAAAAAAAGGGTTCTAACCTTACCTTACCTTACCCTTACACTTACACTTACCTTACAACTTACCCTTACCTGAACTTTTTCTTTTATCCAAATCCATTAGAGTATACCCGGCGCACCAGATGTCACACACACGCACACATACACAAGCTTCTTTCTATAACGAATCACAATGCATTCTTTCTCTCTTCTCTCTCTCTCTCTCTCGCCATCACGTAAAAAAATTCTCGAGCTCCTCCTCCTCCCTCTTGATTTTCCCTTGTTTTGCCTCTTACTTTGCTCCTCCACACACACAGAGCAAAAACCAACGTTTCTTGCCAATCCCAATGCCCAGAAACTTAGGTACATAATGCGGTGCTAATTTCAATGGTCATACTTAGTTCAAACCCCACGCTATCCAACGTTAACATTTCCTTATACTAGGTTTGGGTATGTGTGGGGTTTTTCGGGTATATCCAGGTCTGGGTTTCATCAGGTCCAATCCCTTCACCAAGTCACCTCGGCATCCCCCCTAAGTGGCGCCCGGGGGGGGAAGGGGGGCCTGACGGAACAATCATATCCAACGAATGCTCCAACGCCAATAATAATAACGCATCGCCCAACTAAAATAACTAACATGTACGTGAGAAAACTAGGTACAGGACAGTAACTTGCTGCATGAGATAAGAAACAAAACATGGGAAAGTTTCCAAGGTTATGCATGAATCTTTGAGCATACACCTTCCGGTATGAAGCATAACGTAGTGCGAATCACTCAAGTTTCCCGAGCCGAGTCACTCCATTCAGATTCTGCTCAAGTTAGAACTTGGCGACTGGGTTGCGACTAGGTTTCCAATACAAACCCAGTTGATTCGGGAAACTGTTTGGCCTGGCGTTGGGGAGGAGGTCGCCGTAAGCCAATCATATGTTGTACATTCTTTACGGTAAGTAAAGGCCACTAAGCGATCTGCAAATTCAATCAATCAAATCACAAAATTGTTGTTTCTTAGGGCCCCCCTCCCAAACAAAAAGAGAAAAAAGAAAAAAAGACTAACCAAACAAACAGGACGGTACTTGCGTAGCGTGGGGCCCACATATTAAATCAGAAGTTGCTGGGTCTGGTTTATTTGGTGATTGGCTGCACTTCATGCTATTTACAGTTTAGTTAGTATCCATTGGCCAGACAGTTGGTGATTGTTTCGTTTGGGTTGGGTCAGATTAGCTAGTAGTCCAGGGTTCACTTGGCTGGGTGAGATCGGAACGCTAACTATCGCTAACAACTTCAGTGTGTGGGATGTTGGCCACAGTGGCATGCATGGCTTCCCGACAGTACCTGTACTCTCCATAACCTGTATCAAGCAATCACGAGAAGGACTCTAATTTTTTTGAAGTTGTACATACTCATTGTTGTTTGCTTTTTATTATAGCAGTTACATGTTTTGTACCAACCAACTTAAATTCCACTGCCACCTCCATAGCCCACGTGTGCCGTCTTTGCATCGGTATCGGTAAATTCCCATCTTAATATATCGTGATCAGGGAAGTTTAATGTAAGGGGCTTCCCGTGGGGTGTTTGTATTGATCATTTCTGCATCGGAACTCTGCAACACAGAAGTTTTCGCTATCATTATGATTATGAGCCGCTTGTTAAAAAAACAAGTTATTTTCGACCAGCCATTCTCCCGGGTAGGGTGGTGGGGGGGCGAGGGGTAACAGATCTAGATGCCACGATGTGATATTTCGGGCACACCTCGCGGTAGCAATGACTATTCCCACGCTGGCGAAGGGGGAGAGAAAAATAGTTTCCCTGCGTAATATTGTGATTGAAACAAGTCAACCCCCACTGCTCCGGTCTAACTTCCTTCGGCCAATGCGTCTAGAACCGGATTGACAAGGACCAAGCTTCTTCAAGCTAGCAGTGACCGAGATTTTGTGCTCATCTGGATTGCTCATTTGGTCTCGGAGTGTAGAGTTTGTACCCGCTAAAAAAGAAAGATTCTCGACCCCCTAGGAGATGCCGCGGGTGAGTTAACTAAGTAATCACCTGTTCTCGTGCCAATGTGGCTTATGTAAAATTATCTCTTATTTGCGGAGATGGTATGAAATCTGGTAGATCGGGGACCGGGGAGGGTTATCGTGACCAGTGATATCCCATCTATGATTAGCAGGAGTGGTCCTTCTCGATTGGCTGGCCATCGGTGCATCTGGCATTTGCAGTCCCAAGTTGAAAAGTGGAAAGGCGTAAGTCTGCGCCCCCCTCTCCCGGGTTGCCGATGTGAGTCCTACATATGTAAATGTGATGCCCAACTGATACCCGACTTGACTAGGATTCGTTTCACTAAACTACTCAGCTGCCTGCGTTAGACAGCTACGGAAGGAAGGGAACATTCGATTATTTGGGACTAGCATTGTACCCGCCCCCATGTCCCAAATTGCATTTGCCAAACCCCTGGGTCGGCAGATGCTGGTAGCCACTAGCTGGGATGAGGGTTCATCCCTTCACCCTTTCGCCTGGGTAGGCATATTTTCTTTTTCAAGTTTAGATGCTTCATCACTCTGCCAGTTCCAATACCCTTGTTCCCTGCCCCTTGTCATTTTCTCTTTCTCTTGCTCTTTTCGTTTGGCAGCTGCACGTGCCAAATCCATCACTTTTACTTGTTTCAGTAAGTTTAGCTAGCTTCGGGAACTGTTTGACATAGTCTGATGCCAATTCTCAATGCTACAACCCCCCCCTCCCAGGAGGGAGATAGTACGTGAGAACCCGCTGCACTGCCCCTACATCTTTCCGGTCTCCTCTTGATACAGAGAGTGGAACCAGGGGTTGGGACACTTTGATAATTACGGGTAAACTGCATTCATTCCCCGACTTGTGGGTAATGGGGACCGGTAAGGTCAGTGAGGCCCAGTGCCAGGTTGCGCGCTTTGCGGGTCGTCCCGTTCCCGGAGAAAGGTATTGCCGTGGACTGGTGCTCTGGTTGATCTGTACTGGAAATCTCTCACAAGGACGATAGTTATTTCTGATTTTCTGGTTGAGAATGTTCTTCAAATCGTCTTGCGGAATTTTTGCGGAATGAACTGAATTAGCTTGTGGTTAACTATATGGGTCACATATCATATCGCCCCCATATGCACCTTTTAAAGATCCAAACTGACTAAAATAGCGGTTGGTAGTGTGGCCGCGTGGCGTACACAAGGGTGGCAGTTCGAAAGTTCGCGTGTTGTAAATATATTGCAGTGTCTTACCAGCAGCCAAGAGACGGGAAACGCCATTGCTAGAATTTGTAGATCTCCTCAATATCTCGAAGATCAAATTTCCACTCCCATTTAGTATTTGAACAGCATTGTTTATGGCGAATACTCGAAACATGCACATTCCTAAGCCGGGTGAAACGCTGTAGCTACATGGAGTGGATCGCAAAATTGTGCTTACGGCTAATCCTTCCACCGGTCTGGCTGGCTATGGTACGTCGGCTATGGTACTCTATTGGTAGACGATCTTGGGAGGCTTTCGGTGCCGACCCAGCCGCAGCCTGTGATTGTAGATTTTATTACGCTACGATAACTTTGTGGTATGCTACACAGAGTCCTATCCGCAGCGGATTACATAACTGGGTAAGAGGCGCCACTGGTCAAGAGCTCGCCTACCATTAGCGCTATAGTCCGCAGAACCACGTGCACTACTGGCATATGATGGTCCTCTGTACTTAGACGAGGATCGGACCAGAGAACCTTAGTCTGCTGAAGAGAAACTCGCGGTGGCCCAAGATGGGATCAGGACACCCAGATCCACAGGTCTCCTTCATGGGAATCAATTTAACCAAATTGCTGGGCAAACCGACGTGGCGGGAAAGCCACCGCTTTGATACATGGGTCCTGAACTTTCTAGAGTATAGCGTTCTAAGGTGGCGTTGGTGATCTTGCTCATTTCGCCGGAGGTGGATCGCTCGGAGTATAGAGTACCGACGAGATGCATCCCCTGAAATTTTGCTAAGCTCCATAGTAAAAACTGTGCTTTGACTGTTCATGACAGGGGATCCACCTCGCTAGTGGAACCGGTACGGTAAAAGTGAACCCACCCCGCTCCGCGGGACGCACAAGCACCGGTACCACGGGCTCGAAACAGCGAAGTTCGCCTAGGCACTGGTGTGTACCTGAAAATACCTGATGCCTGACTCTCATCAAACACTGCTATCAGTTTGGCTATCGTATGGTCTGGTATCGAGGTCCATCCTCAACCAAGACAGTAGTATTCTTGGCATTCCAAGGTCCGGGAGCTTGAGATTATACAGTTTGATAATGTATTTGGCCCCTCATTTCATTGCTCTATATCCTCGCCACAGGCTTGGAGGTCAAGGGTTTAACTCGTTGCAGAATAACCAGGATGACGCAGAACAGGTATATATGCCAAGGACAAGTACCTATCGATACCAAGGGCTAGTTTGGCGACCCAGGATGGGATGTAATAAAAAGGGATATGAGGCAAGGATTGACGTGCAGAATTCCGTCGCTCTGAATTTAACCAGACTCGCCACTAGAGTGCTTTCACCAAGTACGGTATTACATAAACGCGAACGCGAGGCGGGGCAGCTGTGTCTCGGTGGCGTTCGAAGTTCAAGTTAAGTTGGGTATATTACGCTACGATGACTAAAGGGGTGGGGATAAGAACCAGTGAAGTCGAAAAGTAGTCTGGTTAAAAGGTGGCCAGATATCGACAGTCTTGGGACGCAACCGAGATCGTTAGGGGCCATATGCCCGACCCCTCGACTGTACACTATGCGGACTACCCCGCAATTTTGCGGCATTATGGATGGAGGTTAGGCAAACCCGGGCAAGGGGAGACCCAAAACCCGAACTGATGGCAGCAGTGACGATAGGAAGTTATAACGTTGCACAAGCATCGCAGTTTCAATTTCTATGTCATGATCGCAAAGAGATGAGGATATGATACGTGGAGAAAAGAGGGCCGACATGCATCGATCTCAATCATCTTATCCCCCCCCCAACAACCCCAGGAACCTGGCTCTGCTCTGTGTCTCACTTACTCGAGGCTGACCACGGATTTTCAGGCGTTTTATCCGTATGGACTCGGTTGCAATCCTTGGCAAATCACTCCTGCAGAAAATCCGGGGTTAAGCTCTAGTTTTTTTCTGCCAATTGCCTAGTGCTCCCGTTGCGATTGCACCCTAGCGGAACCTACCTTCAACCTTTTCGCAACGTGCTCCGTCGTCATCACAAAAGAAACGCTCGCAGCCAACCAGACTACTCGCAGCCCTGCAATTGGACTTGCATCACACGCAAACATGGTTTCACCTTCGCAACCCCTCTTTCGCTCTCTCCGCCGCCTCGCCCTCACCACTAAGATGGTGGGCAAGGGCTTCTACAAGGGAAACCGGACTGGCTCAATGGGAAGACACACTAAACACGGAGGCTACGTGATCGACTGGGAGAAAGTCAGGACATATGTGGCACCGGAGCTAACGGACTTTGCTGTAAGCCCCCCCCCCGGTGGTGCATGATGCAGTGTGGAATGTAGAGCTAACCTCAGCTGTCTTGTAGTTGAAACCCTTTGTCTCGAAGAAGATTCCGTGGCCACGAGGCCGTTTCCCAGGGCAGGAGCAGGGCGCATTGTCAGGAAACTTGTATTTGGAGAGGTGGAAGAAGGACAATGGAGAATATTAGTTTGCAGATCTACCGTTGGGGTGCTGCGAGAAAGTGGTGGGTGGCTGCGGCCGAATAAGGGATGGTTGCTCATTATCTAAATTTCATGTCAATTTTATTGTATTTGTGGCCTTTGGAACTGGTCATTTATCATTACCTGGCATTCCTGCCATTGTGGTTGCATCTATCACTTAGAAAAAAGTATACTTCTATCCCTGATATGGATAAATTCTTACTGGACTTTCAATATGAGGTGGGGAATTTCATGAAATTTTTTTCAAAAGCGGGACCAACTATGCCTAGCGGGGTGAGCAGTGTACAGCTTGTCCATGAGTACCGGCGCAGGTCCCCAAATCCTCTTAATATCCTAGGGTATTTTTTTTTTCAAAATATAGCCCAAACATCCAACGCACTGCGAAAAGTATCTGATAATCCTTGCACACGCAACTTTGTTATCAAGTATTCGACCAATTCGTGCCCGGGGCCTCCCTGTGCCTGATCTTTGACCCTGTCGACAAGCTTGCTCCTTCCTCGGGGAAGCTCTGTAATCAATCCCTCTCCATTGACTTCCCCATACCCAGTTCTGAAAATATTCAAAGCCTCCAATGACAACCTTGCAAATTGAAACCTCTTGCCTTCAGCTGGCTCATGCATACCCCATACAGCAAGGCCTATTACATTCTCTCCCCGGTTGATAATACCAGGATAGACGGAAAACACGGATTGTGGGCCTATGTGGTTGACATACCGCCCCATCTGGTATCCATTCACGAATAACTGAACCCTCGTCTGGGTATCCTGGGGTATTTCAAAATTGAAAGCCAGTGGAACATCATAGTCCAGGGGGTAGGTAATATTAACCGTGGTACGGTAGAACTTTATGCCGGCGCCAGGGAATCCTTCCATGGGTGATCCCGACGACATAGTTGCGTCGTCGAAACCGGGGAAATGTGCACCTATCCGCACAGCATAAAGCTATATCATGGCTAGATTAATAACATGAATACCTGAAAAGTCGAGCATGGGAAAGGAAAGTTACACACCCCGTCCTCATTATACGGTGCTCTCACCGCATCATCGTACTTTTCACCACCTGCATTTCCTTGCAACTTCCAGCTCGTGAATTCTAGCCCCTCAGCACCAAGTAGTATTGCTGATTTGATACCCCTCGGCTTTTTGGTCGTATGGGCATCAAAGAATGTCACACCATTGTCTCGATCATAACCATTGCTATCACTTAATATCACCAATACATTCTCTCCTTCTTTGAGCTGGTCAGGTGCGAAGAACCAATCATCAACGAACCTCTCGCTCCAGGCATTTCCAGGCCGAGAGGTGACGTATTTCCCATTCAACCAGGCCGAGTATCCGAAAGCAGTACCTCCCCAAATCTCTAGATGCACTCCAGTGACGTTGCCAGTCGACTGAGAGATATTGAAGCGACCACGATAAATTACAGTACCTATATTAGAAATTTAGTGGTAGAACTTCGTTCAGCGGGAATGGAATCATACCAGTGTGGAACCCATATTCTCCTGCATATAAACATGGTAACGTAATTGGGGGAAATGCTTCATTCGTGCTCGAGTTTCTTGCGACGGCCCACTTCGAATCATCGTACTCAATTTCAATCTCAGGTAGCGAGTCCATCACTTTCCACTCTGTTTCCGTGGTATTGAGGCTTGGTAAGATCACGTTCGCTACATCAGGCCCCCTCAATGTTGCCTGTCGAGACATGAATGGGCCCTCTTCCAAGTGGAGCTCTTCTCCGTTCCAAGTGACCTTCTTGAATCTTGCAGTTACCCACAAAAGTAGGGATGTATCTTGGTAGATGTCTCCCACAAGGTGAAGCACGGAGCCATTGGTTGTAGCGTTCCTCACTAGGTAAGGCCCTTGCACCAGTACTTGATCCTGCAGATTGACTTTCCCCGGGCCTTCTCGTAATACTGGGGCCCAAAATTTATACGCACTGGATTTATTGAAGGAAATCACATGGAATGTATCGCTAACGCGAACCGAAGTGATACCGTGTCCTGGCTTCCTCGTGAGCGAAAGGGTTGCAATGTTATTCTTCACCGTAATGGTAGCAGATTTAACTCCCTGGTGGCGGAGTTGAATATCAACTTCGTTGTCGTCGAAGCAGAAAGCAATCTCCTGTACATGATCTCGATCACCGGTAACGTAAAATAATGTATCAACCCCGTCAATAGCTTGCCATGTCAAAAGTTCAGCTGTCGAATAAAGGATTTGGTGGCTACCTGCGGAATAATTTGTTATTAGAATTTTGCTCTCCCGTCGTTGAAGATCTAGGTTTCGTAATTGCTGCTCCCCCGAGGCAGTCTGGATGCGAAGGTCAAATGTCTGATCATCTAAGGAATTAGTATCTGTGTGCCGGATTATGTAGTAGCGAGTATCCAATATTTGGTTGTGCAATTCAGTGGTGTATACAGATGGGTTGCTTGAATATTGGCTTCCACCTGACGGGCAAGAGGTATTACCAATGAGGTCGGCGTGAAGCAAGGAATCCATGGTACGAAGAAAGAGAGCAATTAGTTTGCCCTCACTACTAAGGTTAGCGGGGAGTTTTTCAAAAGCGCATTTGATACTGACCTGAGCTTGTCTCGGATCAGGCGGGCTTCGGATATCCCAGCACCATAATCGTACCTGCATACCGTTACCCTCAAGTTCCCTCCCTGACCGAACATTGCCCACTCACGATGTATACACCACAGGTGTCAACAAGTAGCCCCAGTTCGTTCCACCAAAGGCCTGTCTAATGTTAAACCCTCGCATGATTCTTCAGGGGCTTCGAGGTTCTCACCATATAAAAATTCATCATTGTGAATCGCTGAGCAATATTGTTTTTGTAATAGACACTCACGAACGAAGTGCTGGTCATAGGGCAATTTAGATACGTCTCGACGTCAGCGATTGAGAAGGGATGCCTTACCCAACCATGTCAGCACACTTCTCATATCCAGGACCACCCCAAGCTTCCAAAAAGTCCTTCATTAGTTATATTTTCC
>Ga0307511_10005165_pt1 | contig 13301 bp, 10 predicted proteins | sample 13_EM_MG_FD_200266 | JGI IMG/M metagenome (GOLD analysis project Ga0307511, IMG submission 200266) | Populus trichocarpa ectomycorrhiza microbial communities from riparian zone in the Pacific Northwest, United States - 13_EM | ecosystem: Host-associated > Plants > Roots > Unclassified | place...
TACAAAGGAAAAAAAATAAAAAATAAAAAATAAAAAATAAAAAATCCGGTGAGCATCCAATACAACCGAAGGAGCAAGATATCTTCATGACTTGTGGATTGTGACTCTTGGGTGTGTCGGCTAAGCTGTGCAATTTACTTTTTGTTATATTTTTTTTAATAATTTTAGATTGTTTTGATATTATAGTATAAAAATTAATTTAAAAAAATAAATAATTATTTTAATATATTTTAAAATAATAAATATTTTAAAAAACAATTATTATTACACTCCCAAACACTTTTTTTTAATCCATGATCCCTATTCATAGTGGCAAAAAACCAAAAAATCCACAACATAACGCTCAAGATTTTGATAATGATTCAAAACGCGTTTAAATATTGTTTGACAAAAATTTAAATTTATATATATATCTATATTCAAATTATTTTAATATAATAATATTAAAAATAAATTTTAAAAATTAATAACTATCACAACAGCAAATTCTGCATTATAACTTAAGGCTTAAGGCTTTGATTTTTTTCCTTCTTTTCCACAAAATAATATAAGAAAACATAACAAATACATAAAAATAAATGAAATAATATTGGATTTTTTTAAAATAATAAAAATAAAAATAGTAATAAATAAATACACCAATATAAAATCTAACACAAAGCCATCCTGTTTCTTCCTCTTTGGTTAGAAAACAGAGAGAGATAAAACAAAACAAAACAAAACAAAGGGTTGGCTTATCTCTCTCTCTAAAATCTATCAATGAAACCCTTTGTTTTCTAACACACACCTCTACTCCTTCTTTGACTTCTCCCTTCCCCCTCCCTTCCTCTCTATACACACAGGGAAGAAGAAGCAAGAGAAGAAGAGGCTTGGAAAAAGGAGTTTTTAGAGAGAGAATCAAAGAGAGTGGTGATATATTATTATTATCGTCATCATGGAGTCAACAACACCACAAGCAGTGGCAGCCATTAATGAGAAGGAGTCAATGATGGATCCTTTCTTAGTTGAGGCTCTACAGAACCCACGTCACCGTCTCACCAGTTAGTTCTTTGCTTCTTTTTTTAGGGTTTTTGTTGGTTTTGCTCAAAATTTCAGTTTTTAGCTTATTTGGATCTGTATGGCTATTTGTCCTTCTGGGATTTTGTTGATGTGTTTGGTGAATTTGTGTTTTTATGGATTTTTTAGGGTTTGTGATTTTGTCTTTGACTTTGGGAATTGAGGTTTGGTTGATTTGGAAATTGGTTTATCTAGGAGGTTTTAGACAGATTAGATCTGCGTTTTAAGTTTTTGGGAATTATAGGTTTGTTTTGTTGCTAAATAATTGAGGATTATAGATTTGTTTTGTTGCTAAGGAAAGTCTAATGTGACATGAAAAAAAATTATAACTTTAGCTTAGCTATCTCCAATCCTGTCAGCTACTAACCTAAGTGTCTTGATGTGATAATTTCTTTTTGGCAAGTGCTGCTGAAGGGAATGGATTGGTGCTGAATGTGGCTTAAATTCGGTTCCGACTTCTTTAATAGTTTTCTAATTAGTGACGATAGGTGTGTTATTTATAATGAATTAGGTACTGACCGGAGTGTCTTAATGCCCCTAATAAGATTTGCTTTTCACTTACTTGGGGTAAGTGATGTTGTAGAAGGGAATAGTTTGCTGCTGAATGTAGAATAGATCAGGTGTTGATTTCTTAGTCTTCTGGATTTAAGTGCGATTTGATTATTATTGTAGTTCACTACTGCATCTCACAGGGCTTTGGTGCAATATTTATATTACAGATGCAGAGTCCTATTTTAGATATGGAAATGACTACTCTGTTATCAAGGCATTGTTATTGCCACTAACTAAATGCCTGTATTTCTGATAAATGACATGAGTTATGGTATTTCAACTAACATCCCCCTTGTTGTCTGACCTTGTGACTCCAATAAAGTCCGAGGCCTTGGAGCACTGGACGTGCCTGCTCTTATGTAAACCTGGCGTATTTTTAGAAGTGGATGCGTTGCCTTGATTAGGATTAAGTTGTGTTATGGATTTTTCTTACGTTTCCAATGCGAGGCAAAGTGATTGGATTAAAGATATCCACATTGGACAGAATCGGGGCTCTGATATCACATTATTAAATAGAATTCAACCTTACTTTCCGTTTACTTTCTGAAATCTCATGTGCCTGTTATGTTTAACAAATTAGGTGCTGTTGAGAATGCCCTTTGTAGTTGGGCTAGAAGAGAGTATTTTATTCTATTTGAAGAAAGACAGTTTTGATTGTTTAGGATTATTAAGTAAAAGTGGATGTTGCTGCTGTGTAACACAGTTTTGGTCCTGGAAATAGGGGTGGAACTAGAATTTCATGAGTGGGGTGCTAGTTTAGAATAGTACTAAGGCCAATTTGAATATGAAATAGCCCAAGCCTTAAAATTTTCAGAATTGTTAGGAATAAAATGGTAATTCCCAACTGTTTTTTGGTTGGGGGTGGGGGGCCTCCCTTAGCCTCAATGTAGTTCCACCACTGGTCTTGGTTAGACACTGGTAAAGCAGAGAAACTGTCATAGAATGAAGGGCACTCCTATATTTCAATGGCCTGCAGAGGTGCTCCAGGATCCAACTCTCAAGGGAAAAAATGAGAACACTGCAAAATCAACTAATATAGCGGCAACAGGGTTTCAAACAAGATAGATTCAGGATTAAGACCCTTTGTACACAGACACAGACATTTTTGTTGAGTGCATATATGTCTGTTGGATGTCCAACCATGGCAACCTTTCAAATCAAGACACTGACAAGAACTATAGGAGCAATGCATTAGCATGAAAACCTAAAATGCTAGATGATGTTAGGGCTATCATTGTACTTGAAAGTTCTAGGCATCAAATCTCCCTTCTGATATTCCAATTGATAAGAGAGCGGGGGTTGAAGAAAAAAGCCTGTATTCTTCCCTGAGCTTTTTCTTCAAACCCTTGCAATTTTCTTAGGATTTGGATTGTTGGATATATAGTTTAATTGTGTTTGTCAAGTACAGAATTCAATTCAATGACAGTTGTTTTTTTGATGGATAGAAGAGTTTTTCTCTCTCCTCTCTATGCATACTTTTGAATAGTTATCTTGTTTTTAAGTTTTGAATAGGGCATGGTCTTTTGCACCCGTGAGCATATCGGCACATGCATTTTGGTTTTCTAATTCAACAGTTTTTTCTGTTATCAAGCTGCATCAAAACAAAACTATAGATTAAGGCCAAATGAATTCAATTTAGTTTGCCTTTTGGCTTACTTTTGTGCTAGCTGAAATGTCTGCTTTTCTATGAAGTTAATGTAGTTTATTGGTTAATTTGTAGTCTTATTTCTAGGGGCCTTGGTGGTAGTCAGATTTTGCTTTCTAGTATTTTGTAGTTATTTTCATTTTCTTCCTATGAAAACTATTATGGTGTTCTCTTTTCTTTTCTGTTATTCTTTATGGACTTCTAAGATTTATTTTGTTTCTCAATTTTCTGGATCAGTTTTGCGGATGGAACTTGATATCCAGAGGTTTTTGCAAAACCCTGACCAACAAGTATTTGAATTCCCGCATTTCCCTACCTCCTATCTTAGGCTTGCAGCACATCGCGTTGCTCAACACTATGGGCTGATAACCATGGTACAGGATAATGGCATTGATGGTCTGTTAAATAAGATTCTGGTGCAAAAAACAGCTGAATGCAGATATCCCGCGGTTCGCCTATCTGAAATTCCTGCTAAACAGTCGGGAAGTGATACACCTGAGATGATTAAGCTTGCAATTAGACCTCGGCCTAACAAAGGGTCCATAAATGACCCTAACGGGTTCGGGATCAAACGGAGTCCTGTGAGAAGTGTGGAAGAGAGGAAGGAGGAGTATGATAGGGCACGAGCTCGCATCTTCAGTAGCCCTAGCAGCCCCACTGCAGATGATACTGTGCCCCAGCTCCCTACAGATAGCAAAAATTTAAGTTCAAGCAAGGATGAGAATGAAGAGTGCAGGATCTCTGTAGTTGATCCAGAAAAAAATGTCTTCGTAAGGGATGGTATGTCATCTCGGGTTGCCATTTTCAGAGATAGGGAGAAGGATCGCACTGATCCAGATTATGATCGGAGTTATGAAAGGTAAGGAATATTTCATTATATTTGTGGGCTGATTGCTAGCTTGTGATGATTTGAGGCCTTGATGCATTCTTAGCTGGTCTCCCTATTTGCCGTGTAGAAAAATTGTCAATAAACAAATTGTAACAACCACACATGGAGAACAAGACTTCCTCCAAAATGAGATCGGACATAGATTGATTCTCAAAAAAATTTCAATTCTTAAAATTATTTTTGAAACAATTGAATCTCTTGTTACCTCAATTGCATTTTCTATGTTACGGAAGGTTGCTTTTTATTATTCAAACTAAATTGCTTTTGAACGTTGTGCAGGTATGTTAGGAGCCTTCCAGCTAATCAGAGCTTTAGCTTGACACCATTCAATATGCAGAAGATTCCAATTCCTTATATGCAGTATGATCCCAGTTTTCCTCAGCTGGGTCAGATGCCAAGGACACAAGCCTCCCTTGGCTACCACCCCGCTGCAAACCCAGCTATGAGCCCCTTCTGTGCAATGGGATCAAATCAGACTTCAAGGGATGCTGCATATGTTCAATGGCCAAGCACTGCAATGATGTATGCACATTCATACGATCAATTTAGACATGCTACTTTCCAGGTAGGGCTATATTTTATTATTTACAATCTTGAATTTGAATATTTATTTTTAGAATTTCTGTTATTTGTTTCTACCCTTATTTTCGCCCTTAGGGTGGTGGGGCAGGGGTAGAACTTCAAATTTGACCATATTTATTTTATTAAAAAAAAGGGGAAGAAAAGTCTACAAGCTATTGTGTGGGGCAAGTGACCCCATAAATCACTTCCTCGCAGCGAAAATATTTGGCTCGCTAAATTACTCTTTTTTTTTTTTTTGCAGGCTCCATTCTGTCAGCAACCTCTTAGCTTTGATTACTCTCAAAACCATTAATGTCACAGCCAGGTGGGAATTGCTGTGTTACTGATTTACATGCAGATTTCTCTATACTAGGAAACTCCCTGCTGTTAGGATTGTTCAAAGACTTCGTTATAAACCTCTTTTAATTCCAGCTCTAGGTGGTCTCTGCTTATATTTGTGAATCTTATAAAAATTAGTAAGGAGTGTGTGTAATGATGAGACTATTTTATTTGCTCATTCACCTTTCCAGCATCATACTTAGAACTTAAAAGGGATAATGCTTAGATCTAATAATAAATGGTTAGGCATTAAGCACTGGCAATGACCAATATGGTGATTTGCTTAAGTCTAAAGCGATGGCCATCAGCCAATCCCAAATATCTAATACGTTGACTAGTGAAATAAAGGTAATGGAATCACATGGGTTAGGGACATCATTGCCAGCTCAATCTCATCATGCTTTGGTAACTACCAATTAATTCCATGATTATTGTCTTAAACAAATCCCACATGTCGTCTTTGTAGATAATGCACTGTTAGCTGCTTTAATAAATAGTCTGAACTCTGAACTGTCACAGTGTTGGAGGTGTTCTCTTGCTGTCTGACAAGAATACAATATAAGAATTAGTGTTGTGTGATCTTGAGTTGCCATCAGATCAGATCAGATCAGATTTTCCCAATATTAAAGTTCAGAAATTAGGTAGGGGTATCTGAACTTGCCTTTCATTTGCCAATGATCCAAATCAAAGTGAGATAATTATTTCTCACAAAAAAAAAAAGGGTGAATGACGTATGAGAACCTCTTGCAGTTAAATTAATTAAATACCAAGTTCTTTATTTTATTATCATTATCATCATTATTTTGCTTCAATTCATGACCTAACATACTTTGTGCTATATAACAATGATAACCCCGAAGTTCTTGCCATAGTTGTTAAACATAGACTAATTCAACAAGTTGAACCAGGACTTGATTTCACAAGAAAATAAAAGGGAGAATAACTATATAAAGATTCTGAGTTGACTTGTAATAATTTGATCTGGGTTAAAAACCTCATTGACTTATTTTTTAAAAGAAAAATAATTAGAAAATTATTGGAAATCTAAAATTGTATAGCACGTCCTTCTAGGTATATAAATATCAAGGTAAACTTGAAAACCAATCGACGTAAGGAAATGGTGGAAAGAAATACGTCAAGTATTGGGTATCGAATGCAAAATCATTATGAAATAATTCTGAACGCAAGGACCAAATTGGAACATTTTAAGATTACTGGTGTTGACCAAGCCAAAACCACCAATGTGACAAGTATGGGAGGGGGGCTACGTGGCAATCTTCTTATTCACAAGAACATGACCAGGAACCTGGGAGGTAAGAACAAAGCAAGAATGGGGCAGCCTGTCTTTGGCATACTTAACTTTTCTTTCCACATCTGATCAGGACTTGGTACCTAGTAATGCCACTGTTTCTGATAATATCTAATAATCTGGTGGGATCCAGGTTGTTGTTTACCTGCTACATGGAGGAGAAGGAAACATGCCTACAGGCTTTGGGAGTCACACATGAAATTGAAAGATGATTTGGTGGGCCACATCCCTCTCTAGCACAATTCATTATAAAAAATATCTCAGTTTTTTTTCCCTTTTCCTTTTTCTTATAATCAAATGCATAGATAGCCTGTTCAGATTATTTTTTATCTTGCCAAGGATTAACATCATGCAATTTATAATCAATGGTTAGACAGCTATGCGATTATTGTTAGCAGCTGATGAGAGTAAAGGAGTCATATTAGCATGATATATTGAATTGGATCATCACTACATAGATTAAAAACTACTTTTAAAACATTTAAATATTTGGTTTGGTTTGGATTCCAGAAATGGTAGGGTAAAAAGAGAGAGAAATGAGAGAAAATAAATGAAGAATATTTTTTAGCTTATACAAAAAATTTATCCTTGATCAATATAAGATTTTGGGGTTTAGAAGACGTAAGATTTTAAGGGAAAAAACTTGGATGATTTGAGCTCTGAAGAAATCATGCGAGTCACGAAGCTCAAATAAGCGTCTTATCCTCAAGAAGAGCAGATCCGATCCCAAGACTAAAAAAATGCACCACAAAACCTAAACAGTGCTGACTTTACCGCTAATTAATCCTGTAATTAAAACAAAAACCAATTAAACCTATGACTAACTACAAACCTAGGTAATGCATACGCGTGACCTCTCTCACCAGTTTGTCCATGTGCTCTTGTTTTTCCTTCAAGCTAGGTACTTTAGGGTTTTCTTTTTTATATAGCTTGCTCTGAACCTCAACGTGCCCCATATAAAATCATGGTAGCTAAGAGCATGCTCAAGTGCACATAGAAACATTGAATGCCAGCAGTAAAATAAAAGGGGCACTATCTTAGATTAAAGAATTCAACAATGGCATGCAAAATGCATCTTTTATGCCTGCTATCACTTCACATTCTCAGCATTAGAAAAATATCAATTATGTTTCCCAACACAAATAAGATTCCATGGCATCTGTTTCAAGGAATATGGGGGGAAAAGGGTGGAGCCTGAAATGACACGGTTATGTGAGCTACATATAGGCCTAGCTAGACATGCTAGTACATGCACTAACAAAATCCAACAAAGTGGAGAAATGAACTGGCAACTTGGATGAAATAATAGACAACTGGAAGTAAAGAAGAGCAACAAAGTTAGGGTAGGCAATGAAGATAAGATCCCCCAACAGATCAACCAGCAGCCGAGGAGCTTATTAAGGGAACAGGATCTCAGATCACTTAATGTTCTGATAAGTTGGAAGAATAGGAGAACCGATTTGATAAAAAGAAGCATGTTGCTGTCTCTGATACAAGAATAGTATCATTCAAGAAACCTTTAAAATCCCGATACACTATACCTGTAAGATATCATGAGAAAAATGAAGGAACATAGAAGATTGTGTGAAGACGTGGGTGGGAAGAGGAAATCAGAAATGCTAACATTCACTTCAACTGAAACCCTCTTTGCATTCCAAGTCCCCGCATATTTTCCAATCAATTTGTAACTAAACGTTGGCCAATATGATGCAACGTTTCCTGTGAAGACCTACTGATTTAAATGGGAAGTTCTTACATGGAGTGTCGAAAAGTGGAAAATTGTAATGGCTACAATTTCAAACTTGAACAACTCCAAAGAATGAGTCAAATTTTCTTAAGAAGATCAAACAAAACCAATGAGAGGGACAACATGCATGAACATATTAGATTGTACAGCCTCAACAAGCCAATTAAGGGTCACCAAGAACAGTTTATATAACCTTGTTGATTGTGAAGTAGCTCCAGCAAAAAAGGCTGGAGCTGGTCGGTAAAAATATGAGTGAAAATTCATTTTGCATCAAAATCAAAAGCAGGTCAAAGGAAGTTTCTCAAACCTGGGGACATTTGTGCTGATGGTTTAAACAATGCATGTCGAGATTTAATCCACATTCTAAACATCAGAATCCATGGAAAATTAACTTTCAGCTGCTGAGAGTTTATATAGAAAGAAATATTGGTGTTATTCAAAATTTTTGAAACTGAAAAGAACCATGCCATAGAGATGCAAAGTGCACACTCAGCAGAAAGAGCATCCGAGAAGAATCTTAGCAAAATTATAAACTGAATAATGACTCTTACCTTAATATCCATAATCTCAGCACCGAAATCTTCGATCATCTATTCTCTAAATTCTTTAAATTCAGTTGAGTACAAGGGAAAAGAATACTAGCTAAGTTGTTTCATACCTACTGCTTGTTTACTGTTCATCTTTCAGTTGTAAACAAGAGCAACAAGAGTAAAAAAAGGCATATCAGAAATATCTTAGCTTATAAGCAGTTGCATTCTTTAAATGGGGAACAAACCTGAGTGCCTAATTCATGCAACATGAAACATATACAAGTTAACACAATAAACAGAGACATCGTCATGGGCACAAATAAACTCCAGCCACTTCAACTGGGACATTAAATTAAATTAAACATTATAAGAACATCAGATTTTAAAAGAACCACTCTTCAGGGTCTTAAGTCTTCTATGGAGTCACACAATGTACAACAAGACCACTCAACTCTACAACACAGGAGTAATAAACAGAAAAAAGGCCGAAGGCTCTAATAGTAGAGAGATTTTTGGACCTCGCCAAGAAACCGAGTACCAATGTGCCAACCAAGGATACCAATTACCAAACCCATGCTTAGATTTCTGAAGATCATAAAATGCACTTGCCACCATTATTTATCCTCATCAGCAAGCACAAATGCTCTAGCTGCCCATCATGAGCAATGACAATAGAGCCTCAATGAAGAAGAAGACTAAAAATAGAACAACATCGCGCCGACTCCCATACAACCTTGGGATGTAAACCCTCTCCGAAATCCAGGCTGACCCAATATCTCAAGACTGTAACAACTGTTGACATGGATTAAGCTTACATTATTTTCCGCCAAGAATGACATCTCAATCTGTCAACAGGAGCTGACAGGACATACAGACTGCTACCAACATCTTAATTACACATGTAGAAGCCCGTAGAATTGAAGACACCATAAATGACACAATCCATCACTCCCAGTTACCCCCAAGAGACACCGATATTACAATGAATTAAGAAGGAATTTTTGGGATTTGTAGATGGAAGCCCGAGACCAATATCTACCATTAAGATCGCTAACAACGACAGCAGCAGCAGCGGCAGCTAATGCAGTAATGACAACAAAGTTTCTAAATTGAACTCTAAAAAAACTACCAGCAAATACCAATTTAACAAAAACCCAGGAGCCAAATCAACCATAAAGAGAAAGATCAATGAAGAAGTCACAATTACCCAAATTCAATCATCCCCTGTTGGAAATAAAGTGAGAACTTTCCTTCCTTCATTCCCATTCGCTGACTCCAAATCCTCCACATATCCAGGAACTGCATTGTGCACTGGTGCCCCCATTCTATGCACAGGCTGCTGCGTTTGCCTAGCCAAAAATGGATGCTCAAACTGACCATTTGTTGGCGACCCAAAGTGCCCCATCGGCCTATGATACTGACCCTGCAATTGGGGATGTCCCACTGCAGCTGCTGCAGCCGCCATCTGTTGCTGGTGATGGTGCTGCTGCAATGCAGCTACAGGCACAAACGGCAAGAAGTGATCCGAATTAGGCCTCCCTGGATGCAAAAAATGGGCTGGCACCGGCGAACTCGCAAACAAATGATCAGTAGCAGCATCAGAGCCACCAGTCAATCCACCTCCACCACCAACAGCACCATTACCAGGACCACCACCACCAGAAGACAAACCCTGCATTCTTTTCAAATAAAGTCTATATTTTTGCAAATGACTAGCAACATTCTCTCTAGTTAACCCATCCACATTCATTAACTGCATTATTGTCTTAGGGACAGCATTCTTTATCCCCAAGTGTGCCACAGCATCCACAAACCTCTTATGAAGCTGTGGAGTCCAAACAAGCCTTGGCCTTTTAAGGGTTCTTGCAGGCTCATCACCACCAGCCCCTGAGCCCAATTCCCCAGAATCCGTTGCAAAATCCCCTGAATTAGGCTGTGGTGAGGCCAATGGATTAGTTGGGGTTGGAGAAACCGCAGCCGGTGGTGGTGGGGGTGGTGGTAGAGGCTGGTTTTGATGCAGAGAGGAGTTATGGTTATTGGTATTGGTGGTATTAGTGGGGTTTGTAATATCAAAAGCAAGAGCAAGATCAGGAGTGATTAGGGTTTGTGATAAAGGCATGAGTTCTTCAAGTGATGGGAGCTCTTCTTCCCATCTTGAAAACCAATTAGAATCATCCTCTCTCATTTTTTCAAAAAAACCCAATTCACTATTTTCTTCCACTTATTTTTCAGGCCTAAAAAACACTACAAAAGGACTTGATCTTTCTATGACAAAATATGAGATATTAAATGGAACACAAACAAGAACAAAAATGAAATAAAAAGGAAGGAAAATAAGGATGTGGGAACTTGTGTAAGAAAGGAATAGAGTAAGATTCCATACAAAGATGGGATTTTTATTTGTTTTAGTGCAAAAATATTGGATTTTCACGATATGGGCACCTATTTTTATCTCCCTAGAACAAATTATTGACAAGAGAGAGAAAGACAGTGGTGGAGGTGGAAGTGGAAGTGGTGGGGGGAGGGGGGGGATTGTGGAGGAGGAGGAGGAGGGAGATGATAGAAGTGGAGAGAGGTTCGAGGTGGATCTTGTTTGCTTCTTTTCAGCTTTTATTACGAGTACTGTTGCTGATGCTTAAATTTTATTTATTTATTATTTTTAAAGGTTTTATGATGATTTTTATGTGTTTATTTTTTAGTTTTTCCGGGATTTGAGGCTCTTTATTTCTTAACTTTCTTTCCTTGTATGATACATAACATACTTCTTGAGAGTGAGTGTCCCAAAGATTGGATTTTTTAACCTTTTCACAAACTTTGTGGTAGTGTCACGTGACTCTCACGCGCAACTGTTAATGTGGAGCTGTTCAGCCAGGTGGGTGTTTGGTGTGTTAGACTGGCTAGTTGAAGCAGAGAATCTCTGGGCTTCATTTTATCCATTAATGTTGTCTGCAATGCTTTGTAGATCAGGTCGTACAGGAGAGTGAGGTGTACTTGCTTTAGGGTGAGAGTGGAGATATAGGGAATTAGAGAGAGAGAGTGTGTGTGCAAAGTTTGGTCACTTTGTAAGAGATAGATTTCTTCGGGTTTGTTGATGAGGGAATCAATCTCCTTTAGTTGCCGTTTTTCTGCTGTCATGATAACTCAATTTTTTGTTTGGTGGGCTCTTTATATTTTCCTTTTGCCCTTACAAATAATGTGTAAAATGCATTATTGCATAGGATGAAGGTCTGGTTAATTGGAGTTTACCAATATATATATATTTTTTTTAATTTAAACATTTTGTTAGTAATTCAGCTTCATCTAGATCCATATTGATTTAACATATTATTGAATTAATTGTTTAGCTATGCCGAGCTAGGTTTCAAAATTAAGATAAAACATATGAAATATGTATTTTTACTACAGATTTTTTTTTCCATTTGGTAATCGAGATTATTTTTTAATATTTAGTAGTGTTATGAAAAATAAATTGGATAACACTTTTTAGTATCTGGTCATGCCATGAAAAATAAGCTGAAAAATAACTTATTAATGCTTTAATTTTTTTTTTCAAGTTTATTAAAAGAATAAGGATCAAATTTGACAGATGAAAAAGTTGGAGAATGATGAAATTAAAAAAAAAATTCATAAATTATTTCAAAATAAAATAAATAAAAATCAAACGAATGAGAAACCAAATATGATAGATAAAAAAATTCAATTATGAAAAGGATAAAAGAAAAATAAAAAATAACCAAAGTTGATATAAAAATTAAATTAAATCAATTTTTAAGGGATGAAATTGAAAAAAAAACACTCAAAACAAAATATATAGCAATTAAAAGATTAATGATCAAATATCATATAATCAACAAATAACATGATATTCTTGAATTTTTTACAATTCCTGAAAAATATATTTCATCCAAAATATTAAAAAAATATTTTTTCTAGAAAACAAATTAATTTTTTTTTGACTGTATCTAATAATAAATAAACATGATAAAGTTTTAAAAATAATTTTCAGAAAATAATTTTTCATAAAACAAAAGGTCATGCATTCATATCAATTTATTATATTCATAAAATCTTAACACACTAATCACAAATGTAATAAATTAAAGAAAAAAAACAACTTTTTGTAACCAATATACGAAACAAACCCTTTGAAGTTGATCTCTCAACAATCAAGATATTCTCTCATTAACTCTCATTTATAGTAGATATATACTAAATCTCACTGTAATCCTGTTTTAGTCAAACTAATCACTTTCAAATTAGTGGTTTAATGAGAAATTTATTTGTGATAGCCAATTCTTGGATCAAATCTAGGATAGTGAGGTGGAGGATAGGGTGATTAGGCATTTGAGCCAGATCTAGGAGATTCTATCATAGTGTATTGATGGGTGATCATAAATGTTGTGGGGATAACTAGACTTGACTTTGCACTTAAAAATCCAAGAGATTCATCCACAGTGTGTTGTGTTCTGTTCTTGGCGCATTTTAGCCAAGAAATGGACAAATGGAAAATTGCAAATGAAAAGAAAGGCAGAAAGCACCTTTATGAGATTCAAACAAAACCACAAATTGCTTAGTCAAAAATTGTCTACTTTGTTTGCTTGCTGGGACTAAATACCTTCTCCTTGTCAATGTCCATTTCTGTGTTGCATCCCAAAGGGTCAGTGTTAAAATGC